>Ga0066376_10003136_pt1 | contig 15049 bp, 11 predicted proteins | sample Knorr_S15_td_Bot_FD_77009 | JGI IMG/M metagenome (GOLD analysis project Ga0066376, IMG submission 77009) | Marine microbial communities from Southern Atlantic Ocean transect - Knorr_S15_td_Bottom_ad_5009_LV_A | ecosystem: Environmental > Aquatic > Marine > Oceanic | place: Southern Atlantic... | reverse complement strand
CCGGGTGTTCCAGACACGGATGTCGGCACCGTGGGCCGCCAATAGATCCACCACGGTCGGGAAGCTGCCGTAGGCCGCACCATGCATCGCGGTATCGCCGTCGGCGTTCACCGCGTCGATGTCCGCACCGAGGTCGAGCATCAACTGTGTCGCGATCAGCGCTTCGGGCTCGGTGCCCGCTTCTTCCTCGGGGGCCGCGGTGCCGAGGCCGGCGGCGGCCATCAGCGGCGTGGACGCATCAAGATTCGGAATCAACGGATCGGCACCCAGGTCGAGCAGCAGTTGCATCAAGGTGGCGTCCGCGCGATCGGCCGCCAGAAGGAACGCGGTGGCTCCGCCTGAGTTGGTCCGAGAGGCCGAATTCGGCTGGCGCGGTGCGTCCTCCTCCAGACGGAGGTTGACGTCGGCGCCCAGCGCGACGAGCGCGCGCACGAACTGGAGGCTGGTCAGATTGCCGGACCCGATCGGGGCCGGGTCACCACGGTCGCTCTCGTCCGGCTTCCGCACCCAGCTCATCGTGTGCAGCGGGGCAAATCCGCTCCGCACGTCGTTCGGATCGGACCCGGCCTCGAGCAGGGCGACGGCGAGCTCGAAGTGACCGTTCCGGATGGCCATGATCAACGGGCTGATGCCATCATCGACCGGTCGGTAGCTGGCATTGTTCACCGTGCGGTCCGGCCCGTCCTTGACCCGTTGCAGGACTTCCTCGAGGTTCGCTCCGGCCTCGAGCAAGGTGTGCACGACATCGATATGGCCCTCGCGCACCGCGAAGAAGAGCGGCGTGAACCCGGACTTGAGCCTGACATCCATGTCGGCGCCGACTTCAAGCAGGGCATGGACCACCGAGGCGTGCCCCTCGGCCGCGGCCCACATGACGGCCGTCTGATTGCGCCGTTCGACCGCGTTGGGGTCAGCGCCGTGAGCCAGCAGGGCGCGCACCGCACCGAGGCTGCCGGTGCGCGACGCCGTCATCAGAACGGTTTCACCGCCACGCAGGGTCGTGTTCGCGTTCGCGCCGGCCTCGAGCAACAGGGTGACGGCGTCCGCGTTGCCGTTGGTCGCAGCCACCGACAGTGGCGGCACGCCATAGCGGTTCGCCTTGGCGACAGCGGCCCCGGCCGTCACCAGCAACCGAGCCGTGGCCACGTCGTCGTGGTAGACGGCCCAGTGCAACGCCGTCATCCCGTCGACCTGCGGCAGGTTGACGTCGGCACCGCCATCGAGCAGGGTGCGGACCAGCGCCATGTCGCCCCGCTCAGCCGCATCGGCCAACGTCGCGTCATCGGCGGGTGCCGCGCCGGCCACCCCGACCGCCAGCGTCATCACCAGCACCGCGCTTCCCGCGATTCGTGTCACGTCCATCTTTCTCTCTCCTGCCTGTTTCCGGGCGGGGCATCCTGTCTGGCGGCGCTCCTTCCTCGGTCACATGCCGCCTGCATGCTCCCTCGTCGGGCCTGGCCAGCCGGGCGCCGGGCGCCGCCCCCCCCTGACCTCTTGTCTAACGCGCCACTAGAGGGCCACCGGGTCGAAGAGGTTCTCGACCGTCCCGTTGCTGTCGCCGAAACTATCCAGACGGACACCGACCTTGTCCAGCAGGGTAAGGTGTAGATTCCCCAGCGGCGTGCCCTCGTGATAGCGGATGTGCTGGCCGCCCTTCATCCCAGTGGCGGCGCCGCCGGCCACGAGAATCGGCAAGTTCACATGATCGTGCAGGCTGGGGTTACCCATGCCGCTGCCGTACAGGTACACGGTGTTGTCGAGCAAGTTGCCGTCGCCCTCGGGCGTCGCCTGCAGTTTCTGCAGGAAGTCGGCCCACAGCGAGACGTGGAACGTATTGATCTTGGCGATCTTCGCCACCTTTTCCGGATCGTTGCCGTGGTGACTCGTCGGATGGTGCGGGTCGGGCACGCCGATTTCCGGGTAGGTGCGATTGCTCAGTTCCCGGGTGAGCTGGAAGGTGACCACCCGGGTGATGTCTCCCTGGAACGCCAGCACCTGCAGGTCGAACAGCAGCTTCGCGTGATCGGCAAACATCTCCGGCACGCCGACGGGTCGATCCAGATCCGGCATCGGGTTCGTCGCCGCGCCGGCCTCGGCTTGCTGAATCTGGCGCTCGACTTCGCGGATGCTGTCGAGATACTGGTCGACACGGGCCCGGTCGCTGCTGCCCACGGTCCCCTTGAGCCGCGCGATGTCGTCGTTGAACGCGTCGAGCAGGCTGGCCCGGCTCCGGAGCGCGGCGCGACGCTCCTCGAGCGAGCCCCCTTCACCGAACAACCGTTCGAACACGAGACGCGGATGCGCCTCAGAAGGCAGCGGTGTGGTCGGTGACGACCACGACAGGTTGTTCTGATACACGCAGGCATAGCCGTTGTTGCACACCCCAGCCAGGGGGTTGAGGTCCATCGACAGCTCGAGCGATCGCAGCTGCGTATCCTGACCGATCTGCTGGGCGGCGAGCTGGTCGGCCGTGGTCCCGAGATGGTAGTCGGAACTCTCCGTGTGCTTGGCGAAGGCGGCGCTCAGAAATCCGGAGTTCGACGTATCGTGCGTGCCCGGATAGGAGTTCTGCAACTCCATGTTGGTCACGACGGTCAGCTGGTCCTTGATCGGCGCCAGCGGGCTGAGGCACGGGGTCAACTGTCCGAGCGCTCCCTGCCCCTCCGGCGTCCAGCGTGCGTGGTCGCAACCCATCGGCACGAACACGAAGCCGAGCCGGCGCACCGCTTTGGCCGGGGTCTGGGCCAGCGCGGTCATCGCCGGAACCATCGCGTCGAGCAGCGGCAGCGCCAGGGTGGCCTGCATCCCTTTCAGGAACATCCGCCGCGGCAACGCCTTTTTGGTGATGATCATGTCGAATTCCTCATCTGAAACGGTACGCTCTTCACAATCCCTAGAATGAGCGACGAAAAGCGGTACCCATCCGGCTCCGCGTCGCGCAAGATCTGGCGAATGGCGGGGGCATCGTAGTAGTCGACCCCGCGTCCGAGTGCGAACGTCAGCAGCTTCTCGGTCACCCGGCCGCCGAAGAGCTTCGGACGGCTCAGCAACCCCGCCTCGAGCCCGTCGACGCCGACAAATTCGCCGACGCCCGGTAGTCCACCCGAGGTGTCCATCGCCCCGATGTCGCCCCCGTGATCCCGCCAGCGACCCACCGCGTCGAAGTTCTCGAGAGCGAATCCGACCGGATCGATCGTGTTGTGACAACTGGCGCACGCCGGGTTGTTGCGATGCTGGCTCAGCCGCTCGCGCATCGGCAGTCCCGCCTGCACCGAATTGTCTTCGAGCACGGGGACGTTCGCCGGCGGTGCCGGCGGCGGGGCGCCATAGATGTTGTCGAGCACCCATTTGCCCCGGATGACCGGCGACGTTCGGGTCGCATAAGAGGTCACAGACAGAATGCTGCCATGCCGAAGCAGCCCGCCCCGCTTGCTGTCCTCATCCAGCTCGACCCGGCGGAAGCGGCTGCCGTGGATACCGGGAATGCCGTAGTGCCGGGCCAGCCGTTCGTTCAAGAAGGTGTAGTCGGCCTGGAGGAGGTCCAGTACGCTCCGGCCTTCGCGCAACACGCTGTCGAAGAAGAGCTCGGTCTCCTGCCGAAACGCCTGCCGCAAATTGTCGTCGAAGTCCGGATACAACCGGGGACTGGGGCTGACCGCCTCGAGATTGCGCAGCATCAGCCACTGGCCCGCGAAGTTGCTCGCCAGGTTGTCAGACCGCGGGTCGGCCAACATTCTCCGCGCCTGCCGATCGAGCTCGTCGGGCTGACTCAGCCGCCCGGCAATGGCCGCGTCGAGCAGTTCATCATCCGGGAGACTGCTCCACAAAAAGAAGGAGAGTCGGGACGCCAGCTCGAGGTCGCTGATCTGATACGCGCCGGCCGCGGCCGCCGGCTCGGGGTCGAGCTCGACCCGAAAGAGGAACTCAGGATTGACCAGCACCGAGGTCAAGGCGTTGCCGACGCCGGCATCGAAATCGCCAGCCGATCGCCCCTCGCGGTAGAAGGCCATCGCCTCATCGACATCCTCCGCGGACACCGGCCGACGATAGGCTCGTTTCATGAGCGTGGCCAGGATCTCGCGCGCACAGGATTCCTCGGCGGCCTCGCCAGTGCCGTCCGGCGTGCAGACGAAGAGCCGGTCACGGCTTGGAGTCTGATCGGCGCCTCGCGGCGCATACGGCCCGGTGATCGTGACCTGGTAGATGGCCGGCGTCAGCCGGGGATGGCGCTGCTCGTTGAAGTGTGACAGCAGCGGCTGGCGCTCGGTCTCCATCAACGACGACGATTGCTTGAAAAATGTCGCTCCCACATCGTGCGGACCCGCCGTCACCGGCAGCCGGAGCGTCAAGTGGGCATCCGCGAACTTGTCGTCGCCACCTTCGGGTCGCTGCACCGTGAACGTGGCCATCGGCATCCGGTCGAGGAGCAACTGCACCGTGTGCATGGTGTCGCCGCGCAACCCGCCGATGTTTCCGGTGCGGTTGCGCGCGAGACGGATACTGACGTCGTACTCGCCATCCTGCGCGAAGGTGTAGGGGGCGGTCATCCCGCCGCGGGTGCCGATCGGCAGACCGGCCACGTGGTCTTCTTGCGTGGTGTCGGCCGGCACGCGGATGACATCGCTTTGCAACGATGTGTGCGTGCTGCCGATCGCCAACCGGCTGATCTTCTGCGCGGCTGAGATGTAACGGTCGAGCAGCGCCGGAGACAGATCGCCCACATTGACGTTGTCGAAGCCGTAGCCGCTTTCATCGGGCGGCAGCAGTGCCCGGGAGTCGATATCGAGCGCCAACAGATCCCGGATGGCGTTCTGATACTCGGTCCGATTGAGACGTCGTAGCGTCTCGGTACGACCCGGATTCGGAGTGTCCGCCGCCGCCTGGTCGAGCGACGTTTCGAGCCACGACACCAACGCCCCCCGGTCGGCGGCCGACGGCTGGGGTCGCGTGGACGGTGGCATGGCGCCCGTGCGCAGCTTGCGAATGACCTTTTCCCAGATCTCGGCGCCCTCATGCGCATTGGCGACATCGATCTGTTCCAGCGACAGGCCCGCCGTTTCGAGCCGTTCGCTGTGGCAGGTCACGCAGTAGCGATCGAGCACCTCGCGGGCACTCGACGATGACGGTTGCGCGGTCGCCGTCTGGGCGGAAAGAGACACGCCGAGAGCCAGCCCAATGGTCAGCGTGCGCGCGACTGACACGCGGGGCTGAAAGGTGCTCGCACAGGTCATCAGCGTCCGGTGTCTCATGCGTGACATTGCCACAATTCGCCTCGATAAACCCTGCATAGTTCCCGGTACACTTATCCTATTGCGAATCCTGCGGCAAGTCACCTGATATCAGTCGTAGCTGAACTCGAGAATCGCGCCCGGATTCGCCAGCTCCCGGGTCGATTCCCCTGCGTCGTTCCGGGTGACCCCCTCGTTGTCGGTGGCCACGTAGAAGGCTCTCCCATCGGGACGAATCGCCAGATCGCGATACCGGTTGGTCGACTTGAATTCCATCGCGGGCGTATCGATGACCCGACTGTGGTCGGCACTCAATCTGAGCCGATAGACCGCACCACGCGTCAGGCTGGCCAGCAGGAGTGAATCGGCCCAGTCTGGCACGCCGTCCGCATGGGTATAGACGTCCAGACCACCGGCCGCCACGGTCGCCGCGCCGTTGGCGGCGAAGTCGTAGTCGTTTTCGACCGTGAAGAAGGTGGCCAACGGGCCTTTGAAGTCGGCATGGCTCCACTGGCTCTCCATCTGGCTCGGCACCGATACCGGGGGATCGCGGGAGTTATCCAGTTCGCCACATGGTGTGGGCGCGGACGCTGACCAGTTCGCGTATTCGTAGGCCTGGTCATCCTGGTAGCCGGCGACGTCCGGCCATCCGTAGTTGCCTCCGGCTTCGATGCGATTGACCTCATCGTCGGTGCTCGGACCATGTTCAGCCTCGAACAATCTGCCGCTCGCGTCGAACACCAGCCCCTGTGGGTTCCGGTGCCCGTAGGTGAACACATGGCTCTGCACCCCGTCGATGATGGGGTTGTCGTCGGGAATGGTCCCGTCGAGGTTCAGCCGTAGAATCGTGCCGGGATACTTCGACCAGTCGCCGCTCGCCACCTCGTCGGCCGACGGCAAGACCTGTGCGAGGTTCGTATTGCACCGGTTCCGCTGCCAGTTCGCGCCCTGATCACCAATCGAGAAGTACAGCTTCTCGTCCGGACCGAACACCAGTCGACCACCCAGATGGTCGTCATGCGCCGGCAATCCGCTGATGACCTCGACGACGTCGCCGAGCGTTTCGCTCGCCGGGTCGTAGGTCAGCCGCTGAATCCTGGCCCGCACGTCGACGACGTCTCCGGGCTCGATGTCGTAGTTCCACGCCACGTACACGAAGTCGTGACCGGTCCCCTCGAGCAGCTCGGGATGCAGCGCCATCCCGAGGACCCCGTCTTGCCGAACAGCCTGGTAGGCCTCCGGAATCTCGTGGGCCACGGTCTGCGACCCGTCCACCGGATTCACACGCACAATCCGTTTCCCCGCCCGCTCCGTGACCCAGAGATAGTCATCGGGTCCCCAGACGATCTCCCACGGAGATTCCAGGCCCGTGGCCACGACGCGCGAGGTGAAGGACGGCGTGGCCGGCACGACGACGGCCGGCTCATCCCCGACTGACTGATCACCACCGCACGCCACGACAAGCCCGAGCGTGGCTACGATCACGGTTCGGCGCATCGACACTTCCGCCCCCTCCTCGCGTTTCCCACAGGCAACGATCAGCACGTAGTCTATCTGTCGGGCGGTGACCCGCGCGCGAGTCCGGCCCTGTAGAAGACTTCTTTTGATTATCTAAAGGTCTTCGGGTAGGATTTCCTTCAGATCAACAAAAGGACGAGATGACACGAGTGAGGTCAGAGGTGTGGGAGCGGATCCGGAGCCTGCTGTTCGGGGCGCGTGATGAGCAGGAGACGGACGAAGAGCTCCGTTTTCACCTCGAGATGGCGACGGCCAAGAACATCGAGGTGGCGCCATTCTGGCGGAGGGGTCCGCGCTCACCGCCGTCGGTCTGGCCCTGGGTCTGGCGACGAGCTTCGCCCTGGGCCGGGGGCTCCAGAGTCAACTGTACGGACTCAGCGCAAGGGACCCGCTCACCGTCGTGTCAATCGTGCTGGGGCTGAGTGTGGTGTCCCTCGCCGCGGTCTACGTGCCGGCCTACCGAGCTTCCCGCGTGAGCCCCACGACCGCGTTGCGCGGCGACTGAACGTCGGGACGTGTCGCTCGGTTGACAGGTCGTCGTTGAACACTACAATGTAGCTATCAATGGCCAAGGTTCTGGGCGCGTTTGAACAGGCAGTGCTTCTCGCGGTGCTTCGGCTTGGGAACGAAGCCTACGGTCGGGCGATATCGCGAGAGGTGCAGATTCGACTCGAACGCCAGATCGCCTCGGGCGCCGTGCACGCGACCCTGGTTCGACTCGAACGAAAGGGCCTGCTGACCTCGCATCTAGGTCCCGGCACGGTGGTCCGGGCCGGACGACCTCGTCGTTACTACACCCTCGACCCGGCTGGTCATCGCGCCCTCGAAGCGGCACGTACCGCCGTGGACACGCTGTGGCGCGGATTCGAAGTGCCGGCCGAAGGACGCACATGACTGACATCACACCGCCCCGCTGGGCCGACCGTATCCTTCGCCTGTTGCTCGAACCGCAGCATCGAGAGTCGTTCTCGGGCGACCTGCTCGAGGAGTACCGCGAGAGCATTCATCCGGCCAGAGGCCGGCGCCGGGCCCAGCGGTGGTACGTGCGGCAAGTCGGGGCCCTCGCCTGGCGCCAGAACCGTGTGTGGGGGCTGTTGCTGGGGGCGTCGTTCGTGGGCCGAACGGCCGTCGACTGGTTGATGCCGACCACCCAGTTCCAGGTCAGGTCGATGGTCTTGACCGCGCTGAGCGTGGCCATTCTGCTGGGTGCGGGCTTCTGGGCGGTTCGACGGTCGAAATCGTTGGGCGCCGGCGCCCTCGGCGGTCTCGCGACCGTGGTCGTGGCCGGGCTGGTCGATGCCGTCGGCGCCATGCTGCTGCTCGCGCTGTCGCACGATCCGCAGACACTCGATGCGATCCGACAGAGTGGCGGGCTCGGAGAAGTCTTCGCGCTGCCGTGGCTCGTGGCCGGGCCCGGCATCGCATTCGCGTCCCTGGGGGGACTCGCCGGCAGAGCGGCCGCTGGCAGCGCCCCGAGCCGACGGTAAACAAGCGCGAGGCCGCCGCATGTCTTATCTGGTCATCATCTTCATCCTCGGTCTGTTGATCGCGATTCACGAGTTCGGACATCTCCTGGCCGCAAAGGGATGCGGCATCCCGATCGCGCGCTTCTCGGTCGGATTCGGACCGAAGCTGCTCGGCTGAACGCACGGCGAGACTGACTACTGGTTGTCCGCGGTCCCTCTGGGCGGTTATGTGCAGCCCGGGCTCGACAAGGACGGACTCGGCCGTTTCCCCGTCTACAAGCGCATCCTGTTCGCGCTGGGTGGTCCGGTGGCGAATATCGCCACGGCGTTCGTCGGTCTGTTCGCGCTCGGCATCGTCGAGTTCGGGCTGGGCGCCCCGGACGCCATGGTGTTCGCGACGAGCCAGGTGGGTATCACCGCGCTGCAACTGGCCAGTGCCGTCTCGGCGCTCTTCGTCGAGCCGAGCCAGGTGAGCGGTATCGTCGCCCTCGGCGGGTCTCAGTTCGGATGAACCCTGGCCGGCGCCTTCACATTCTCTGTGTTGATCAACATGAACCTCGCGGTACTGAATCTGCTGCCGCTGCCACCGCTCGACGGTGGACGCATCCTGTTCTGTCTGCTCGAAAAGGTCTATCGCCCCCTGGTCCGGCTGCAGGCCCCAGCCGCCCTGGTGGGGTGGGTGCTGGTGATGGGGTTGATGGTGTACGCGACGATTCAAGATATCGACAAGATCGCTTCTGGCGTGTTCGTCTAGTGCTTAGACGGGGCTGCGCCCCGGACCCCAAGCAGGCCCTCGCGGGGACCCCCTAGCCCCACTCCGGGCCCGCGGGGCGCGCATCGTCGCGCGCCTCACGCGTTTTTCCACGCCCTGCTAGGGTTTTCCGATGAGGCGATCCGAACACAGCTCCACGTCCGTTGGGGTTTTCTGACGAGGCGTCTGTGTGGCCAGGCGCAAGGAGGGAGCAGCCAGGTGGGCTGTGACCGACGCAGCAACGCCGCCAGACGGGCGCCTCGTCAGAAAACCTACTGCTCGGCCGTGGCCGGCGGCGGTACATTACCCAACGGCTTGAGCGCCGCGATGCCGGGTCCCGACGGGTTGCTCAGCGTGAACCACAGCGTGCCCTCCCCGTCGCGATCGATCTTGGGGGTGTGCGCGCGCAACTCGGGAAACGGGAAGTAGGTGAACTGCTCGGTCGTCTGGTCGAACTTCACCATCGAGTTGTAGATCGCGTTCTCGACCCACAGATTGTCGTCGGTGTCAGGCCAGATGTCGTAGGGATTCCCGTCCTTGAGCGGTAGTTCGTACTCCGTCACCTCGCCGTTGACCGGGTCGATCTTGGTGATGGCGTTCCCGAAGTAGTGCGCGGCCCACACTTTGCCTCGCGAATCGATGGTAGGACGCCGGGCCGGGTTGGCCATCGGAAACGACGTCCATTCTGACGTTTCCTGGTTGTACATGAACATCGCCGGCGTGTGCAGACCGACGGCCCAGACGCGGTCCTGCGCATCGACGACGATCCCGTACCCGCTGAACCCGGCCAGCGGCTCCCATTCGGTGAACTCCTTGGTGGCCAGCTCGAATCGGGCGATCTTGCCGGACGAGGCGAAGTAGGTGTACCAGAAGTTCCCGCGTGAATCGACCCACATGCTGTGGGGACCGGCGCCCGTCGTGGGCATCGGGTAGCGGGTCATCGCGCCGGTCGCCGGGTCGAGCTCGCCGACATGGTCACCGGTCAGCTCCACCCAGTAGACCTTGCCTCGGTACTCGATGATGCCGTGCGGCGTGACGTTGATGTTGTCCGGGTTGTCGATCCAGTATTCCGTGGTGCGGGTGGTGAAGTCGGAGTCACGCGTGTCCACTTTGAGAATCGCGTTCGACCCGTTTCCGGAGACCCAGATCACACCGGGGTCCGCAATGCTGGCGAACACGCTGTGAACGCTGCCCCGCGGCGTTACCCCGTTCGACAGGGTCCGCTTCGGCGCGCGATTCAGCTCGTACTGAATGTAGACCGCCTTCGACAGCTCCGCTTCGTCCCTGATCAGCGGATCCAGTTCGAGGTCGCGCAGCGTCGAGCTCGGACCAAAGTTGTCCGTCAGATACTGGATGATGCTTTCCTTCTCTTCGAGCGACACCAGGTCGTAGGTGACTTGCGGCACGCCCGCCGCCATGTTGGCCACGCGACCATTCGGGTCAAACATGCGGTCGACGGCCTGCCGCCACCCTGCCTCGTTCTTCCGACCACGCCGGTGAAAGCCCGCCGGCCCGTGGCACCCGAAGCACGACTTCAGCATGACCTCGCGCGCGGGGCTGGGCGGATACAGCGTGTCGAAATCAACCAGCTCCGCCACACGATCATCGGCCGCGCCGCCGCCATAATTCCGTTGTGCCGTGGCGCCGCGAGCGCCCGCGCCCTCGACGGCGAGCGGGCCGGTCGAGGTCAACGCCAGGTTGGCGGTGGTGGTGTCGCCTGATGTCACCTCGACGGTCTCGACGAGCGGCTCGAAGCCCGCTTCGATCGCTTGGACCTCGTAGGTGCCCGGCGGAAGGTTGAAAATCTGATACCGGCCATCGACGGTGTAGACGGTGTACGCGATCCGTCGCGCGGTGTCTCTGGCCTTCACGCGGAACGCCACCACCGCCCCCTGGTCGACCGTCACACTGCCGGCAATCACGCCGACCGCTCCGGTGGACTGGGCCGACGTCGGAGCCTGAGCGAGGCACAGCAGTGCCAGGCAGCTTCCGCCGATTCGCAACGCCAACAGTGACCTCGTGCGCCGGACGGTTAAACATCTGTCCATCGGTTCTCCTCTGATATAACGGGACCGTAGCACGCGGAGACGACCGGATTCAACCGATCATCAGGTCTTCCGCCAGCGAAGGTTAGTATCATGGAGCCGCTTACCGCAGAACATCATGACAACGCTGAAACTGGCGCTAGCCGTCGCAGTCGCGGGCGTTCTGGTCTGGACCCCGACCAGCGCTGGTCAGACACGGCCGACGGGCCGGACGGCCACCGTCCCGTCGGCCGTCCCCGCCCCCGAATCCGTCGCAACCTACCGCGCACTTCTCGACCGCTACTGCGTCACCTGTCACAACGCCCGGCTCCGTACCGCCGGTCTTACGCTGGACGATACCGCGATGGATCTGGCCCAGGTCGGCGCCGCGCCCGAGGTCTGGGAACAGGTGGTGCACAAGCTCCGGAGCGACCTCATGCCGCCGCCGGGGAGACCGCGACCCGAGCGTGCGCGCTACGACGGCTTCCGGGCCTGGCTCGAAACCGCGCTCGACCAGGCGGCCATGGCCGCTCCGGACCCGGGTCGTGTGCCCACCCACCGCCTCAACCGGGCGGAGTATGTCAACGCCATCCGGGACCTGCTCGGCCTCGACATCGACGGCGAGGCGTTGCTCCCCGCCGATGACACCGGTCACGGATTCGACAACCTGGCCGGAACGTTGACGGTCTCTCCCGCACTGATGGAACGGTATCTGTCGGCGGCACGCCGAATCAGCCGTCTCGCAGTCGGCGACCCCACCATTCCGGCGAGCTTCGCCTCGAAAACCTACACCGCCCCGATCACGCTCATGCAAAACGACCGCATGAGCGAAGACCTGCCCTTTGGCTCGCGGGGCGGTCTCGCGGTGCGTCACCACTTCCCGCTCGACGGCGACTACACCATACGGGTCCGCCTGACTCGGAGCGTGTATGAGTACATCGTCAATCTCGACGAGGCCCACGACCTGGATGTGCGGGTGGATGGCCGCCGAGTGGCGCGGTTTCGGGTCGGCGGCGAGCAACGCGGAACGCCGGCGCCCGTCAGCTTCTCAGGGACGTTTGTCGCGGCGGGCGGGACGGGCTACCCGACCCAGGAATGGGACGACTATCGCACATCGGCCGACGCCGACCTGGAGGTCAGATTCACGGCGCAAGCCGGCACCCGGATCGTCGCAGTCTCGTTCCTGGGCAAGACGTGGGAGAGCGAAGGGGTCAGGCAGCCGGCACTTCGGGAGTACGGAGCCACAGTCACCGAGACCACCGACACTTCCACGCGACCGGAAGGCCCGGGCGTGGGCACGGTGACGGTTGACGGGCCGTTCGATGCCACCGGACCGGGCGACACGCCGAGCCGGACCCGGCTGTTCGTCTGCCGCCCGGTGGGGCCATCGGAGGCCACCCCGTGCGCACGTTCCATCTTCACCACGCTGGCCCGTCGCGCCTACCGGCGCCCCGTCACGCCACAAGACCTCGACCCGGTGCTGCCGTTCTTCGACACCGGCCTCGCGCGCGGTGGCTTCGACGAGGGCATCCGAGCCGGACTCGAGCGGATCCTGATTGACCCGGAGTTCCTGTTCCGCATCGAACGGGACCCGGCCGGCGCGGCACCGGGCACCGTGTACCGCCTGAGCGACATCGAGCTCGCGTCCCGGTTGTCGTTCTTCTTGTGGAGCAGTCTCCCGGACGACGAACTGCTGGGCCTTGCGGAAGACGGCCGACTGAGTGACCCCGCCACCCTCGACCGTCAGGTGCGTCGGATGCTGGCCGACACCCGGTCGAAGTCTCTTGTCGACAACTTTGCCGCCCAGTGGCTGTCGCTTCGGAGCGTGCGGGGCATTGCGCCCGACCCGAACCTGTTTCCCGACTTCGACGAGAACCTGCGCCGCGCCTTCCAGCAGGAAACAACCCTGTTCCTCGACAGCCAGATACGGGAGGACCGCAGCATCACGGAACTGCTGCGCGCCGACTACACCTTTCTCAACGAACGGTTGGCGCGCCACTACGGTGTCCCCGGCGTACTTGGCAGCCGATTCCGGCGAGTGCGTCTGGACGGCGACCGCCAAGGGCTTCTGGGACATGGCAGCATTCTGGCCTTGACCTCCTACGGGAACCGCACGTCACCGGTGCTGCGAGCCAAGTGGCTGCTCGACAGCGTGCTGGGCACACCCCCGCCTCCACCACCGGCGGACGTGCCGGCGCTGCCTGGCGAGAACGACACCGGCACCCCGCGCACGGTCCGCGAGCGGCTAGCGCAGCACCGCGGCAATCCGGCCTGTGCCGCCTGTCACGCCACGATGGACCCCCTGGGGTTCGCGCTGGAAAACTTCGACGCGGTTGGACGATGGCGTACCACCGATGCTGGTCTGCCGATCGACGCCTCGGGGGTGCTGGCGGACGGCACGACGAGATTCGAGGGGCCGGCCGGGCTGCGCGAGGTGCTGGAGGGCCGGTCACACCAATTCGTCGAGACCGTGGCCGAGAAGCTCCTCACCTACGCGCTGGGTCGTGGGCTCGAACACTATGACCGTCCGGTCGTGCGCGCGATCGCGCGGGCCGCGGCCCAGGACGACAACCGGTGGTCATCGGTGATTCTGGGAATCGCCACCAGCACCCCGTTCCAGATGCGAAGGTCGGAATCATGATCATCACCAGAAAAGCGCTACCGCGCCGCACGGTGCTACGGGGACTCGGCGCCACGCTGGCCCTGCCGTTGCTCGACGGGATGGTGCCCGCGCTGACCGCGCTGGAACAGACCGCGGCGCGCCCGGTCAGACGGTTCGGTGTGGTGTATCTTCCGAACGGGGTCGTCATCGACCAGTGGACGCCTGCGCCGAGTGACGACGGGACCCCGTTCCAGCTCTCGCCGATTCTCCAACCGCTGGCGCCGTTTCGCGACCGGTTGGTCGTGCTGAGCGGGCTCTCTCAGAACACCAACGGATTGGCAGCGCGCAGCGGGGCCGTGCATGGCCGTTGTGCGACCAAGTTCCTGACCGGGGCCATTCCGCGACCGTTCGGACAGGAAGGCAACGACTTCCGCGCCGATGTGTCCCTCGACCAGTTGCTGGCCCGAGAGTTGGGCCGGGACACACAGCTGGGGTCACTGGAGCTGTCGCTCGAGTCGGGTGACAAGGGCGCCGGCACCTGCGACGGCGGCTACAGCTGTACCTACAGCCACACGATCACCTGGCGTGGTCCGACGACGCCGCTCCCGATGGAGCACAACCCGCGGGTCGTCTTCGAGCGTCTGTTTGGTGACGGGGGCAGCACCGACCCGGCCGCCCGCCGTGCCAGACTCGCGAGCAACCGCAGCCTGCTCGACTCGGTGCGGGAGAAGGTCTCGGACCTGCGACGGGGGCTGGGGCCGAGCGACGCGGGCAAGCTCGACGAGTATGTCGACGCGGTGCGGGACGTCGAGCGTCGGATCCAGACGGCCGAGGCGCAGAGCCATCGTGAGCTGCCGGTGATGGACCAGCCGGCGGGGGTCCCCGCGACCTTCGCCGAGCATGCGCGACTCATGTTCGACCTGCAGGTGCTGGCGTATCAGAGTGACCTGACCCGGGTCATAACCTTCATGGTCGGCCGCGAGTTCAGCAGCCGGACCTACCCGGAGATCGGCGCGCCCGGCGGACATCATCCGCTCTCCCATGAACACAGCGCCGCGAGCCAGGAACAGCTGGTCAAGATCAACGTGCATCACGCCGAGCAGTTTGCCTACTACCTGGAACGGCTGCAGGCGACGCCCGACGGCGACGGATCGTTGCTCGACCACGTGCTGCTCTACTACGGAGCCGGGATGGCCGAAGGCGACCATCAACCCTGGAATCTGCCGCTCGTGCTGGCGGGGGGCGGCACAGGGCAACTGGCCGGAGGCCGGCACATCCGTTTCGGTGACACGAACGACGCCGACGCCGGCTCCTCGTCACGCGGGTCAGGCGAGGGGGCAACACCGCTGGCCAACCTGCACCTCACCGTGCTCGAGAAGTTCGGGATGCGGCTGGACGGGATTCATGACAGTACGGGGCGGCTGGCGATCTAGGCGGATGGAGATGGCTTCGGGCTTCGG
>Ga0066376_10003133_pt1 | contig 15052 bp, 9 predicted proteins | sample Knorr_S15_td_Bot_FD_77009 | JGI IMG/M metagenome (GOLD analysis project Ga0066376, IMG submission 77009) | Marine microbial communities from Southern Atlantic Ocean transect - Knorr_S15_td_Bottom_ad_5009_LV_A | ecosystem: Environmental > Aquatic > Marine > Oceanic | place: Southern Atlantic... | reverse complement strand
TTCAGTTCGATTTCTCCCAAAAAGAATATATTAATAACGTAAAAGTGTATTGGTTTGATGATGGTCCAGAAGGTGAAACACGAATACCCGACGCTTGGGAAGTGGTTTACAGAAACGGAAAGGAATGGATACCTGTCGATACCAAAACCGTTTATCTTGTTTCAAAAGATGCGTGGGACTCAATAACATTCACTGCGGTGAAAACAGAGTCAATTCGTGTAAAATTGAAACTAAACAAAGAATTTGCAGCTGGAGTTCATGAAATTATTATCGAGTGATATATGAAATCAAAAAATAATATTACTTTAATAAGTTTGATTCTTTTCTTGGGTTGCAACACAACCGATATACAAAAAACACAGTTTATAAGGGTTAATAAATTTGACTTAAAAAATGTAACACTTTTAGATGGTCCGTTTAAACACGCAACAGCACTAAATGTAAAATCACTTCTTAATTATGAATCAGATCGTCTTTTGGCTAAGTTTCGTTCTGAGGCCGGCCTAGAACCAAAAGCAGAACACTACCATGGCTGGGAAGATGATACTATTGCTGGACATAGCTTGGGGCATTATTTAAGTGCATGTGCCTTGATGTATCGGTCAACAGGCGAGAAAGTATTTCTTGATAAAGTGAATTATATTGTGAACGAGTTAGAAATATGTCAAATTGCTCATGCGGATGGATATTTGGGAGCTTTCCCAAATGGAAAAAGAATTCTAGAAGATGAAGTTTCCAAGGGGGAAATCAGTTCCCAGGGCTTTGATTTGAACGGAATATGGGTTCCCTATTACAATTTACATAAGACTATGGCGGGTCTTAGAGATGCGTATAGGTTATGCGATAACGATAAAGCACTAGTAGTTGAACAGAAGCTGGCAGATTGGATAGAAAGAATTATAGCTCCGTTGAATGATGCTCAGATACAAAAAATGCTCGATTGTGAGCATGGAGGTATCAATGAGGTATTAGTCGATCTTTATTATGACACTGGAAGTAAAAAATACTTAGAGTTGTCACGGGTATTCCATCATAAAGTTATTTTGGATTCACTATCAAATGGAAAGGATATATTACCAGGCATACACGGCAATACGCAAATACCCAAACTCATTGGCCTTGCGAGAAGATATGAACTTACCGGTAATAAACAAGACTATAAGGCAGCAACTTTCTTTTGGGATCGAGTAGTTAACCATCATACTTATGTTACCGGTGGTCATGGGAATCACGAGTATTTTGGCCAACCTGATAGTCTGCGAAATAGATTAAGCTCAGGGACAACGGAAACCTGTAATGTATATAATATGCTTAAATTATCATCTCATTTGTTTCAGTGGGAACCGGATGCTAAAATAGCAGATTATTATGAACGGGCCCTTTTTAATCAAATTTTAAGTTCTCAGCATCCAGATAACGGACGGGTTATTTATAATCTTTCTTTAGAAATGGGTGGCCACAAAATTTATCAAGATCCATATTGGTTTACTTGTTGCGTTGGAACAGGTATGGAAAACCACTCAAAATATGGCGAAAATATTTTTTATTATAATGATCATGAGATTTATATAAGTCAATTTATTGCGGCAGAACTTAATTGGCCTGAAAAGGATATCAATATTCGCCAGGTTACCCAGTTCCCAGAAGAACAGGGTACAACTTTGGAGTTTAATATGGAAGCGCCAAAAAAATTAAAAGTAAATATTCGTTACCCTTACTGGGCCAAAAAGGGAATAATAGTTAAGGTTAATGGAGAATCTGTTGATTCTAATGAAAGCCCTAGTAGTTTTATAGGAATAAATCGTATTTGGGAAAATGGAGATAGAATAGAAGTTTTTTTCCCATTTACGTTGCGATTAGAATCAATGCCTGATGATAGAAATCGTGTGGCAATAATGTATGGTCCATTAGTAATGGCCGGAGACCTTGGCGCTGTTAAAGATTCAAATTCATATGACCCAAATTTTGTGCCCGTTTTGATTACCGAAGAAAGAGACCCTAATAATTGGTTAATTAAAACTTCCGGCCATAATAATTTTGATTTAGTTGATGGTATTGGTAATCCAAGAAGTTTCAATTTAAAACCTTTTTATAAGACCCACGATAGACGATATTCTGTTTATTGGGATATATTTAATCAAGAAGAATGGCGAAAATTTCAACGTGAATACAAGGCTGAACTAGAAAAGAAAAAAAAACTTGAAGAAATGACCTATGATTTTTTTCAACCTGGAGAAATTCAACAAGAACGCGATCATAACTTCAACGGCGAAAAAGTAGAAATATATGAACTTCAAGGGCGGAAGTCGCGGGTAGCTAATAGAAAGGGTTGGTTCTCTATTGATATGAGGGTAATGAAAGGCGTTTCAATGACTTTAGTGGTAGAATATTGGGGTGGTTACACTGGATCCAAAACATTCGATATTCTGGTGAATAATGTAAAGATAGCTACTGAAAATATTTCAGGTATTAAAGATGGTTCATTTTTGAATAAATATTATGATATCCCTGATGGACTTACAGTGAGTGAAAATTATATTACTATTAAATTTATGCCCCAAATTGGTCATAGGGCCGGACCGATTTTTTCTGCAAGGACCATAAAACGTTAAAGTAGCTAAAAATATGTGAAAAAATCTGTATATTCAATTAATAATAAACAATTAGACTAAGTTTCAAATAAAAAATACTAATATTGGAGGAAAAAATATGAGATACAAAATCTTTGTTTTTGTCCCTTTACTTGTTTTAGCGTATGCTTTACCTCAAGGAAATAAAGTTGATAAAACCCCATCCCTACATTTCGTATTTGATATTGATTCAATTTATCTAAATGTTGGAGAATCAGCCAATATTAATATTAAGCTATTAAATGAGAATGGTGAACTTTCTAAGACGGTTTTTAGTATATACGGAGCACCTCGTGGTGCTCTGAAAACTCATCCGCGTATTAGTGATTCAACAGGATTTGCTAATGTTACTATTACTCCATATAAACCGGGAATACATAAACTTTATGTACGTACTGGATATATTGAAGATCAAGTTGTTAGCCAAATCAATGTGGAAGTTCCTTTTCCACCGATAAGCCATATTGTTTTTAATAATCCTGAAACGACTTTTTATTCGAAAACTATAAATCCATTTAGTTATACGATATTTGATAAGGCAGGACTAATCAGAAATAATGAAAATGTAAATCTTACCTCTAGTAAATCTGGGATAGCAGATTTTGATCTGTTTGGAAATTTAGAAGCGAAGAAACCTGGGAAGACAATAATAAAGGCTAAAGTAGGTGCTATAGTAGAAGAAGTTGGAATTAGAGTAATGAAAAACCCAGTCAAATCTATAACTATATCTAACGAAAAAAGTGAAATTCGTACTGGCGATGTTTTACATCTAAATGCAAAAGCTTGGAATAAATCTGGAAAAATCATTAAAAATGCACCAATTCATTATTCTTATTCAGGTAAAGCCGATTTTGGAGAATATGGTTTACCCGCAATAGGGCAGGCAGGTTTGCACGCCTCAGGTTTGATCACTAACGATGGCAGATTTGTAGCAGAAACTGTTGGCCTTTATACTGTTTCAGCTTCATTTGGCGGTGTTTTTACTAGTAAAGTAATTAAAGTTGTTGCAAGGAATGTTCAAAAAGAATTTGAATTAGTTGGACATGGTTTAGTAAGCGATGTTTTTACTGCTGATTTATGGGTTTGGGAGGGAATTGGAAAACATAAAGGAAAAGACTTTGCTGCTACGGGTACATGGGGTGCTAATGGTGAAGCTTATTTTTGGGATGTTACAGATCCGAAAAACATGGTAATAATCGACACAGTGACTGTTAATGCGCGAACAGTCAATGATGTTAAAGTTTCCGAAGATGGAAAAATTGCCGTAATAACTAGAGAAGGTGCCTCTAATCGAAAAAATGGATTCCTAATTTTGGATGTTGCGGATCCGTATAATGTGGAGATCCTTTCCGAGTATAATGATGGAATGACCGGGGGTGTTCATAATGTATTTATAGCAGATAATCATGTTTATGCAGTAAACAATGGCAGAAAATATGATATTATTAATATTGAGGATCCACGAAACCCATTCCGAGTTGCAGTATACGAACTTAATACACCGGGTCATAGTATTCATGATGTTTGGATTGAAGATGGTATTGCTTATTCTTCTAACTGGAAAGATGGCCTCCATATTGTTGATGTTGGTGGAATAAAATTTGACGAAAAAGACCGTAATAACAAAAAATATAACCCGTTACTGATGAAAGCCGGACAGGGAAGCCCTGCAAATCCAATAAAACTAGCTAATATGTCAGATCCTAATGGACATAACCACACGGCTTTCCCATTCAAAAGTCAATCTACAGATAAATTCTACATTATAGCAGGAGATGAATGGTTCCCTTTTGGATGGAATGCGAGCGAGGGAAAACTATCGGATCCAAGAGGTGGATATCACTTTATGGATTTTAGTGATCCTGATAATCCTAAAGAAGAAGCTATATTTCAATTACCTGAAGCAGGAAGTCATAATCTTTGGATTCAAGGTGATACTTTAATAGGTGCAATGTTTCAAGGTGGACTTAGACTAGTAGACATTTCTGGAGAATTACTTGGCGATTTATATAAACAAGGTCGTGAGATTGCAACTTTTTCATCTTCCCATAAAAAAGGGGTTTTACCTAATGCTCCTTTTTTATGGGGTGCGCAACCCTATAAGGGAATGATCTTCTTTTCTGATTTGAATAGTGGATTGTACTGTGTTCGATTGATTGAGAAAGGGTTCGGAGATCATAAATATGATGATCTTGGAAATAGAGTTAATCCAGATTAATACTTAATAATAGTCTAGAAAGGAGAATAGTTTGAAAAAATTATTTCTTACAGTAATCACACTTGCTATGACTTTTGCCAATGGTCAAAATGTTATCGCAATTGTAGGGGGTACGGTCATTGATGGTAATGGTGGACCACCAATCCGAAACGGGGTAATTATAATTCAGGATAATAAAATATCTGAAATAGGACGCAAATCTTCTATCAAGATTCCTAGTAAAGCAAAAATTATTAAGGCAACAGGGAAGTATGTAACACCCGGGTTTATTGATAGCAATGTTCACCTTTCATTATATGGTAAAGGTGAAACAATTGTTAGGTACGAACACAAGAATGAGAGCATTACTCTTGAAGCTGCACAACTACAACTCAAACATGGTTTTACGACAGTTCGTGATAGTTATGGATCGCTATTGCCACTTATGCATATTCGTGATGCTATTGCACGGGGGGATACTATAGGTCCCCGTATATTGGTTGCTGGGAATATAGTTGGATGGGGAGGACCATATTCAATTTCTTTTTCTTTAATACGAGAGAAAGATTTGACAATTTTTCAAGAACAATTTAACGATTTTATTACGCAAGGATCTGGCGAAGAATTAATGGATATGGGACCGAATGAGTTAAAAATTGCAATAAATAATTACCTTGATTTGGGCCCAGATTTCATTAAATACGGCGGCACTAGTCACTTTTCAAGCCCGATAATGATTGGATTCTCACCTCGTGCACAGGAAGTAATAGTAGAAGAAACTCATAAACGAAATCTTATAGCTGAGACACATTCAACAAGTTCTGAAGGGCTGATGATTTCAGTTCTTGCCGGTATCGATCTTATTCAGCACCCAGAGGTGCTTTCGACAGAAATGCCTGATGAACTAATAAATGAAATTGCTGAAAGGCGTATTGTCGGCGCTATGCTTTCCAATACAATTACTGGAGCGGCCTGGGAACGTCATCTTAAAAAACGCAAGAAAGATTCAAAAAAAGTATCTGATAGTGAAGTTAACAATCGACGTAGAGAAAATTTAAATAAGACTTCTGCCGAGTTACGTGCAGAAATTCGCGCGAGTGGAGAAATGATGGAAATTCGTAGAAAAAACGCTGAAAAACTCATCGTAGCTGGTTGTATTATAACCATTGGAACAGATAATTATCTTGGTGCAGCTCCTGAATTTCGCCGTAATAAAAAATATGAGAACCAAGCTTTTGGAATTGGTAGCGTGATTGCCACGGAGGGATTGGTTGAGCTAGGAATGACGCCAATGGAAGCTATAGTTGCGATTACCCGTAATGGAGCTATTGCTTGTAAGATGTTAGATAAGATTGGCACACTAGAGGTTGGCAAGTACGCAGATTTGGTCATATTAGAAGCAAATCCGTTAAACAATATCAGTAATATCAAAAAGATTTACCAAGTAATTCGTGACGGTAAAATTATAGATTTTGAAACCTTACCATATGAAAGAATCTTTTCTAGCCCTGGCCGTGGCCATGCCTGGTAATAAAGGTCCTATTCTAATAATCATTGTATGAAAGCTTTTCCGAATACTTTTTTTGTTTCAATAAAACGATACAAATGAAAATTTGGAAGTGATAATATATTAAGTGAAAAAATTATTTTGATATTATTACTATTAATGGTAGAAATGGATTATTAAATGAAAGCAGTGCTGTCTTATATGATTTTTTATATTGCATCCCTTTCCTCTCAAAATGCCGAAGATCTGACTTTTTTTATTGCCTCAGATACTCATTATGGTAAAAATAAATATGTGGGTTCATTCAATATAGAAATCATTAATGCTATGAATGAGGTTCCTGGAATGTATTATCCCGACTCTATTGGTGGAAATGTAGATATTCCATTTGGTGTAGTAATATGTGGTGATTTGACAGAAAATGGTAAAAAAGAATCATTTGTAGAATTTATAGACCATTATGGTCTTAATGGAAATAAAAAACTCCTATATCCAGTCTATGAAGGTTTTGGTAATCATGATGGAAATAAGAATGGATACGTAAGAAATGCAATTAAAATTCGAAATCTTCAAAGAAAACTATTAGGTACTATTTCACCAGATAGCCTTCACTATTCATGGAATTGGGGGGATATTCATTTTGTAAACCTTAATTCTTATCCTGCTAATATTTGGGATCCAAATTGTGAATGGTGTCATTATTTTAAAGACTCTTTTCGTGAACCGCAATTCAGTCTTGATTATTTAAAAAATGATCTAGAACAACAAGTAGGAATTACTGGCAAGCCAGTAGTTTTATTTTTTCATTACGGGTTTGATGAATGGGGGAAAAAATGGTGGACAGTTCAAGATCAAGATACATTCTATAATGTCATCAAAGATTATAATATTAAAGGAATATTTCATGGCCATACCCATGAAGTTGATCATTATTATTGGAACGGTACTCCTGTCTGGTGTGTAGGATCAACACAAAAAGATGAAGGCCCCGGAGAATTTTTGATAGTTAATATTACCAGTGAAAAGATGGTAGTTGGCATTAGAGAAATAAATCGGTGGAAATCATTTTATATTATTGGAAACAACAAAAATGGCGGTAAATAAATCATTATAAAGGAATCATTTTATTATATTAATGAAACATAATATTTTGGTTTAAAATTGTATAGGTTCCAGTTAATGAAGAATTATTTTATTATTTTTATTGCGCTATTAATTCTTAGTTCATCATCTTGCAAAGAAAAAGAAGAAAATAGTAATAAGATTCAAAATCCTCCTTTTTCTGGTACTATTTTCATTGATCCAGATATCATTACATCAGCGGATGAGACTATCTTTCTTAGTGCATCATATACTGGTCATAATATTCGTACTATGTTTGACCGCCGAGTAAATGATTGGATAACAGTAGAGGCCTATCTATTTGAAGCAACCTTTGATGATGGATCAACTTGTGAGATTCAAGTCAATCCAGAGTTTGGTTCTTCTGACAATGCATTTGTAGAAGCAAAAAAAATCGGAATAGAAGTTGGTAGACTTCCTAAAGCACTGAGGTTAGATGTAGAAACAATATGGATACACAAAGGTATCCAGCCTTTTGGTGGAGGAAATAATAATATACTAATTCATACTGGTCAGGCTGAAAATTATATTAGAGGAGGTATATTGGAAGAAACCCTGGTGCATGAAGCAGCTCATACATCATTTGATAAAAACCATGGATCATCACCAGGTTGGTTGAGTGCACAAATAGAAGATGGTGTTTTTATATCCACTTATGCTGAAGAGCATCCAAATCGGGAGGATATTGCTGAAAGTTTCTTACCATATTTGGCTATTCGTTATCGATCCAACCGTATATCTCAATCAACTTATAATACTATAGTACAAACAATTCCAAATCGCATAAAATATTTTGATGATCAATTATTTAACGTCCATCCAATGGATTAAATCAAATATCTAATAGTATTTATTATTTTATGATGAGAATGATAAATAAAATGAAATTATACTAACCAATTGGATTCCCATATACTACTGTATGTTTTAAAATCTAAACTCTAATCCTTTAATTTTATTCAAATAAATCTGGTTGACGTGAATGAAAGTCTGTATCATCTTGGAAGGTCTTACCAATAAGAAGCAACTCTGACTCCTTGTATAATCCTCCCATTAGTGTGATACCAGTAGGAGTACCGTTCGTTCTAAACCCAGTTGGGAGTGTAGCTACAGGGTGACCAGTCATACTAGTAAGTGGATTAATCGATCGATAAGGTGCAATAACGACATCAAAATCATTCATTACATTTGCTACCTCTTCCATTAGAAGCATTCGAATTCTATTCGCTTGCAGATATTCTACGGCAGGAACAAGATGCGAAACACGGAGCGCAGTTTTTGGATCCCATTTTTCATCAGAATAAGCATTTAACCCTTTGTCTTGGCGGGTGCGCGCAAATTCATCGAAGGCAGCTGCGCGCTCAACAAATTCTATAAAATAGGTAAGTTTGTTTTTCGGTAGGGAAACAGGTTTAGGCTTAATCCCAGATTGCTTAATGGTTTTTAACATAAGCTCATTGTTTAAATTTTCCTCCTTATCGGAACCCTCACTAAAGGCCTTTTCGAAGTAACCCACTTTCAAACTATTTACATCAATACCGGCATCCCAGTTGAAAGGAATAGCATTAGAGACTGCAAGGTCTTTTCCATCGGGTCCAGCAATAGAATATAGAACAATGGCACAATCCTCCGCAGTACGACACATTGGACCTATCTTGTCTAGGCTGAAACTCGCTGCCATTACTCCAAAACGGCTGACTCTGCCAAAAGTTGGTCGCAGACCTACAACTCCACAACGAATTGAAGGGTGAAGAATCGATCCGCCTGTATCCGTACCTATAGCAAATGCAACTAGTCCAGCGGCGGTAGCAGCTGCTGATCCAGCAGATGATCCGCTAGAACCCTGCTTTGGTTCCCATGGGTTGTTTGTACGACCGCCAAACCATTTATCACCAAAGGCAAGTTCTCCTGTAGTGAGTTTTGCTATGAGAACAGCTCCAGCCTGATCTAGGCGTTCAACAACTGTGGCATCATAATCAAATTTTTGTTCTTGGAATGGTGCTGCACCCCAAGTTGTTTTGTATCCTTGGGCTGAAATTATATCTTTGGCGCCCCAAGGTATGCCATGCAGGATACCGCGGTAATGTCCTTTTGCTAAATCTTTATCAACGAGCTTGGCCTGTTTGAGGGCTCGTTTGGTGGTTAATGTGACCACACAGTTGAGAATCGGATTATACTGTTGCAGTCGATTGAGATACATCTTTGTAAGCTCAATAGCACTAACTTGGCGAGTTTCAATTAACTTTGCAAGATGTGTCAGAGGCCAGAAAGCTACCTCCTCAAGATCGTTTGGACGGCCGATACCAGAAGGAACAGTCGGTCGAAAGGGTTTTTCATTGGTATCAAGAATTACTCCGGAGACCAAAGGATTAAAGTATAATGGCAGAGGAATACTGTTATCAATGTGAAAGTCGTGAATTTCATCTATGGTTGTTAAACTTTTATTTACACCCTCAACCATTGCTTTTTGTTCTTCCCTGGTAAATTCAAGGTCTGCAAGTCGAGACGCTTCAATAATCATGTCAACGGTAACTTGCTGATCATTTTCATCCTGTATTTTTTCCCATAAAATAGTCGGGAAAACTAGTGATGTTATACCCGTGCCCCCAAACCACGCAAGAAATTGTCTTCGGGTATTTGTTGGTCTATTTTTTTTTTGCGAGTTCATTTTTTTACCATTATTAATTTTTTGCTAAAGAATTATCCAAGCCATACAATATACCTTTAAATAAAGTTAAATAATATACTGTCATATATCAATATATATAATGATATAATAGTATATTCTATTTGATTTTTTCTATTAAAAATGATTATAGCTAATAAATAAATATGATTAATAATAAAACGACAAATTATTTTTTGTTAATCATACCAATGTATCTTCTTTATTTATTTCAACCAGAAGATTTATCGGCGACTGAGAAAATTCAGTCTCCAAATGAAGTTCTCGAATCAGCTCCAGATAAACATTGGCGTACACCTAATCCGGAGAATTTGCTCTATATTGAATTAGCGACAGGGCGAATCATTATTGAGTTGGCACCGCAATTTTCTCCCGGTCATGTTAACAATGTCAAATTGCTTGCAAAAGAAGGGTTTTATGATTATGCAAGTTTTTATCGAGTTGTCAATGGTTTTGTTGCACAAGGTGGAGCTGGAAAAAATAAACGGAGCCCCATCAAAGGCAAAATAGCTATAGTTGCTGAATTTACCAAAAGTATAGATGATCAATTTAAATATATGGAGATATCCGGCCCTGATGGTTATGCTAAATACTCAGGATTTAAAAGTGGATTTCCAATTGGTTTAAATAATGATAAAACCCAAGTATGGATTACTCACTGTACAGGTATTTTTGCTATGGCACGAGGTGATGATGTTAATAGTGGAGGCACAGAGTTTTATATAACTCTTAATAACCAGAGACATTTAGATAGTAATGCTACGGTATTCGGTAATGTTTTATATGGCATGCATTTAGCACAAAGGTTGAAGCGCAGTACCAGTTTAGCAGGACCAATTGATATGACTGGTGAAAACCTGATCAAATCAATAAAAGTAGCAGCTGATATACCTTTAAACCAACGGATCCAACTTGAAGTAATGGATACAGAGTCTGAGTCGTTCGCTAAATTAATCAAGGCTAGGAAATATCGGACGGAGAAATGGTTTGTCGCTCGATCTGATTATGTTGACGTGTGTAATGTTAATGTACCGGTAAGACTAAAAGATACAAGAAAATAACTATATAAATCACACATATATTCTCTAATTGCATCATTATTAACTTAGTACATTTAATGATTTCCAATGAAAACTAAGGTTAAGACTCTTATCTTCTTGGTTTTGATTTCCGGATTGATTTTAGGCCAAACACGTGTAGAATTTCATCTCCTTCCGGCAGTCTCAACAGGACCCTTATCTCCAAGTTGGAGTCCAGATGGCAAATCGTTGGCTTTCTCTATGCGTGGCGATATCTGGCTGTTACCTGTGGAAGGTGGAGCGGCAAAAGCTCTTACCCAAGGCCCATTCTATCATTTTGAACCTGCTATTAGTCCTGATGGATCACAAGTAGCATTGACTTTGGATATTGATGGAAACCTCGAGATTGGTATCGTGGATATTTCAGGAGGTGAGGTAGAACGACTCACATATGATCCTGAAGTAGATATAGAACCTATTTGGAGTCCAGATGGAAAAGGTATTTACTTTGTCAGCCGAAGAAACGGTAACCTAGATATTTTTCATCTTGACTTGAAATCAAAACGTACAACTGCTATAGTTACAGGTAATCAAAATGAATTCCAACCTGCAATATCAAGCGATGGTTGTTGCTTAGCATATATCTCTCCTGTGAAGGGTAAAAGTGGTTCGGGAGGCATATGGACGATGCCCCTTCCTTTTGGGGAGCCGCGATTAGTCCATTATGAGGAAACCAGTTTCCGTGCTAAACCGCAGTGGTCACCCGATGGAAACGTATTATTTTATTCATCTGATGTCGCAGGATCTAATGATCTTGCAATGGTTCCAGTAAAGGGTGGGAACTCATTGAAGCTAACTAATGATTTGTTTGATGAGTTTGATATATCCATAAATCCTGATGGATCTAATATTGCATTTGTTTCCAATCATCAAGGCCCAACAACACTCTATACACTTTCTTCAGCTGGGGGCACAAGGAATGATTGGAAGTCCATAGAAATTGATGCCAGGCGCCCCCGATTTAAAACTGGTCGTGTACGTGGGGTAGTTAAGGATCAAAGCGGAAATGTCATTTCAGCTCGCTTAATGTTGTTAGCTAGTGATGGTAGATCTTATACAGAGGATATGGGTTTTCATCGAATGTCATGGTCAACTCGAACACATTATCAACATGTAAAAGGGTACTTCGACATCGAGGTGCCTTCAGGAAATGTTGTTATCGAGGCGATGCGAGGATTCGAATATTTTCCGGCAAAAGTAAACATTGATGTACCCTCAGATGGTATAGGACAGGTTGAATTGGAACTTACGCGTCTCATCGATGCGCCTGCGAATGGCTGGTATTCTGGAGATACGCATACACATGACCTACATGAAGGTCGTTTTGGTTTAACACAAAAGAAATTTTTTAATCAACTGGTTGCTGATGATGTTCATATTACAAATGCTCTAATTCATATGGATGGTACTAAACTGATGGGTCGATGGCAGGATTTAACTGGAGACCCCTATGTGCTATCAACACAAAATCATATATTGCAATACGCACAGGAATTTCGAGGTTCGTTTGGCCATGTAGCACTATTAGGATTGAAAAAATTTATTATGCCACTTATCGGAGGGGCCGCTAATACCCCATTTGCTTCCGATGTATTAAAGATTAGATATATTGATGGTGTACATGAACAAGGTGGAATAGCTGGATTTGTTCATCCTTATAATCATCCTGTCAACACTCCATATGATGCTGCCTCGACTGATATCCCTGTGCATGTTGCCTTAGAAAAGGGTGATTTTTATGATATAGTATCAGTTGCGTCTAGAGAAATAGATTCGGCGAAAATTTATTTTAAATTATTAAATGCTGGGTTTCGTATATCCGCAACTGGAGGAACAGACAACTTCTCAGATGTGTGGTCTGACCCTTCAGGTGGGACAGCACGAACATATGCACATTTAAATGAACCTTTAAATTATAATAACTGGATATCTTCTGTTAAAGCAGGCCGTACATTTGCCACAAACGGTCCGCTATTATTTCTAAGTGTTGAAGGATATAAGCCAGGCGAAGAGATTCATTTAACGAATAGAGATTCGACATCTCTTTCCGTACGGGTTGAAGTGGTTTCGATTTCGCCATTGGATAGTATTCAAGTTATTGCAAATGGTGAAAATTTACATACGTGGCGACTTTCTGGACCTGGACCACGATGGTCTCTAAAAACTTTAATCAAATTGCCAGGCAGTGGATGGATTTCAGCACGTGCAATGGGTCCACCAAGCCATTATTTGGGAGATGCCTTTGCATTTGCACAGACTTCACCTGTTTATGTAATTAAGGACAGTACGCTATTTACATCTGCGGAAGATGCAAAATTTCTTCTTGAGACTGTCGATGAGATATGGGCACGAGTGGAAAAGAGAGATAACTGGACAGATGAGACTTCCAAATTTGTTTATAAAGATAGTATTGAACGAGCTCGATTGGTCTATCAGCAAATCATTCTCAAGCATCCTGAAAGTCAGGTATTTCGAATGCCTGCACCTGATACATCGCGGGTATTGCTTAAGACCAATAAGGGGGACATTATTATTGATCTTTTCCGCGACTGGTCTCCAAATGGTGTAGATCGTTTTTACAATCTCGTTCGCTATGGATTTTATAATAACGCTCGTTTTTTCAGGGTGAGAGAAAAAGGATTTGTCCAGTTCGGCGTCCATGGTGAACCGGCGATTGCAAAACTTTGGCGCCACCAGCAAATCTTGGATGATCCTGTAATGACCAGCAACCGCCGTGGTAGGGTTGCTTTCGCGATGGGATACGAGCCGCATGATCGTACAACGCAAATTTATATCAATTTGAAGGATAAACCTGAACTTGACAAAATGAATTTTGCCCCTATTGGTGAAGTTATCATGGGTATGAACGTTGTAGGCTCCATTTATTCTGAATACGGTGAATCAGCAGGGGGAGGAATCCGAGGTGGCCATCAGGATTCGTTATTCGAAAGTGGGAATGAATATTTGAAAGAATATTTCCCAAAGCTTGACTTTATCATTGAAGCCCTTGTGATCCAAAATTAGCATTTAAAAGATTGTAATAAAGTCGAATGTGATTAAACTACATTAAAAGTCCTTTTATGAGCTTGAACAAGAAGGGGATGGATAGTAATGAATCAAATAAACATAATCGTGTAATTTTTGTAAACTCCACTAAGTTTGATAGAAAGGGGACGATCTATCTGTACTTCTTTACCAAGGACCTTAATAGCATTACCTCGGGCAATTTGATATGCATCTTCCGGGTTGGCCAGTGTGCCGCCGATATAGGCATCCATGGAAAGGGAAGTGTGGACATGCAGATCGCCAAAGTAGAGGTTCCGCTGGGGATTGGGTGTTAATTGGTTTTCATCTCTAAATCGTTCGGTACGGGTTTTATCGGATATGGGGTTGGGAACCGGATCTAATATGGGCCCTCGGGGAATAAACTTTTAAAGATGATGCCCCCGATGAATAGAACAGCGAGGAGGATAGTGGTTAAAATGATTCGTTTATTTGATGGTGCCATGGGCTTTTATTGTAATGGTTTGTAGGCTAAATATCTGCGAACACTTGTGAATATCTATCACTTGATTTAGGAGGCAAAACGTAAGACTTTTTCTCTTTTCATATCCACCCTAAAAAAATATCCTATTCTGGATGATAATTAATTTGTCTTCCAAAGTAAACAGATATAATTTTGCCGGCCTTCAATCATTAGATAAGGTGCTTTTTAACAAAAGAATTACACATGACGCGGGGTGGAGCAGTCTGGTAGCTCGTCGGGCTCATAACCCGAAGGTCGTGGGTTCGAATCCTACCCCCGCTACTAACGATAGACCCTCATTTCTC
>Ga0066376_10003130_pt1 | contig 15064 bp, 15 predicted proteins | sample Knorr_S15_td_Bot_FD_77009 | JGI IMG/M metagenome (GOLD analysis project Ga0066376, IMG submission 77009) | Marine microbial communities from Southern Atlantic Ocean transect - Knorr_S15_td_Bottom_ad_5009_LV_A | ecosystem: Environmental > Aquatic > Marine > Oceanic | place: Southern Atlantic... | reverse complement strand
TCCAGGGTCCGATGCGCAGGGAACGAGGTCCAAATCATCTTTACCCCCAGAAACATCACCAGCACCGGCCATGTCTCCCGAAACTGCCAGTCGGTGAGCGTGTTGAGCAGCAGCCACGCACCGAGCGCCACGAGCCAGGGGCCGCCTTCGCGGCGCCGGCGTGGGAGACTGCTCGTCATCTTGCCGATTCCACTGACGATGAGGAACAGTGGCCACAAACGCCACACGGAGATCTGGAGGACGTTGACATGGGGGGCGACCAGTAGCGCGATCCCAACGCTCACGAGCAATACTCCCCAGATGAGGCGCGGCATCGAGGACTGGGGCCGAGGTGTCGCCATGTGGGCACCGGTTCGCCTGACGTCGGTAGTGCGGGTCATCGTGAGAGACAGTCTGGCTGACCTTCGGGCCCCATGCCAGGGGTTATCGGTCAACGACCACCTGTGCCCGGTGAATGACCACCAGGGTTGGGGAAACGGTGCCCAGTGTCCGAAGGTCAGGCTACCTTGAGCTGTCGACGGGACGTAATGGGCGGGTCTAGCGCTCTCGTGAGCAGAATCGTGCCGCCAGGCAGGAGACGCGTGGTGCTTCTGATCGTCTGCCTCGTCGGCCTCGCCCTCTTGGCCGGACGTCTCCTGCCCACGGATCGGTTCGTGGAGTCGCTGCGATTGTGGGCGACGAGCCGAGGCTCGACCGGGATGGTCGAGTTCGGACTGGCATATGTCGTGCTGGCGCTCCTCTTCGTGCCGGGCGCCATCCTGACGATGGTGGCCGGTGGGATGTATGGCGTCGGCTGGGGACTCGTGGTCGTCGCCATCGCCACCTCCGTGGCCGATGCCGCCGGGTTCCTCCTGGGCCGATACGTGGCGCGTGACACGGTCGTGCGACTCATGGACCGGTACCCCCGATTCAAGGTCGTCGACCGCACGATTGTCGAGGGCGGGTGGCGTATCGTGGCTTTGGTGCGCCTCAACCCGACGATCCCCTACAGCGTCAGCAATTATTTGTTCGGCGTCACTGGGGTCCCGTTTGGGGCCTTTGTGGTGTCGAGCGGCATCTTCACACTGCCAGGGGCGTTCGCCTATGTCTATCTGGGCTTTGTCGGCGCCGAGACGCTCGGTGGCGGAGGCCGTGGTCCAGTCGACTGGGCCTTCCTGGCCCTGGGCCTTGCGGCGACGTTGGCCACCATCGTGTATGTCACCGTGCTGACACGCCGCCAGCTCGCGGCGCTGGAGTGACCGCGACGGCGGCTTGGGTGACTCGAGGGAAACAACCGTGCCACCGGTCGAGGGATGATGGATCGTGACCCGAGGCTCGCTACGGATCAGACCGTGTTGACGGCGCGTGCATCGGCGATGCCCGTGTCGCCGCTGCGGGCGGCCAGTCTGGTCGGGATCCTCGCGGTGGGTCTCGGCGCGTTCGGTCTTCTTGACAGCGTTCGACAGAACCCGGCGTTTCAGTGGTCGTTCTTCGGTGCCAGTGGTCTGCTCCTCGTCTGGAGCGGTGCCGTGTTCGGGGCGGCCCGTCGCATCGGGCGGCCCTTGACGCTCGAGGTGGCGGTGCGGCCGCAGCACCTCGTGCAGGCGCTTGCGCAGCTCACCTTGCTGGCGTACTGGGGATGGTATTGGCGTCCGGTCTACGATGCCGCTTTTCTCATCGCCGCTCAGCTGATCTTTGCGTACGCGTTCGACATGCTGCTCAGCTGGTCGCGGCGGCAGACATACAGCCTGGGGTTCGGGCCGTTTCCCGTGATCTTCAGCATCAACCTCTTTTTGTGGTTCGCGGACGATTGGTTCTATCTGCAGTTCCTGCTGATCGGGCTCGGCTTCGCCGCCAAGGAGCTGATCCGGTGGGACAAAGACGGACGACGCGTGCACATCTTCAACCCATCGTCGTTTCCGCTCGCGGTCTTCGCGGTGGCTTTGATACTCACCGGCACGAGCGATCTCACCTGGGGTCAAGACATCGCCGCCACCCAGTTTTTTCCCCCGCACGTCTATCTGGTGCTGTTTCTGGTCGCGCTCCCTGGACAGTATCTCTTCGGGGTGGCGTCGATGACGATGTCCGCGGTGGTCGTCACCTATGTGTTCGGTCTGCTGTATTTCAGCGTCACGGGTGTCTATTTCTTTTACGACTCCTATGTCCCGATCGCCGTGTTTCTCGGTATGCACCTGTTGTTCACCGACCCGTCCACCGCGCCGCGGACCCAGATGGGACGCCTGCTGTTCGGCGTGGGCTACGGTCTGAGTACGGTGGCGCTGTATGCCGTGCTCAGCCGGGCCGGGGTGCCACCGTTCTACGACAAGCTGTTGCAGGTCCCGCTGCTCAACCTTTCGATCCAGTGGCTGGATCGTCTGGCCCGGTCGACGTCTCTTCGTACGATCGTCCCGGCGGACTCTGGTCGGGGCCTGACTGGACGCGGGCGTCATCTCGCCTCCACCGCGGTCTGGGCCGGCGTCTTCGCCCTGATGAGCGCACTCCAGGCGGTCGGTGACCACCATCCTGGCCAGGGGGTCCCATTCTGGCAAACCGCTTGCGATGAAGGCCGGTCCTCGGCCTGCGAGTATCTCGCGGGCCTGCAGCGGAGGTACTGCGACAGCGGTTCTGGGTGGGCCTGCAATGAGGTCGGTCGTGTCGCACGTGACCGCCTCGTTGGCAACGACGCGTTCAGGCGTGGGTGCGATCTGGGCTTTGAGTCCGCATGCCTGAATCTGACCCGGCTCGCCGCTGGGCGAGAGCCGGTCGCGTTCGCCCACGCGCCTCCCACGCTGACGGACTATCCGATCATTCTGCGGGGCACGAAAGGCCCGATTGTCGACCGCTCGCCCGAGGTGCTCCGGGCTCGAGCCTGTCGCCAGGGCTGGGCCGACGCCTGCGAGCGTCTGGCTCCCATCGACGACGGTGGTCGCAACTCCGACAACGCCAGTCCGTAGCCGTTCGGGTGCACGGTATGGCACCGTCAGCGGGCGACCGGTCACCGGGGGGACGCGGGACGAGACCTTCCGCTGGTGCGCTTTGACAGGGCGTGAACCCACGGGTATAGTCCGAATTACTTGACGAATCAGCTGGTGGGGAGGGTCTCGGTGGGTGGAGAAATAGCCGCCGTTCGCAGACCAACGTCCCCACCGCGAATGCCGGTTTCAGGAGGGTAGGATGACGCGTCGATTGCTCGAGTCGCTCGGTGTCGCCACGGTGTGCGCCACGGTCATGGCGCTGCTGATCAACGCTGTGCCGGTCGGCGGACAATCTCCCGAGACCACCGTGTGGGGACACCCGAACCTGGAAGGTATCTGGCTCGATGTCTACTCCACCCCCTTTGAACGCTCACGCGAGTTCGGCGATCGTGAGCTGACGACGGCTGAAGAGCGCGCCGCCCGGGATCAGGCCCGTATGGGCAGTCAGGGACGGAACGTGCGGGGAGGCGATGGGCGGGTTGACGTGGCTGGCGCCTACAACGCCGTCTACACGTCAGCCAAGCCGGCGGGCCCGCGCACATCGCTTGTCGTCGATCCGTCGGATGGGAGACTTCCGGCGCTCACCGCGGAAGCCCAAGGTCAGAACGAGCTGCGTCGAGAGTGGACGCTAATGCTGCTGCGGAACACCGAGACCTGTCAGTCGGGCGCAGCGGGGTGCCGCGGCGGGGAGTATGGGCCACCGTCGCCACGCAGGTTCGATGTGACGCCGTTCTACAATACGGGACGCATGAACCGGCACGACGGCCCGGAGGACCAGAGCTCTGGCGACCGGTGCATGTCGGGTCGCACCCCCGACTTCAATGGCTTCCGACGGATCGTGCAGGGGGCTGACTCGATCGCGATGGGCTATGACACCGGTCAGGGCCAGGGGTTCCAGCGGGTCATCAATATGAGTGGCAGCCATCCCCCGAGCCAGGTCCGCTTGCGGCACGGCGACTCTCGGGGTCGATGGGAAGGCGACACCCTGGTGGTCGAGACCACGAATTTCTCACCCAAGTGGCCCTTCCGCGGGGCCGGGGAGAACCTGCGGCTGGTCGAGCGGTACACGCGCGTCGACGCCGACACCCTGAGCTACGAGGCGACGGTCGAGGACTCGACGGTGTGGACGGCCCCGTGGACCATCCGGCAGGAATTGAAGCGCCAGAGCGACGAGGAGAACCGGATCTACTACGAACCCCGGTGCCACGAAGGGAACTATGGTCTTCCGGCGTTGCTGGTCGGCCGGCGTGTCGATGAGGAAGCGTTCGCGAACGGCACCGGTCCGAATCCCTTTTCGATGGACACCGCCACCTGCGTACAGGGCCTGTAGTCGCAACCGACGATTCGTCGCGGAGCGAGCAAGGAGCAACGATGGGAAAAGGCACGACAGTGGTGATGGCTCTGGTCGCCGCCACGATGGGCGCCGTCGTCACGGTGGCGGTGACGGGCACCGCCCGGGAGACGCAGGCCCAGGGCCAAGACCCGGCCACACGCCCGGCCCGGACTCCCGACGGGAAGCCGAATTTCGATGGCGTGTGGCAGGCCAACAACGAAGCTCACTGGGACCTGGAGGCCCACGAGGCACGTGCTGGCATGGTCATGCAGCAGGGCGTCTATCCCTATGAGTTCTCAAAAGTGCCTGCGGCGCCGGTGCTGGCGCTGGGCGCGGCGGCCGGTGTCCCCGGGTCGCTGGGAGTTGTCGGGGGCGATGGGCGGATCCCGTACACCGCGGACGCGCTTCGCGTGAAGCAGGAAAACGCCGAACATTGGATCGATCGCGACCCCGAGCTCAAGTGCTATCTGCCCGGTATTCCGCGGGCGATGTACATGCCCTATCCCTTTCAGATTGCACAGGGCACGGACAAGATCCACATGACCTTCGGGTTTTCGAATGCGGGACGGGTCATCCACATGAATGATGTCACCGGACCGCCGGACTACACCTACATGGGGCATTCGGTCGGGCGGTGGGAAGGCGACACGTTGGTCGTGGAGGTATCGGAGTTCAACGGCAGGACGTGGTTCGACCGAGCCGGGAATTTCCACAGCCAGGCCTTGCGACTGACCGAGCGCTTTTCACCGCTGTCGCCAGACGCCATCTGGTATGAAGTCACCGTCACCGATCCGGAGACCTTTACCGAACCCTGGACGATCGCGATGCCGCTGTATCGGCGTTTGGAGCCGAGTGCCACGGTGCTGGACTACCCGTGTATCCAGTTCGCCGAGGAGTTCATGTATGGACACCTCCGGCGAGAGCAGTTGGTCCAACGGTGGGAGGGTGAGACCATGACGGTGGAAATCACCCGTAAGGTCCCACCTGGCGATCTCCTGCATGAATGGTATCGACGATAGGGATCGCTCGAGTCATCGACTCGTCGCTGGGGAATTAGACATGTGCCGAAGGAGGCTACACCCATGAGAACAAAGTCACTGATCACGGGCCTGGGCGCGGTCGCCGGATTGTGTCTGTGGATGATGGCAACCGGTGTGCCCGCGTCGGCGCACCACGCATTCGCGGCTGAATTCGATGCTGACCGACCGGTTGAGTTCAGCGGCACCGTCACCAAGGTGGAGTGGATTAATCCCCACGTGTGGATTCATCTCGACGTCAAGACGGACAGCGGCGCCACCGAGAATTGGGCGTTCGAAGCCGGCACGCCCAACGTGCTGTTCAGGCGAGGGTTCACCAGGCGGTCGCTCCTGCCCGGAGTCGATGTCCTCGTCGATGGATATCAGGCGAAGGATGGCACGAACCGCGCCAACGGCCGCGACATTACGTTGTCCGACGGTACCAAACTCTTCCTCGGGTCGTCCGGCACCGGCGCTCCCTGGGAGCTCGCGCGACCCGGCGTGGACACCGTCGACCCCGGACGCTGACCGCCGACGTGGCGGGTTGTCATGCGCTTCGCCACTAGGACGCTGATCCGGGTCAGTGTCCTCGGTCTCATTGTCTCGTCGATCCTCTGTGTGGCCCCGGCGGTCGCGCAGCCCCGTCTCACGATGGACTGGGCGGCGATGGCCGAACGGCTCGTCGCGCAGCTCGCCCCGCAACCGGGCGAACGCATCTTACTTCTCGCCCGTCCTGGCGATTTCGACGACATCCTGCCACATCTCCGCTACGCGCTCATGGAGGCCGGTGCGGTCGACCTGGGTGTCGTTGACGTGCTGGAGGAACCGTTTCCAGAGGATTGGGACGCCGAGGTGCTGCGTCGGGGATCCGCTGCGTCGCGAGCCGCGTACAAGAAGATGTTCCGGGACGTCGACGGAGCCATCATGATGCCCGGTGCGCGCGCGGGGCAGCCGGCGTATAGCGCGCTGCAGGATTGGCTGAACGAAGACGTCGGGCGGACCATCCACTTTCACTGGACGCAGAACGGCAGTGCGTTTCCGATACCGGGACAGCCGCTGCCCGGCCAGACCGCTATCGACGCGCACTACCAGCGCGCGCTCCTCGAGACCGACTACGAGGCGCTCGCGGCCAATCAACGTGAGTTCGTCCAGGTCATGCGAGACGCGGAGGTCCGCGTCACGTCGCCCATCGGCACCGACATCAGCTTTCGTATTGGCGACAGGCCCGTGAACCTGCAGGATGGTGACGCGTCGAAGGCGCGCACCGACCAAGGGGTGATTCTGATCGACCGCGAGATCGAGTTGCCCGCCGGCTCGATTCGCGTGGCCCCACTCGAGGAAACGGTGAACGGCGTGGTCGCTTTCCCACATTCGCAGTGGGATGGTCGTCCGGTCATCGGGCTCCGCATCACGTTCGAGCGGGGCCGGATCGTTGGCGTGACCGCGGACAGCGGCCTCGAGGCGGTGCAGGCCGAGCTCGACAGCGTGCCAGCCCAGGCCCGCGCCTTCCGCGAATTCGCGTTGGGCTTCAATCCGCTGCTCGCCGTGCCTGAGCGCAATCCGTGGATTCCCTACTACGGCTATGGCGACGGCGTGGTCAGACTGTCACTCGGCGACAACTCCGAGCTTGGAGGCACCGTCACCGGCGGGTATGTCCGCTGGAACTTCTTTACCGACACCACGGTCCGACTCGATGACGAGGTCTGGGTACGCGCCGGCCGCCTGGTTCAGTAGGTTTCTTGCCGAGGTGCCCGTCTGGACGGCGTTGCTTCCTCGGTCACAGCCCGCCTGGCTGCTCCCTCGTCGCGCCTTGCCAGCTGGGCGCCGCGCTCCGAAAACCGCTCCACGTCGTTCTTCAACACCGCCCTCGATGTCGCCTAGGCGCGCACATGCGTGCCTCGCGGACGCGGAGTGGGGCTCTCGGGGTCCCCGCGTAGCGTTCGCGTGGGGTGCGGGGCGTAGCCCCGTCTGAGGTTAGACGAGTGGGCCGCCCTCGTACAACCAGCGCCGGGCGCTGGCGTCCGGACACGTTCGGGTGCCGACGGCGCGCAGGTGGTCCGCGATCTCCGGCGTCATCCCGTCATCGCTGGCCGCGCCCGCCTGGCCCCGGCGAACCATCGCTCCCGGCTCTAGGATCGGGACCTCGGTCGCCGTCGTGGCATCGAATTTAATGCCGTGCTGTTTCATCCAGGCGAAGGAGCTGTACTCGGTGATCGCGCTCCACTCTTCCTAAGAGGGCTGCGCTCCGATGAAGTCCGCAATCCGCCGGATCGATCCGTCGTGGTCCCGCTTCATGTCCGTGAAATGGAGAAGCTGCACGTTGGGCCTGTTCCGCAACGGCCACCAGGCGCGCAGGAAGCCGAAGGGGGCCGCGTTCAGACCCATCCGGTCGATCACGTCGTAGTAGAACGTCGAAAAATCGGGCCGACTCAGAGCCCCTTTGGGACTTGCCACAGCTCGAGCCACTCGTCCGTGTGTTTCTCCAGAAAGGGCTTGGCTGAGACGAGCACTTCCTCGGGGTTGCGGACCACGACGATGTAGCGAACATTCGTGCCGCCGCCAGGTTCGACATACGGGAGCACGGGCGGGGCTGAGTGGGACTTGAACGCCCGCGGACGGTCGCGGCGCATGTCGCCGATTCGGCTCAGCAGTTCCTCCACCGGCATCCCGGGCCGGGTCAGGATCTCGATCCAGGGCACCTCGGCGTAGATGTCCTCGAAGTGCGGGTCGCCGCCGCTCAGCAGCTGGTGGACGATGTTCATCATTCAAGTCGTCCCGCTCTTGATCGGGACGGAAATCAGAATGTCCTGGTCCCGCCACTCGATCTGTCGCTGCATGCCGGGGTCGATCCAGCCCGGAAGCCCGCCCTGCTTCGAATCGGTCATCGCATTGCTCCCTGTCATTGGCCGCTGCGTGAGAATTATCAGTGGTCACGGGGTCTGCGTTCAACGCCAACCACACGGCGCGTCCACTCGCGGCGCGCGCACGGCGGGGATATGGTTCGGGCCGGCTGAGGGGGCAGCCCTCATTCTACGCAGAGGAGGCAGTCATGGGTAAGCAGGCACTGTGTGCGGCGGCGGCGGTGATGTTGACCCTTCCGGTCGGTGTGAGTGCGCAAGCGGCGAGTTGGCAGGATGTCCAGGCCGCCGACATCGAGACGATGCGGGACAAGTTCATCCAACTCGGCGAGGCGTTCGACGAGTCGCACTACGCGTGGCGCCCGATGGAAGGGGTCCGGTCGGTTCAGGAAGTGCTGGGTCTGGCGGTGGCGGAGGCCCATATGTTCCCCACGGGTTGGGGCTACGACGCGCCGGCCGTCGCGGCGGACGGCTTCATGGCAGAGGTCGGGCGGGCGGCGGCGCTTGGCAAGGCCGACATGCTGGGTGAGCTCGAGTCCTCATTCGGTTTCCTGATCGGCATCGTCCGTGACATGCCCGAGTCGAAACGGCTGTCCGACGGCTCGTACTTCGGTCAGCCCATGCCGGTCCACGCCAGTATTGCGACCGCCATGGCCGACATGCACGAGCACCTCGGCCAGCTCATCGCCTATGCCCGGACGAACGAAGTCGTGCCACCGTGGAGTGCCGGCAATCAATAGCGGGTTGGGAGGAGCGCGCATGCCGGGAATCTGCATGCGACGAGCAATGCCGCGCGACGGAATGCAACCGCGTGCAGAATGGGAAACGTGCCCCTGAGCGGGTGCTAAAGGTCATCGTCCGCCGCACCGACAACAGGGCGGATGGCAGTCTCGTCAGACATAGAATCGGCCCGGCGCGCGACGTTCAGCGTCGAGGCCCAGTGGCCTCTGCAACGTCTCGCGGACGCGGTCGGTCCGGTCGTCGACGCCGGCGTCACGCTCGCCCGCACGGTGCGGCCAGAGAGAGCCACCGCGCTCGCGCGGCTTGGTCATGAGTGGAATGCGCTCGGACAAGGTGACGCGCTCGGTGCGGTCTTGACTCGACCCTCCGCCATGGCCGGATGGGACGTCGCCGACTTCTTCGAGACCGGTCGAGCGGATGTGGAGCGCCTGATGTGCGCCATCGCGAGTCAGGCGCCGGGGCTGATGATGCGCCGAGCGCTCGACTTCGGTTGCGGTGTGGGTCGTCTCACCCAGCCGCTGGCCAACCATTTCACCGACGTGCAAGGCGTCGACGTTGCGGAATCGATGATTGCCCGCGCCCGCCTTGAGAACGCCACGCCGGCGCGGTGTCATTTTCAGGTGAACCGCCGACCGCATCTGCGGCGGTTCAAGACTGGCACCTTCGATCTCGTCTACAGCCGCCTCGTACTCCAACACATGCCACCAACGCTCGTCAGCCGGTACATCCCGGAGCTCGTCCGGGTGCTCGCGTCGGGCGGACTGCTGGTGTTTCAATTGCCCGGCGTGATCTCCGACCCTAAACGATTATTCTGTGAGGCGCCGGTGCGTGGACGCCTCAAGCGTGCTCTGCCTCGACGCGTGGTGCACGCATACCGCAGGTTGAAATATCCACTCTGCCAACCTCCCCCCTCAGGAATGGACATGTTCGGGATGGCACGCGACACGGTCGTTGCACTCGTGGAGGACGCTGGAGCCCGGATACTCATGACGACCGCGGATGACAGTCACGGGACGAGCGTTCCCGGGTTCGAGTACTGGGTGACTCGATAGCCAACCCGCTGGGTCTATTTCTCCGACACCGCAACCACGGCTGTGGCGCCGACCTCGGCGTCGAATTCCACCGTTTTAAAATCGCCGAGTCGATCCCACGTTCGCACCCGGTAGTGTCCGGCCGCAAGGTAGAGATCCTCACCCGCGCACTGCAAGGCCGAGCTACGGGCCACCCGGTCGCCGGCCTCGTCGAGGCGTTCGAGCCAGCACCGAAGATCGGTCGTCGGCGCCTCGGTCTTGAAGAGATACTGGATCTGGGCGACGCCATACGGCACGGTCAAGTCGATGGTCTGGCGCTCCTCGTCGCCGATCACGACGCCTTCGATCAGAAACGGGGTGAGGACGTGGTCAGCGCGAACCGTGTACACCCCGGGGCGCCCGTCGCCGCCGTTGTTGTAGTGCAGGGTGTAGACGACATCTCCGTTCTGTACCAACTCCTGATGCTGACGCAGGGCCCGGTCGGCACCGTCGGGCGTGACGACGAGCTTGACGCGCACCGTTTTCACCGCTTCGAACACGACCTCTCGGTCTTCGCCGGCTACGATCGTGGCCGTGACTCGAAGGTCGTTGTCTTCATTGAGTCGGGCGCGAAGCTCGTAGGTGCCGGGGAGAACGAAGTGCTCCTCTCCAGGGCGTAGGCCAAAGATGTCCCGCCCATCGACATACGCTCTGGTGATCGGGCCCGAGATGTCGATGTCGCTCTCGACGAAGCGGGTGGTCACGATTGGTGGCCGCGGCACCGTGACGACAATTCGTGTGCGTCCGGTCGCGGCGACCTGGACCTCCTGCGTCACGGGCTCATAGATGACGCCGTTCACGGTCGGCACGCCGGCTTGCAGGGTGTATGTACCGCCTCGAACACGAAACGGCCGTTGGACGCGACATCGACGCTCTCGCCGCTGGCGTTCGTGAGGGAACCGCGCACCGGCACGAAGTTGCCGTCTGGGTCCTGACCCGCCAGACGAAACTCGGAGCTGGGGCTCGGCGGCTGCGGGCGAGCGTCCCCTGGTTCGGGGGGATCGCTGGCCGCCGCCTGCTCGATCGCCTTGCCTAGATCCTGAGCGGATTGCGCGTCGAGATACGTGGTGCCGGAGGCATCGGCGATACATTGCATGGCACCGCGCGCCATGTCGGTCAGACCGAGTCCCACCACGTGCACGCGAATGTCGATACCGGAATCGTGCCAATCCTGCACCAGGTCACAGGGGTCCGGGTCGCAGGTCTCGATGCCGTCAGAGATGAGCAGGATGTCGCCCTCGCGGTCGCCAAAGTCCTCCTGCGCGGCCTGCAGGCTGCGGGTGACGGTGTCTTGCCCCGGGGGGTGACGCCATCTATGCGGTCCGCCATGGTCGACAGCGCGTCCTCCGCGGCCCCGAAGGGTACGGCGAGCTCGCTATCAGAGCAGTCACCGGCCCGCCGGTGTCCGTAGATCCGCAGGGCGACGTCCCGATTCCGGAACAGCGACGCATCGAGATCGCGAAAGACCTCCTTGGCGACTTCGATCTTGCGTGAGGCATCCGGCAGCTCGCCCCACATCGAGTTCGATCCGTCGAAGATGATATAGAGGGGCCGGCGCGACCCGGCCTCCTGGGCCAGACCTGGGAGACTGGCGGACACCAAGAGAACGAGCAGCGCCGAAGCAACTCTGGGGTTTCTCATCGCGAGGTCATTCTACGAGACAACGGCCTCTGACGGTCCGGAATCGCAGGCTCGAGCTCAGGTCCGGTGGCATAATGAGGCGCCTTGTTCCAGTCGACGACGGAGGAAGCCATGCGTTTGCGCGTGTTCGGCGTCTGCAGCCTGTGCGTGACACTCGGCGCCTGCCAATCGGGACCTGACATTCACGCCGACCTCGTGGTGCTGCATGGGAACGTCGTTACGGTCGACGACGCCCGTCCCCGGGTCGAGGCCTTCGCGGTGCTGGGCGATTCGTTCGTCGCGGTCGGGTCCACCGCAGATATCGAGCCATGGGTGGGTCCCGCGACCACCGTCATCGACGCGGCCGGACGCACCGTCACGCCTGGGTTCATCGACGCCCACATGCACCCTCGGGCCATCTATCCCGAGTCGTCGCCGCTGTCGACGGTTGACCTGCGCCCGGTCAGTGTGGCCTCGATGGCCGACCTCGTGGCGACGCTCGGGGCAAAGGCCACCCAGGTTCCGGAGGGGCAATGGATTCAGGGCGTGCGCTACGAAGATACGAAGCTGGGCCGACACCCGACGCGCATGGACTTGGACCAGGCCTCCACGACGCACCCCATCTACCTGTCACATTCGAGCGGCCACGTCGGGGTGGCGAATTCCTTCGTGCTGGAGGCAGCCGGGGTCACTCGAGACACCCCAGACCCGCCCGGGGGCGCGTTCGACCGCGATGACAATGGGGCGCCGAACGGCGTCTGTCGCGAGGTCGCCTGTGGCCGACTCCGGCGAGCGGTCCCGGCGACACCCATCACCAAGCAGGATGAAGTGGCCGGCATGCGGCGAGCGCTCCAGCAGTTCGCGGCCGACGGGATCACGACGGTGGTCGACGCCGGAGGGAGTCCCGAAAAGCTGCGGCTCTACCAGGAGGTGGTCGGACCCGGGTCGCCGGTGCGGGTCGTCGTGATGGTCCTGAGTCGCTACCTGGAGACGTTGCGGGCGGGCGGAATCAGCGCCGGGTTTGGGGATGACTGGGTCAAGGTCGGACCGATCAAGGGGCATCACGGCAATTCCTTGTCGGGGCGCACGGCTTGGCTCTTCGAGCCCTACGACATGGTCAACCCGGAGACCGGCGACCGCGACTACTACGGGATTCCACCCGACCAGACCCAGAGCGAACTGGACGCGCTGATCTACAGCATCCACGACGCGGGATTTCAGGTGGGCGTGCACTCGAACGGCGACCGCGAGATCACCATGCTGCTCGAGGCGTTCGAAAAGGCGCTCGCTCGACAGCCCAGACTGGACCACCGCCACCGCATCGAACATGCCAGCGTGGCGACGCCCGCAATTCTTGAGAAGGCGAAGGCGCTCGGGCTCGTGCTCGTGCTGCATTCCTATGTCTACGAGCACGGCGACAAGATGGAAGCGTTCGGCGCCGATCGGATTCGCCTGATGCACGCCAACCGGCTGGCGCTCGACATGGGGATTCCGGTGGCGGGCAATTCAGACTACGGCGTCAGCGCGGCCGAGCCGCTGCTCCGGCTGCAGAGTATGGTGACGCGCACGAGCGCCGAGGGGAAGGTCTACGGACCGGAGCAGCGCATCTCACCCGAGGAGGCGATCCGGGTGTGGACCATGGGGAGCGCGTTCTCGGTCTTCGAGGAAGACCGCAAGGGGTCGATCGAGGTGGGCAAGTTGGCCGATTTCGTGGTCCTGTCGGCCGACCCGACCGAGGTGCCCGTCGACACCATCAAGGATATTGAGGTGCTCACGACTGTGGTCGGTGGCGCTGTCGTATACGAACACCAGGGGAGCTGAACCGACGTGACCTATACCTACGCCCGTCGCTATCGTGGTCCGTTGAAGGCAGTGATCCTGGATTGGGCGGGCACGACGCTCGACTACGGGTGCTGCGCCCCCGCCGTCGTCTTTACCGAGGTCTTCAAGCGGCAGGGCATCGACATCACGATGGAGGAAGCCCGGGCGCCGATGGGCGCGCACAAGCAGGTGCACATTCGTCGTATTGCCCAGAATCCGGATGTGGCCAAACGGTGGGAGGAGGCGCATGGCCGGTCGCCGACCGAGGAGGACGTCGTGGCCATGTTCGAGGCGTTCGTGCCGCTGCAACTGGACTGTCTCGCCGACTATGCCGACCTCATCCCGGGCACCCTGGCGTTCATGACGGCAGCCCGCGCCCGAGGGTTGAAGATTGGCTCGACCACCGGGTACACGGTCGAGATGATGCAGCTTCTGGCGAAGGAAGCCGCGCATCGCGGATATGAGCCGGACCACAGTGTCTCGGCCGCTGAGGTCCCCGAGGGCCGTCCCGCGCCGTGGATGTGTCTGGACAACGCGAAGCACCTCGGGGTCTATCCCCTCGAGTCCATGGTGAAGGTCGATGATACGGTGCCAGGGATCGAGGAAGGGATCAACGCGGGAATGTGGACCGTCGGCCTGGCGAAATCGGGGAACGAGATCGGTCTCACCGAGGCAGAGATCGAGGCGTTGCCCGCCGACGAGTTCGACCGGCGTCTCGCCCGTGCCTATCAGCGCATGCAGCGTGCGGGCGCCGACTACGTGATCGACGGTATTTGGGACCTGCGGGAGTGCCTCGACGACATCGAGACCCGCCTCAGAAGAGGAGAACGCCCCCAGCAGGCATAGGCTGCGCGGGGGCGAGACGCCATCGGACGCCAAGGCCAACCCAGACCCGTGACCAAGCCCCAGAACGAGAATCCGTATCTGTTGCTGACCCCCGGACCGCTCAGTACCAGTCCGCGCGTGAAGGCGGTCATGCTCCGCGACTGGTGCACCTGGGACGACGACTACAACCAGGGCGTCGTGCAGGTGATCCGTCGCCGGCTGGTCGAGCTCGCCACCCGGGCCGAGGGCTACACGAGTGTGCTCATGCAGGGGAGCGGCACGTTCGTCGTCGAGGCCCTGATCGGGACCGCGGTTCCGCGTGACGGCAAGCTGCTCGTCCTGGCCAATGGCGCGTATGGCCGGCGCATCGCCCGGATCGCCGACTTGCTCGACATCGACCATACGGTGATCGACAGCGGCGAGCGCGATCCCCCCGATCCGCGGGCGGTCGAGATCGCACTGGCCGACGACCCGGCGATTACCCACGTGGCCATGGTCCATGGCGACACCTCAACCGGCATCCTCAACCCGGTGGCGGCCGTGGGCGACGTCGTGCGTCGTCGTCGTCGTATCTTCCTGGTCGATGCGATGAGCACCTTTGGTGGCATTCCGCTGGATCTCGAGGAATGCGGAATCGACTTTCTCGTCAGCAGCGCCAACAAGTGCATTCAGGGCGTGCCCGGGTTCGGCTTCGTGCTGGCCCGCGCGGGCGCCCTTGCCGACTGTGACGATCGGCCACGGTCGCTGTCCCTGGATCTGTACGACCAGTGGCGGGTCATGGAGGAGGGGGAGGGCAAGTGGCGATTCACGTCCCCCACCCACACGG
>Ga0066376_10003125_pt1 | contig 15076 bp, 13 predicted proteins | sample Knorr_S15_td_Bot_FD_77009 | JGI IMG/M metagenome (GOLD analysis project Ga0066376, IMG submission 77009) | Marine microbial communities from Southern Atlantic Ocean transect - Knorr_S15_td_Bottom_ad_5009_LV_A | ecosystem: Environmental > Aquatic > Marine > Oceanic | place: Southern Atlantic... | reverse complement strand
GGGGCGTCGGGGGTTAGTTAACCGGGTTCTGGGCCCGACGGTGAGGTTGCCACGGGCCGTTTAGCCGTCCTTGATGGCCGTGATCAGGTCGAGTACCGCCTTCTTCCCGTCCGCGAACAGCATGACGGTGTTGTCGGCGGCAAACAGCGGGTTCGGGATGCCCGCGAATCCAGGCGACAGGCTCCGCTTGATCACCACGACGGTGCGCGACTTATCGACGTCGAGAATCGGCATCCCGGCGATGGGGCTGGACGGGTCGGTCCGAGCCACGGGATTGACGATGTCGTTGGCCCCGATGATGACGGTCACGTCGGTCTGCTCGAACGACGGGTTGATGTCGTCCATTTCGCGCAGCTTGTCGTAGTCGACGTTGGCTTCGGCCAACAGCACGTTCATGTGGCCGGGCATACGACCGGCCACCGGGTGTATCGCGAACTCCACCTCGGTGCCTTGTTCCTCCAACAGGTTGGCGAGGTCACGCACCTGGTGCTGCGCCTGGGCGACGGCCATCCCGTATCCCGGCACGATGACGACGCGCCGGGCCCCGTCGAGCAGCATCGCCACTTCTTCAGGTGACGTACTCTTCACCCGGCCAGCGTATACCTCATCGGCGTCTTGCACCGGGCCGCTGTCCGGTCCGATGGCCCCCAGCAGCACGTTCATCAACGACCGGTTCATCGCCTTGCACATGATCTGCGTGAGGATGAGCCCCGAAGCGCCGACAAGCGAGCCGGTGATGATCAGGATGTTGTTGTTCAGGACGAAGCCGGTCGACGCGGCCGCCAACCCTGAATACGAGTTGAGCAGCGCGATAGCCACCGGCATGTCCGCTCCGCCGATCGGGATCGTGAGCAGGACGCCGAGCACAGACCCGACCACGATGAGCAGGCCATACGAGGTCAGCTGGCTCGGGTCCGAGACGATCCAGGCCCCCAGCCCGACGGCGACCACGGCCAGTATGACGTTCAACGCCTGCTGGGCGGGAAAGTGCACGGGGTTGTCCGGCAGCATCAAGCCCTGCAGCTTGTCAAAGGCGACCAGGCTGCCCCAAAACGTGACGGAGCCGATGATGCCGGAGGCCACCGTGGCCACGACGGTCTGCGTGGCCGGGTCCGCGGCGTCCGCCAGCACCGCGCCGGCAATGAGCGCCGAGGCGCCGCCGCCGAATGCGTTCAGCAACGCCACCATCTGTGGCATCGCCGTCATCTGGATTTTGAGCGCCAGGGTGGCGCCGATCGTGGCGCCCAGCAGCACCCCGGCCAGGATCAACCCTAGCCCCTGCGCCCCGGCTCCGAACACTTGCCGGTCGGCCAGCGTCGCCACAACGGCCAGCAGCATGCCGGTGGCGCCGAGCAGATTGCCGCGGACCGCGGTGCGCGGGTGTGTCAATCCCTTGATGCCGAAGATGAACAGGACCGACGCGAGCAGATAGGTGAAGTCGATGAAGACGGATAGCACGACGGGTCCTAGTCCTTTTTCCTGAACATGGCCACCATCCGATGGGTGACCAGGAACCCGCCGACCACGTTGATCGTGGCCAACACCAAAGCCAGGAACCCGAGAATGGTGGGGAGGGTACCCCCCGCGGCCACTGACAACAGGGCCCCGATGATGGTGATGCCAGACACGGCGTTACTACCCGACATGAGCGGCGTGTGGAGTAGCGGCGGTACCTTCGTGATGATCTCGACGCCGACAAACACCGCGAGCATGAAGATGGTCAACAGTGGAAGAAACGTGTCCATTGTCTCGTCAGTCCTTGTCCTTAGTCCTCGGTATCAGACAGCAGCTCGCGCACGCGGGGATGCACCACGTCGCCGTCGTGCGAGACCAATGTGCCCTGGGTGATTTCGTCCGAGAGATCGAGTCGCAGCTTCCCGTCCGTGACCAGGTGCAGCAACAGTGTGGACAAGTTCTTGGCATACATCTGGCTCGCGTGGTACGGCACGGTCGCCGGTAGGTTCGTGGGACCCAGAATGGAGACGCCGTGCGCCACGACGGTCTCGTCCGGTCGCGAGGGCTCGACGTTTCCGCCCCGCTCGGCGGCCAGATCGACCACGACCGCGCCGGGACTCATGCCGGCCACCATCTCGTCGGTAATCAGCACCGGCGCCGGGCGACCGGGAATCAGCGCGGTCGTAATCACGACGTCGCTGGCGGCCACGACCCGGCTCATCATCTCGCGCTGTCGCGCGTAGAACGTCTCGTCCTGGGCTTTGGCGTAGCCCCCCTTGTCCTCAGATGTGCCGGTATCGAGCGGGAGATCCACGAACGTGGCGCCCAGACTCTCCACCTGCTCCTGCACCGCCGGTCGCACGTCGTAGGCTTCGACTTTGGCACCCAGACGACGGGCGCTGGCAATGGCCTGCAGGCCGGCCACGCCCGCACCGACCACGAATACGCGCGCGGGCGTAATGGTGCCGGCCGCGGTCATCAGCATCGGAAACATCCGGGGCAGTGTCTCGGCCGCGATCAACACCGCCTTGTAGCCGGCGATCGTGGCCATCGAAGACAGCGCGTCCATGCTCTGCGCGCGCGTGATTCTGGGAATCAGCTCCATCGAGAACGCGGTGACCCCCCGGTCGGCGAGGTCGCGCGCCGCCTGCGGCTCGCCAAGGGGTTCGGAGAATCCGATGACGATCTGTCCCGAACGTAGCCGTGCCAGGTCGTCCCGTCCGTGCACCAGGTTCGCGCCAAGCGCCCGGACCTCCAGAATCGCCTCTGCTTCGGCGAACACCTGGGCACGGTCTGTCGCGAGGCGGGCACCTTTGTCCACGTAGGCGTCGTCGGGGAATCCAGCCGCGCGGCCGGCGCCGGCTTCGACCAGGACATCGAGCCCCGCTCGTGTGAGCGCCGGGACGGTGGAAGGTATGGTCGCGACGCGCCGTTCGCCCGGAAGGGTCTCTGCTGGGATGCCGACGATCATGGAATTCTGGAGAACTGTGCCGTGGCGGAATGCGGTACGCCCTTCCGTCGTTGCTCGAAACGGCGCGATCGTACCACAAGCGGGGCGCGCCGGCAGGAGGCGGGCCTAGTGGACAACGTCCGCGGATGCGGCTAAAATAGCACAGCTAACCGGCAGGGGTTCGACCGCAGTATTCGCGGGCCGAGGTGCTTTTTTCTGAGGTTTTTGGGAGGTAGTGGCATGAGAAACGCCAGATGTGGTGCGCTGCTCTTTACGCTCGCGGCGGTCGTGGTGATGACCGTTCCGACGCGGGCATCGGCCGAGGTTCCGGACAACCCGACCTTTCACAAGGACATCGAGCCGATCTTGCAGCGGTCCTGTCAGGTGTGCCACCGACCCAACAACATGGCGCCGATGTCGCTGATGAGCTATCAGGAGGCGAGGCCCTGGGCGAGATCGATTCGCAGCAAAGTCGAGGCGCGCGAAATGCCGCCGTGGCACATAGACCCCAAGGTGGGGGTGCAGGCGTTCAAGAACGATCGGTCCCTGACCGATGATGAGATTGCGACGATTGGTGTGTGGGTTGACGCCGGTGCGCCCCGAGGCAACGCGGCAGACGCTCCGGCCCCCGTCGAGTTCCAGGAGTTTGGAGCGTGGACGATCGAGCCGGACCTCATCGTGAGTTCTCCGCCGCACACGGTGCCGGCCGAGGCGGGCGACTGGTGGGGCGACTACATCGTGCCGTCGGGTCTCGAGACCGATAGATACATCCAGGCCGTCCAGACAAAAGCCGGTGATCTGCGGGTCGTGCATCACGCCTTGACCTACGCCGTGACCGACCCTGATGCACCACTGGCCGACAGCTCGGGCGATGCGTTCCTGAACGAATACGCGGTGGGCAAGAACGCCGATGTCTACCCGGACGGCACTGGGCGTCTGTTCGAAGCGGATTCGCGGGTGCGGTTCAGTTTCCACTACCACTCGGTGGGCGAAGAAGTCACCGACCAGACCGAGTTGGGCTTGGTGCTCTACCCGGAGGACTACGAACCGGACCACATTCTCTACTCCCGCCAGCTTGGACAGGCGGGCGAGCTCGACATTCCGGCCGGCCAGGTGACCCGCCACGACGGGTATCAGAAAATGTATCTGCCCGGGAAGCTCACCGCGTTCCAGCCGCACATGCATTTCCTCGGCACGCGGCAGTGCGTCGAGATGATCTATCCCAACGGGTCGACCGAGATGGTCAACTGCGCCAACTTCGACTTCAACTGGCACATCGTCTACAACTACGAAGACGACGCCCAGCCGGTGTATCCGGCCGGCACCACGATTCACGTGATCAGCTACCACGACAACACCGCCGGGAATCGTGGCAACCACGATGCGAAGAACTGGACCGGCGGCGGGAGCCGGACCGTCGACGAGATGGCGTTTGCGTGGCTGAGCTGGCACGACCTCACCGAAGAAGAGTACGCGGCTGAGCTAGAAAGCCGGAAAGCCAACACTGACAACGACGAGTAGGACCGCGTGTTAACGCGGTTGTCGTCGAGCAAGACATGCCCTCTGAGGGAGCCGAGTCGGTTCCCTCAGGGGGTTTTTAGCAGGGGAAGAGACGGAAGGTGACTATGACGGTTCTTGGCCGGCGGACCCAGCATGCGACCATTCTTGGCGGGGCCGCCATCATACTGGCGGTGAGCGGCGGGGCTCCGGCCACGGCGCAGATCAACTCCCGCGATGTGCCCATCGCGACGCAGCCGCAACAGCGATTCTCCCGAGGTCAAGACGTTCAACCGATCTTCGAGGGATGGACGCCCAGGGACGACGGCGGGTACACGTTCCACTTTGGGTACTTGAACCGCAACTACGCCGAGCGGCCGAATGTGCCGGTGGGGGAAGCCAATTTCTTCTCGCCCGGTGAACCAGACCGCGATCAGCCGACGTATTTCTACCCCCGTATCAATCGATACCAGTTCGAGGTCGTGGTGCCGTCCAGCTTTCCGCAGGACGGAGAACTGGTGTGGGAATTGACCACCCACGGCAGCACGCAGTACGCCTACGGTTGGCTTCAGGCCGAGTGGGAGATTGACGTGAATACGATCACGTCGAACAACCGCACGGGCTTCGGGCGCGGTGTGGACCAACTCTATGGCAACGGCTGGCCATCGGTGAGCGTGGAGGCCAGCCGGTCGTCGGTCGAGGTCGGCCAACCGGTGACCCTCACCGCTCGGATGACAGACGATGACCTGCCGAATCCGGTAGACGAACCTGACCCGGACGCGCCGCCACGGCGTCGGGACCCCACGCTGGTTGCGCCCGATGACGCCCCGGAAATTCCTGACAACATCCCCCATTACACGAAGCCGGGCCCGAAACGCAATCATCTGTCGGTGCGTTGGCTCGTCTTTCGAGGTGGCGCTGACGCGACGTTCGAGCCCTACGGATATCACGAGTGGGAGGAGGGTATGCCGGGCGATGGCTGGACATCGGGAACATTCGAGTCCATCGTCACGTTCGACGAGCCCGGCACGTACACGCTGCGTGCGTTCGCTAGCGACGCGATGCTCATCGTGCACGGCAACGTCACCATTACCGTCACCGAGTAGGGAAAGGGGGCGCGCCGCCCTTCCCTTCCGCCATCCTCGCCGGGTCCTCGCGCCCGGGCTGCCGCCTGTCGCGGTCGCGCATCAGCAATGTCTAGCCCTGTACTGACCATTCGAGCCGTGCGAACGCGTGCGGTTGCTGCGCCGCTCGCGCGTCCGCTACGCACCGCCTCAGGCACGATTCCCGAATCGCCGCTGCTCCTGATCGATGTGCTGTCGGAGCAGGGGCCGACCGGCCGGGCCTACGTCTTCGCGTACACCACGTTGACGCTGCGCGCGCTGAAAGCCTTCCTCGACGATGTGGCCGAGGCGGTGGCGGGACGGCCGGCGCATCCCGCCGTGATGTATGACCATCTGGTTCAGCGGTTCCGCCTCATGGGGCGCCAGGGACTGGTCGGCATGGCGCTGTCTGGCCTCGACATGGCGCTCTGGGATATGCAGGGCCGGGTCCTGGGCCGAGGGGTGGTCGAGTTGCTCGGCGGGCAAGCTGTACCGGTTCCGGCCTACGACAGTTTCGGGGTCGTCGACCCGGTGGCGGACGGCGATGCGTTGCGTGGCAGCGTAGAGCAGGGCTTCGGTGCCATCAAGATCAAGATCGGGGTGGGTGACCTGACCTGGGATCTCACGAATGTCGCCGCCGTGCGGGCCATTATCGGTCCAGATGTGCGTCTGATGGTTGACTACAACCAGTCGCTGAGCGCGCCCGAAGCCATCCGACGTATCGAGGCGCTGGCGCGATTCGACCTGGCCTGGGTAGAGGAGCCGGTGCCGGCGGAGGACCTGGCTGGACACGCGCGCGTGCGGGCGGCCTCCCGTGTCCCGATCCAGACCGGCGAGAACTGGTGGTTCGAACACGACATGGCTCATGCCTTGGCCGCTGGCGCGTGCGACTGTTGTATGCCCGATCTGATGAAAATCGGTGGGGTGACGGGCTGGATGCGTGCGATGGGCCAAGCCGCGGCGGCCTCGGTGCCGATCTCGAGTCACCTGTTCATCGAAGCTAGCGCCCACGTGCTTCCCGTAACCCCCGGCGCGCAGTATCTGGAGTATCTGGATCTGGCTGGCGCGGTGCTCTCCGCGCCCCCGGTGCCGGTCGATGGCACGGTCACAGCCCAAGGACCTGGGCTCGGTATGGAGTGGGATGAAGCTGCGGTCGCCCGCTACGCCTACTAGCAGCCCGTGGTGAAAGCCCTGCTGCATTCCCCACCCTGGGGGACTAGTCCCGCCGTCCGCCGGTCCCGCGCGGTGTCTCAGCTGAGCCAGAGGCGCGCGCGGCTAGAAACACGGCAATCAGCAGGCTGGTGGCTCCAATCGGGGCCAGGACGATCCCGAGGCCAGGGTCGCCGCCATAGACACGCAGTCCCCCCGCGAAGAATCCCCCAGGAAGCAGCACGGTGGCGCCGATGAGGCACCAGGAGATCCGGGCCCGCCCCAGCGCATCGAGGCTCGGGAGAGACGGCAGGGACAGCGCGAACGCGATATGGACCAGGCCCAGCAACGCCCCGTGGGCGTGGGCCAGGGTCCACATGAGACGTCGCGTCTCGTTCTGCACATCCAGATAGACGCCCACCTTGAAGCCGTGCAGCAGCTCCAGCCCAAGACCGAGCAGGAGAAAGCCGAGCATCGACCACCAGCCAAAACGAAGATGTCGTCGGGTGTAGTTCATGGCTGGCGTCACTACTCCCTGAGAAACAATCCGCGTCGATCGCGTTGATCGAAGAGTCGGCGCATCGTGTCAATTCGCGGCAGCCCGTCGCGGTCGACGAGTAGCTCGGGCTCACGTCGTTGTCGGGAGCGTGGATCAGCCCGCCATGCCTGCATCAAGCGGACAGCGATGTCGGTGCGTTCCGCTTCGGGCGCGACGAAGTCGTACGAGAGGGTCGCGTAGCCGGGCAGACTGCTGAGTGATCGCGCCGCGATGAATCGGACGGCTTCATACGGGTCGCCCAACGCTTCGGCCAGATAGGGTGTCATCCAGCTCGTTCCAGACGTGCCCTGGGCCGGGCTCCACCCCATCGCCTGAGCGGTGATCGCACGGAGACCCGCATCGCCCCGCAGGAGCCACAGCGGTCCGGCCGCCACGCGTCGGTCGTCGTCGTCCAGCGCCGGTGCCGGTGTGCCATACCATTCGTCGAGACGGTCGGCGGTCCAGGCGACGGTCTTGTCCAGGTGACAGAGATTGCACGCGTTCGGACGCCCCAGTGTCACCGACTCGGTGGCGGACGGGCTGCTCACGGTGTGGCTCCGAATCGTCTTGAGGAGGCCGTAGCTCGTGTAAGGCATGTGGCAGTTGTAGCAACGGCTCCCAGTCGAGTCGGCCCCGTGCCGCGTGTGCGCCGTGACCTGGTCGGCCATCGGTTCATGGCACTGGAGGCACGCTTGGTCTCCTTGCGCGTCGGTCGACACCTGGTGGGTGTCCGCCCAGTCCGCAACGGACCGGGTATCCTCCCCCGGCTTGTGCATCTCGTGGCAGGAGAAGCAGCTCAAGGTGCGGTCGGGGTGGGTGGCTTGGCTGAAGCACGGGGAATCGAGGAGCCCGTTGTACTCGCGCCCGGACACGCGAATCATGCCATCCGGCCAGAACGACCCTCTCACAAAGTCCGGGTCGGTCTCAATGAATGCGGTCATCGCTGGCGACGTGCGATCGACGGTGGGTTGGGCGACGAATCGGGTGTCGCGCAGCTCGTCCCCCGGCCGATACGGCAACCCGGCCGCGTTCGCGATCCGTTCGTCGGCCTGGTCGTAGAATTCCCACACGCTGTGGCATTGCCCGCACACCTGCGACGAGCGTTGCGGACCGAGCCGGGTCGGGAGGACGATGGTCGGGTCGCCGGCCCGCTCGCCGTCTTGTGGCTGGTCAAGGTGGAAACCATAGCGCCGGAGGGGGTTGCGATTCGCCTCAACGTGCGCCTGGCCGGGTCCATGGCAGGATTCGCACCCGATGCCGAACTCAGCCACCGTGGTGTCGATGGTCTGCGAGCCGAACGGCTCTGACCGATACGGGGTGTCAAAGGCGGTCTTGCCCTGGGTGGTGTGACACGCGATACAGATGGCATTCCAGTGGCCGTCGAGCATGGCCAGTGACTGTCCCGGCGGATGTAGCACCACCGCGCTGCGCGGCACCCATTGCTGTTCGGAGAGCAGATACGCGGCCGGCAGAATGTTCAACCCCCGGTCGTGGCCAGTGGCATACCAGTAGATGTTCTGATGATGAGATCCGGTGATCATCACCACTTGGCGCTTGATGCGAGGGCGGGCGTCGGCGGCGCCTTCCCATCCGGGGTCATTGAACTCGGCCCAGAACTCATCGCCTTGGCGGCTCAACACCATCGGCTCGCCATGCGTGTCCTCGACCCGCACCGCGTCGAAGTCAGCGCGCACGGTATCGGGTGTGGCCACCTGCGTCATCGTGCGATGAAACGAGCCATGCCAGCTTTCGTACTCAGCCGGATGACACGCCTGGCACGCCTCTGAGGAGACATACCCGTCAGCGTCAACCTCGATGGGGCGGTTGGTGATCTGGGACTCGGGGACCGCGGGGGCGAAGGACAGGACGGCCGTCAGTCCCAAGGCGCCGGAGGCACACAGGAGCAGCAGGATAGGGAGGTGGGGCCGGAGGCCATCGGCGGAAGTCTCACGGGCGGGGCCAGACGGCGGCTCCGGTCGACGTCCGCGTCGGGCGGTCATGTCGTAGAAGACGGGAAGGGACGTGACCGGGCGCGCTGGGGCGCCCGGTCACGAATGACGGTGATGCTAGTTGCCCGCGAAGCAGTAGAAATAGCCGTTCCCACCGGTCGCCTGGAGGTTGCCCTGGCTGCAGCCACGCGAGCCGTGCGCCGAATTCCAGGAGGCCGGGTTCGCCCCGCCACCGGTCCGGTCGAAGTGCCCGACCAGCGCGCTTCCGGCGCCGTCCGCGTTCGACGTCCAGTTGCTGCAGGTGCTGTCGTCGCTGCCGCCTACCGCGGTCCCGTCGAGATACGTCCCGGTCAGAATGTCGTGCATGTTCGGGTCGTCGCCGCGCCCGTTCGTCATCCCACCGTTTTCGTTCAGCACGCTTTCTTTCGTCAGCAGGTTCTCGAAGTGCAACTGGTCCAGGTTGTTGGCCACCACGTCACCAGCCACGTTCTGCCACGGACCAGCGCCGATACGGTCACGTGCATTGACGCCGCCCGAACCGGTCGTGCTCAGGTACGCGCGCCATGTCTTGCTTCCGGCCCCCACCGCCGCTGCAAGCGTCTGGCAATGGGCGTCCGCTCCGGTCAGCCCGCCCAGATTGGCGCCGTCGCCGGAGCCCACGCTGGTGAGGAAGAAGGTCATATCGGCCGCCTGCGCGAACGCCGGCGAGACACTCAGCCCAGAGATCAGCGCGGCGGCGCCGACAAGCTGCAAAATTCTCATAGTCGTGCTCCTTGGTCGTAGTCCCCCAAGCCGGACCGGCTCGGAGGCCAAATTCAATCGTGAGCACGATTATAGCGCGATGCGTGGGTCGGACGGGCATCGAGATGAGGACTGCGCGATTGCCAGAACGGACTCCGCCGCCGGCTTGCGTATACTGTTGCTCTGCCGCCTTGGGCAGGGGGCAATGGAGACTGTAATCCTATGACATCACCACGTAGAGGGATCGCCGGGTGGGTCGTGCCGAACCTTGGCGTGGTCTTGCTGTGCCTGACCCCGGCTGCTTGTGCGCCGGTCTTGGGACAGACCGCTGGCGAATTGATGCGGCAGGCCGAGCGGGATTTTCTGGCGGGGCGGGTCGAGGAGTCGCTGGTCGGTTTTGATCAGGTGGGTCGCGAGCGGCCCGACGCGGCGCCGCAGTTGTGGCAGCGGGGCATCGCGCTGTACTACGCCGGCCGCTACGTTGAGTGCCGACAACAGTTCGAGTCGCATCGGCTGGTCAACCCGGCGGATGTTGAAAACGCCACCTGGCACTTTCTCTGTGTGGCGCGGATGGATGGCCCCGAGGCGGCTTTGGCGGCGCTGCTGCCGGTGGGAAGAGACGGGCGGACCCCGATGCCCGAAATCTACGAGATGTTTGCTGGACGGCTGACTTCCCAGGACATTCTGGAGGCGGCCGGCGGCAGCGCGCGCGGGCGATTCTACGCCCATCTGTATATCGGGCTCTATCGGGAGGCGCTTGGCGAGAGCGCGGCCGCGCGCGACTCGATCCAACTGGCCGCTGACGACCGATTTGCCGCGGCGGGTGGCTACATGCACGGAGTGGCGGTCGTGCATCGTGACCGTCTTGGTCCGTAGTAGCCCGTGTCGCGCCTTTTTAGCCTCGGGCGCCGCTACCGACGTCCGCAACACACTTCGGCTTCATGGGACGAGCCGCCGGTCTTCATCACCGTAAGAGGCGGATCCGGTGCGCCTCGCTGTCACCCACATACAGCCCGCCATCGGATGTGACGAAGACCCCGTGTGGTCGATTGAGTCGGCAGCGCAAGGGGTCCGGTTCAGGTCCGTCACCGCGTGCTCCGTCGCCCAGTACCGTGGAGATGCGGCCATCGGCGAGGTCCACCATCCTGATGACGTGGTTCTCCGTGTCGGCGACGTAGAGCAGCCCGTCACGGTAGGCGAGGCCTTTGGGGCCGCCCAGTGTGGCCAGGGTGGCAGGTCCGCCGTCCCCGGTGTGGCCCGGTTCGCCCGTGCCAGCCACATGATGCAGGGTCTCGGACGCGAGATCGATCCGATAGATCGCGTTGCCCTCCCGCAGCGCGAGATAGAGGTTGCCGCTCGGGTCGAGGGCCATCGCCCGCGGTCCGTTGAGCGGCGTGCCCGCTAGCGGCGCGCCCTCGGGGGTCGGCTCCCGTTCGCCCGTCCCGGCCCAGGTTTCGATCACGCCGGTGCTCGGGTCGACGCGTCGAATGCGGTGGTTGCCAATGTCGCAGATCAGCAGTCGCCCCTGCGGGTCGAACGCGATGCTGTGGGGCTGGCGGAGTTGGGCCGCGGTGGCCGGTCCGCCGTCGCCCGAGAATCCAGCCACCCCGGTGCCGGCCACGGTCGAGATAATGCCGGTACCGGCATCGACCCGCCGGACCGCGTGACTGTCCCGTTCGACGATGTAGAGGTGGCCGTCAGGATCGAACTGGATCTCATGCGGCATGTTCAGGGCGGCATTCGTGGCCGGCCCGCCGTCGCCGTCGTAGCCCCGCTCGCCGCGTCCGGCGATGGTGGTGGTGCGGCCGGTCGCAAGGTCGAGTCTCCGAATCCGCTGGTTGTCGAGGTCGCAGAAATACAGGGCGCCATCCGGCCCGATGACCACGCCGTACGGGTTTGACACCTGTGTGTCCGAGAATCCGGCTTCGCCGTTGCCGATGACCGTGGTTACCGTGGCCGCACCAAGTGGTGGCGCGTAGCACAGGATGGCGGCCGCCAGGATGAGCCAGGGAGTCGTTCCCGGCGTGCCGCCTGGTCTGGTGGTCCGGGTCGTTCGGTGTCTCAACATGCACATGGGTTTCTTCACTCCAGCGCTCTACAACGCGTCGCGGATGGCGCGTGCGCTGGCTTCGAGGTCGAGCGCGTCGTTGATGCGGTCCATCCCGCGGAGGACGAGCGCGTACTCCTGGAGCACCGTCAACAGCCGGTCCCGGTCGGGTTCACGCTGGCTACGCGTGAGGGCCAGCACCTCACGGTAGAGCGGCTCGGCGTCGCGATAGTGTCCCCGCTGCAGATACAACCCGGCCAGCGCGGTACGGATGACGAGTACGTCTGAATGGTCGGGGCCGAGTTCCCAGTCGAGCGTGTCCAGTGCGCGCTGGAACAGCGGCTCCGCCTCCTCGTCCCGGTCGAGCACGGCGTAGAACAACGCAAGGTCGGCGACGAAACGCGCGACGCGGGGCGACTCGGGTCCGTCGATCCGTTCGAGGAGGGCCAGTGCCTCCAGATACAACGGCTCTGCCTCAGCGTCGCGGGCCTGGGCATGGTAGAAATCCGCGAGGTTGCCCAGCGTGATGGCGAGCCGCGGATCGGACGGCTCGAATTCGAGCGCGATCTGTTCGGCGGCCACAAACCACGTCTCGGCGGCTTCGTAGTCCTGGTCTTGATAGGCGAAGGCGGCGGCCTCCATGTACTGTTCCCAGCTCTGGGTCTGGCAGGCGACAGCGCAGACGAGGAGCGTCAGGATGACGAGACGCCCTCCGTAACGAGTCGCCGGTCCGCGGGTGGCAGTCATGGGTGTGCGGCTGCGGGCCGACACTCGCGGCGGAACGCGTGGCGGCTCCGAACGCGTCACGCTGTGGGTGAGTGCTGTCGCAGATATCCGATTATAGCCCGCGTGGCGCGCGCTGTCCGACGTGCCTGTCGCGGCGTATCGGACCCTCGACGTTCGGGCCTTTCCCGGTGGGCGACCCAGGTATAGACTGCGACCAGGCGCCTGGGACCGACGTCGGAATCCGGGTGACGGGGGTGAGGATGTCGAGTATTGCGACCGACGAGTTGCGGGACGAGATTGCGCTGCAATGGAACTGGGTGGCCAAGGGAGCATGACCCTGCCGTGGCGGGGCGTCGGAGCGACGGTGGTCGCGCTGCTGAGCGCAAGCAGCGGGGCTGTGGCACAGCCTGGCGAGTGGCGGGCGTACAGCGCGGATCTCGCCGGCAGCAAGTACTCGTCGCTCGACCAGATCACGGCGGACAATGCGGGCACGTTGCGTATCGTGTGGCGTCAGTCAACCATACCCGACGCCATCCGGCAGGGGAGCGACATCCGTCCTCCCGCGGTCGTGCAGAACACCCCGCTGATGGCCGACGGTCGGCTGTATGTGAGTACCGGCCTTGGTACGGTGGCCGCACTCGATGCGACGACCGGCGAGGTCGCGTGGTTCGACCCGCTACCGGAGGGCGTGACGAGCCGCGGCGGCGCCAGCCGTGGCGTCGCCTATTGGGACGACCCGGAGAGCGACGATGCTCGCGTCATCGCGGTGATTGGCTCGACGCTCGTGGCCCTCAACGCGCGCACCGGCGCACGGTATCCCGACTTCGGGACCGGTGGTGAGGTGGACCTGACTCAGGGCTACGATACGCGCCCCGTCACCGCGTTCCGCTGGCGGTCGGCCCCGTTGGTCGTCAACGGCGTGGTGATCGTCGGATCCTACGGGACCGACTTCACCAACGATACCCAGCCGGCCCGCAAGGAGATGCCGCCGGGCGATGTCCGCGGTTTCGACGTGCGAACCGGACAGCAGATCTGGATCTTCCATACCGTGCCGCAGGAAGGCGAGGTCGGCAACGAGACCTGGTTGACCAGTCCGAGCGAGGACCGGGCGTCGTGGGAGTACACCGGCAACACGAACATGTGGGCCTGGCCAAGCGGCGACGAGGACCTCGGCCTGGTCTACCTGCCGCTGTCGACACCGACCAACGACTATTACGGCGGGCACCGACCTGGAAACAACCTGTTCGCCGAGAGTCTGGTGTGCCTCGACGCGCGCACCGGCGAGTTGGTCTGGCACTTTCAGGCCGTGCATCACGGCGTGTGGGATTATGACTTCCCGGCCGCCCCGAATCTGGTCGACATCACCGTCGATGGTCGTGACATCAAGGCGGTGGCGCTTGTCAGCAAGCAAGGCTTCACGTACGTGTTCGATCGGGCCACCGGCGAACCGGTGTGGCCGATCGAGGAGCGGCCGGTACCCGCCGGCAATGTCCCGGGCGAATGGTATGCGCCCACGCAGCCGTTTCCGACCAAGCCACCGCCGTTCGAGCATCAAGGCGTGTTGGTGGACGATCTCATCGACTTCACCCCAGAGCTGCGTCGTGAGGCGGAAGAGATTCTGGCCGGATACGTCTCGGGGCCGCTGTTCACGCCCCCGACCATCATTGACGAGCGGCCGGGAGGTACGCAGGGGACGATTCAGTCTCCTGGCCTCGTGGGGGGCGCCGACTGGAACGGGGCGGCGGTCGATCCGGAAACCGGCATGCTCTACGTGCCGACCGTGCGCACCCCGGCCGTGGTTGGACTGACGCCGTCTGAACACCCACGGTCGAACGTCGATTTCGTGATGCGTGCCCTCGAAATGGCCATCGGACCACAAGGCTTGCCGCTGCTGAAGCCGCCGTACGGGAGCCTGGTGGCGATTGATCTCAACGAGGGGGAGATCCGGTGGCGCGTGCCGAATGGTGATGGTCCCCGCGACCACCCGGCTCTCCGCGAACTCGATCTCCCGCCGTTGGGACAGTCGGGCCGCGTCTCACCGCTGGTGACCCGCAGTCTGATCTTTCTCGGCCAAGGGGTGGACCGCGGCATGGTGTTCCTGCCCGAGGGGGTCGGTGGCAAGTCGCTTCGCGCCTACGACAAAGAGACCGGTGCCGTGGTCGTCGAGGTGGCACTGCCGGGCGGGACGAGCGCTGCCCCAATCACCTACATGGCGGGTGGCAAGCAGCACATCGTGGTGACCGTCGGGTGGACGGACATGGAAAGCGAGTGGGTGGCCCTCGCGCTGCCGTGACGCCGCCACGCCCACACACTCGCCACGTGGGCCCCGAGTGACGACAGGAGACAGACGATGACCAGAGATAAAGCGGCGGTTCTCGGCGGCCTGGGAATTGGGGTCGTTGCGGCCGTCTTGGTGGCCGC
>Ga0066376_10003123_pt1 | contig 15084 bp, 14 predicted proteins | sample Knorr_S15_td_Bot_FD_77009 | JGI IMG/M metagenome (GOLD analysis project Ga0066376, IMG submission 77009) | Marine microbial communities from Southern Atlantic Ocean transect - Knorr_S15_td_Bottom_ad_5009_LV_A | ecosystem: Environmental > Aquatic > Marine > Oceanic | place: Southern Atlantic... | reverse complement strand
TATTAAGTTAGTCCATCGGACGGGTAATAACGAAGCTCGCTGGTAGGACGCTAAACGGTATGGATTCCGTTTAGGAGTTTGTACGGAGTAACTAAATTGAACAACGTCATCCGTCTTGCAATCAGTCGGCTTGCCCACGCTTTCGACACACGCTTGGTGTCACCGAAAGAATTGAACCAGGCCATCTTGCTTGGAGACCCGGTCGCACGACACAGCCACTACCCCACGAGCCCGACTCGTCGGAATTACCGGGCCTAACGCCTTACCTCCAGGCGCTGGCTCACGTAACAATTGACAAGCTGCGAGTGCGAAATTAAAACAAAACTCCCTCGGTTCGTGGAGCCGAGGGGGTTTTGTTTTTCGCGGGCCACGTCCCGTTTTCAGTGCCACTTGCGTTCGTCTTCAACTGTCCGGATGTTTCGCGGCGGGAACGGCGCATACGGGTGTTCTGACAGCTTGCTTTCGTCGATTTCAACGCCCAGCCCCGGTGCGGTCGGTAGCTCGATATAGCTTTCGTGCGGCTCGAGGTAGCCGATCGTCATATCGCGGCAGACGTTCTCGACGCTCACGAAGTATTCGTAGATGAGGAAGTTTGGGATCGTTGCCGACGCGTGGATAGCTGCCGCGCAGCCTATCGACGTCGAGTTGTATCCATGGGGCGATACGCCAATATAGTGTGGTTGCGCCATCGCCGCGATCTGGGTCAATTCGAGGATTCCACCGGTATTACAGATGTCCGGGTTGATGATGTCTACAGCACGCTTGTCGAACACCTCGCGGAAATCGTTGCGCGTGTACAGCGCTTCTCCGGTCACCACCGGGATGGTCGTTGCTTCTTTTACTTCTTTTATCGCATCGATGTTGTCGGGCGGGCACGGCTCCTCGAACCAGTAGGGGTCGTACTGCTCCATCTGTTTGGCGACCCTGATGGCGTTCATGGGTGCGAGCCTGCGGTGCACTTCGATCAGCAGGTCGACATCGGGCCCGACGGCCTCACGAACCTTGCCCACGGTGGCGCTGGCCTGGGCCAGCTCGTCACGATCGACGTATTCGCGCCAGGGTCCAGGGAAGGGGTCGAACTTCAGCGCGTTGAAGCCGCGCTCGTCGACAAGGACCGCGGCTTTCTGGGCAACCTCATCGGGCGATCCTCCCGACCAGCCGTTTGCGTAGATTCGAATTCGTGGCCTTACGGGTCCGCCAATCAGGTTGTAAATCGGCTGTTCAAGTGCCTTGCCCACGATGTCCCACATGGCGATTTCGATTCCACTGAGCGCGCAGTGCAGGTCCATTGCCGACCTCTTGGTGGCGAAATCCTCATGGGCCACGTGCATGAAATGACGGATGTGAAATGGATCGCGGTCGACGAGGTAGCGGGCGAGCTGATCGATGTGAGCCTCGATCTGGGTATCGCGATCGGACTGCGAATAAGCCTCGCCCCAGCCGGTGATCCCCGCGTCGGTCGAAAGCTTCAGAAAGATGAAGTTTTTGCCAACACCGGGATTCCACTTTATTACTTCGACATCGGTGATCTTCAATGTGCGTACTCCATGGGAAATCGAATAACGTATGTGCCGCCGAGCGGCATCATATTACCGTTGTAAGTCGACGGGTGTAGGACCCTGGGTTTTGTACAAGCCCCGGTGAAATCCTCGAGGCACACCAGACTGATGACATCAAGATGTATCTCGGCAGGTCTGGCGACCAGCACACACCTACTCGAACTTGACCAGCGCTCCGCTGATGCCCTCGATCTCGATCTCGATCTCGTCGCCGGGGATCACCCACTGCGTTTCGACAACGCTGCCCAGCATCACGACCTCGCCCTCCTGTAGGTGTTTGCCCCGCGCCGCCAGCGAATTGGCCAGCCACGCCAGCGCTTCGTAGGGGTGTCCAAGAATGTCGCCAGTCGTGCCCTGGCCGATGCGCTGACCGTTGATCGTCATGAACCCGATCGCGTTTGCGAGATCAGGGGCGTCTTTTGCAGGGGTCGGCTGGCTCAAAACGATTCCTGAAGCGAAGAAATCGTCGGCGATCAACGACGGTGTGTCGACAGCCTTGTAGTCGGTCCACCGGTCGTCGACGATCTCTATCGCGCCAAATAGCGCGCTTACCGCGGGCGCAACCGATTCCCGATTGAACGGCCCGCCGCCCGGCACCAGGTCCTGGCCGATAAACGCTGCGATTTCGCATTCCACACCCGGATGGGAGTATTTCTCGAATTCGACAGTCGTCGCAATGTAGTTCGTCGAGGTGTTGAACACCCCTCCGGCACAGGGATTCGAGATGCCAAGAAACCTCTGCATGACCGGCGTCGTGCAGCCAATCTTATAGCCAACACGCTTCCCGTAACCGGCCTCGTCGAGCAGTGAGTGCAGCCGTTCCTGCACCTCGTAGGCCTCGGCTTCATCGGCGGGGCGGTACTCCTCTGGCAACGCGTCGATCTTCTGATTCCGTACCCTTGTCAGCGCAAGGATTCCGGCCGATTGTTTTATTGCTTCTTCGTTCATCAAAACCTGTATCTGGTTTCTCAACCCGCTCATCGGCCGGTTTTTACAGGCGGGCCGGGCGAATGATGCTCGTATAATCGCGCCGCCCGGCGTACAAGTGTGCGGGCAGGAATGCAAAAGACGGGACCAATGTCGATAAAAATTCCTCGGCTTCTGATTGCCGAACTCATTACTCACGCGATGCGGGACGATCCCAACGAATGTTGCGGTTTGCTGCTTGGAGTTGGGGATGAAGCTGTTGAAATCCACAGGATGTCAAACGTCGACAGAAAGCCGATCAGCAGATACACAATGCAGTCGGGAGAACTTGTGGCAGCCCAGGAAAAGTTGAAGGAAACGGGGCGTGAGTTCGTCGCCATCTATCACTCCCATACGTTTACACAGGGCTATCCATCGAAGACCGATATTGCAAACGCGGTCAAGGTCGCGGCCATTTCGACGAGGCACGTCATCGTTTCACTGGTCGAGAAGTCCCGACCCGTAGTACGGGCCTTCAGTATTAATGGTGACGCAGAGGTTACTGAGCTGGTTGTTGAGACCGACGGTCAACCGTACCGGGCTTCCGACTAGGGGCGGACCGGGCTGAACAAAAGATAATCGTTCGACAGTTTTCCCCTCAACCGCGCCCACAACTGGGCACCTATTTCCCTGAGGAGAAGGGAGTACGCAAGACCGTCTCAACCACCGCCAGCGCTACTGCACGATGCCGTTCCTGAACAGCCACCATTCGAAGCTGTCGGTCAGGGCCAGCCAGCTCGCTTCCAATATGTTCTGAGAGGCACCTACCGTGTGCCAGACATCGCGGTCGTCAGCCGATTCGATAACGACCCTGACTGTCGCACCCGTGCCGGCCCCTTCGTTCACGACCCTCACCTTGTAATCGGTGAGCCGCACAGCGCTGATTGCCGGGTACGCGCCGATGATGGCTTTGCGTAGTGCCTGGTCGAGAGCTCCGACGGGCCCATCGCCTTCCGCCGCCGTGTGCTGAACCTCGTCGCCGATCCGGACCTTCACCGTTGCTTCTGAAAGCATGGGATGTTCGGCGCCGTCCTTGCGCCAGCCTGTGCCGAACGACGACCTGCGCCTGTTTTCGACAATCACCATAAAGTCGACCAGTTCGTACGGGGCTTCGTAGTTTGGCAGGGCCCGACGGAGTACAAGATCGAACGACGCGTGTGCGCCTTCGTACGAGAAACCCTTCGCCTCCTGGTCTTTGACGTACTGAACAATTCGCCGCGCGTCGGCGTCGTCCAGTTCAGTGTCTAGGCCCATGTCGCGAATGCGCCGCATTACGTTGCCGCGACCCGACAGTTCGGAGATGACCACATCGTTGGCGTTTCCAACTACTGACGGTTCGATGTGCTGGTAGGCCTGGACCGATTTTTCGGTAGCGGCAGCGTGGAGTCCGCCTTTGTGGGTAAACGCACTGGAGCCAACAAACGGCTGGAAGGGAAACGGACTCCGGTTGACCCGCTCCGAAACGAAATTTGATACCTCGGTCAATGTTGATAACTGCTCGTCCGATATCACCTGCACCCCCATCTTGAGGTTCAGGTTGCCGATGATGCTGATCATATTGGCGTTTCCAGTGCGTTCGCCGTAGCCGTTTATACAGCCCTGGACCTGCGTTGCACCCGCCTCGATCGCAGCGATGGCCGAGGCGACGGCCGTGTCGGTGTCGTTGTGCGAATGGATTCCAAGAACGGCGTCATCGCCGAGCGATTCTTTTACGTCGCTCACTATTTCGGCTATTTCGGCCGGCAGCGTGCCGCCGTTCGTATCGCACAACACAAGTCGGTCCGCACCCGCGTCCAGTGCGACCCGCAGAGACTGCAGGGCGTACTCCCGGTCGAGCTTGTACCCGTCAAAAAAGTGTTCTGCGTCGAAAAAGACCCGCCGGCCCTGCGCTTTGAGGTAGCGCACCGAATCAGCGATCATTGCAAGGTTTTCTTCGAGCGAAGTCTGGAGAACGGCCCGTACCTGGTATTCCGATGTCTTGCCCACGAGGGTCAACACGGGCGCATCGGTATCGAGCAGCGCTTTCAGAGTGGGATCTGACTCCGCATCGGCATCGGCCCGGCGAGTGTTGCCGAACGCGGCTATCTGCGCATGCTTGAGATCGAGCGACTGGACCCGCTGAAAGTATTCGTCGTCCTTGGGATTTGCACCGGCGAACCCGCCTTCAATCACGTCGATGCCGAGCCGGTCGAGACGCTCGGTAATGGCGAGTTTGTCCTCCACAGAAAGCGAAATGCCCTCCTGCTGGGTGCCGTCCCGGAGTGTCGTGTCGTAAAGCTCGACTCTATCAATCATGGCGCGCTCAAACTCCCGTAATGTGCACTGCGATCCCGCTAAGCGATTCAATCGCAGTGTGCTCCGTTTTCGTGGCACAAAAAAACCCATCCCTCTAAGGGACGGGTCGAAATGACTCGCGGTACCACCCTCGTTGCCAGCGCATCCACGTCACACTCCTGTATCTTCGGCGAACATGCCTGCGGATTGCTGGCCACTCAGCAGGGCACAACTATTATGCCCTCGTGCCTGATAACGGAACACGAACCCGATCGCGCCTACTTGAAAAAGCCCGCTTCAGACTCCACTTTCGGACAATGGCTCAGGAGTGATTTTCGGTCGGATTCCAGGTGCCCGCTCTCACCGTACCGGGCTCGCTCATCCGTTAGGCCGACCTAATCGTCTCCATCTCGCAGGATCCTGAAATTATTCGTAAATCCCGCTACGCCTTAATTGACAATGCTAACACTTCGGGCACCGCCGTACGGAATCGACAATTATGTGAGAATCGGTCACGGCAACGGCCCGGTCGATTAGCGCGATGTGCCCGGTATGCCTAGAATGGGCCTGTAAGTCACGGTTTAACGCCACCTCCTGTTCGCCCTGCACTTATGCCTGGAGTACCGTTTGGACGAGTTTGAGCGCCACGACCTTGGACTGGTCGACTATCTCCACTGCGAGGCGATAGGCGAGCCGGGGCAGCGCACGTTCAACATCACTGCACGGAGCGAGCGCGGTGAAGCCGTAGTGTGGATGGAAAAAGAACAACTTTTTCAGGTTGGTATTTCCATCAAACAGTTTCTCGTTGCACGCGAATCGACACCCGACCCCGCACCATTCGACGGGCCTCCGATTGATTCGCCGGTGCCGGTGCACGTGGAGTTCAAGACGGGAGAAATGTCGTTGCGGCACGACCCGGCCTCAGACGCCTTCACGCTGGTGGCGAGCGATATACCGCGTGAAGATTCTGGCGACGGGCCACTTGCCGAGATAACGTTCAGCTTCAGACGCGAACAGGCAGAGCAGATGTCCGACCGGTCGATTGCAGTAGTTGCCGCCGGACGCAAGCCATGTCCTCTCTGCGAGGCTCCCTTAACGCCGGGAGAAAGCCACTTCTGCGTGAAGGTCAACGGCTACAACCCGACGGACGACCCCATGGGCAACGATCCGGCGTGACGGGTGAACCGGTCCGAGATGTCGATCTCAATACTGACGTGGCCGACGAGCGTGCCGTTCTCCAGCGACTTGCCGACTGGCCGATCACAGGAATCGGACTGCACCCGGGCGGTTCGAACTATGTGTTTGTCGTGCGCCTGACCGACCCCGCAAAATACGACCCCGAAAGCGACGATGAGGTCGATGAAGTAGCGTCGATCTACGGCATTTACAAGCCCCTGCGAGGCGAGCGACCTCTGCGAGATTTTCCGGGCGGGACGCTCCACCTCCGAGAAAGGGCCGCATACTTGGTTTCAAAGGCGTTGGGTTGGCCGAGAATCCCGCCGACCGTTATCAGGGCGGGATCTCACGGCGAGGGCAGCGTGCAACTGTTTATCGACGAGGTTGAATCCGATGGTGTCGGCGGAAACTTTTTCTCTCTCCGTGAGAAACGGCTGGACGATTTCAGAGACATCGCCATGTTCGACGCCCTTGTACACAACGCCGATCGCAAGGGCGGTTCGTGCATCGTCTCTGAGGACGGTCAGATTTGGGCTATCGACCACGGACTGACGTTCAACCAGTTTGCGCGCCGTAGAACCGTGATGTTCGAGTTCAATGGGACCCGGTATCCAGACGAACTACTGGGCGATGTTGAAGCGCTGGTCGATTCACTCGAATCGGGGGGCGAACTTGAAGTAGATCTGCTCAAGTTACTTGAACAGGCGGATATCGACGAACTTGTGACACGCGCCCGGGAGATGATCGAGTTTGGCCATTATCCTGTGCTCGACCCCGATGCCAACGTGCCGTGGCCGATGGTCTGAGGCAGGACTTCTCGTTGACTTTATCGCTCTCGAAACAGGACGCAAAACGGATCGCAATCCGCGCCCAGGGATTGGCCACAGGGCGTTCTGCGGAAATCGCTGGTGACCCGATTACGCTCGACGACGTCGGCCGGTCGGTCCGTGCCATGGGGCTCTTGCAGATCGATTCGGTGAACGTGTGTGTGCGGTCCCATTACATGCCGCTGTTTTCGCGTCTCGGAAACTACGACATGAACCTGCTGGACCGGTTGGCGTACGAGAAGAAATCGGTATTTGAGACCTGGGCGCACGCTGCCTGCTTTGTACCGGTAGAAGATCGCCGGCTGTTTCTCCAGCGCATGGCGGCCCGCCAACCCCGCCACCGCGTTGCAAGACTTATGGAAGAAAACCCCCCTTACCTTGAAAATATGCTCGAACAGGTCCGCGAGCGCGGTCCATTGACCGCTTCCGAACTCGATGGGGCAGGTAAACGCAGCGGCCCGTGGTGGGGATACACATCGGGCAAGATCGCAATGGAATGGTATTTTGCAATTGGTGAGGTATCGGTAGCGGAACGGAGGAATTTTGCCCGGTATTACGACCTGACGGAACGGGTGATCGACGAAAAACATCTGGACGGAGACATCCCGTCGGTTGCAGAGTCGCACCGGGAGATGATGCGGAAGGCGGTTCAGGCGCACGGCGTTGGGACTGCGGGTGACCTGGCGAACTACTACGGCATAAAGAACGCCGACGCGAAGGTCCACCTGGACGAGCTGGCGCAGGAAGGCGTAATCCAGCGCGTGAGTGCCGAGGGGTGGGACGAAGACGGGTTTGCGCCGATCGATATCACTTCCACGAAACCAACGAATGCCAGGGCGTTGCTAACACCCTTCGATCCGCTCGTATGGAATCGAGACCGCGTCGAACGGATATTCGATTTTCTGTATCGAATCGAGATTTACGTCCCTGAAAAGAAGCGGCAGTACGGCTATTACGTCTACCCGTTCGTGCTGGGCGAAGAACTGGTTGCACGGGTCGACCTGAAAGCTGAACGAGACAGAGGCACCCTCAGGGTAAAGGGCGCGTTTGTGGAGGACGGTCCGGATCAGGATCATGTTGCCGCCAACCTGGCTGACGAACTGCGGCTGATGGCTGAATGGCTCGGACTTAAGCGTGTTGGAACAGGCCGACGGGGCAACCTGATGCCGAAGTTGCGGACAGCGCTGAAGGGTTAACCGAGTTTCCGAAAGCCGTCTATGGCTAAGCCTCGAAATCGACCTCTAGACCCGTTCCAGGTACATCACCGCGAACATGTTGTCCGGATCCGTCCATGAGCGTTTGACGTTCAGTCCGGCTTCCGCAGCCATTATCTCGAATGACCCGAACGTGTATTTGTGCGAATACTCGGTGAGAATCATCTCGTTCTCTTCGAACTCGAACGAATACTTGCAGACGTTGACTGTCTGGTGACGCGTCGAGACAAGATGCATTTCAATGCACGAAGTATCGGCGTTAAAGATGGCCTCGTGTCTAAAATTGTTCAGATTGAAACCGGCCCCCAACTCCCGGTTTATCCGTTGCAGAATGTTCAGGTTGAACTGTGCGGTCACACCACGCGAATCGTTGTAGGCGGCATGCAACCCATCGCGGTCTTTATCGAGGTCGATGCCAATCAGCACGCCGCCGTCGGCACCTGCCACTTCGGCCATGCCAGCGAGCAACGACTGTGCCTGTTCACGCTCGAAATTACCGATCGTCGACCCGGGGAAGTAAACAATTCGCCGCGATTCGGGTGTGCCGGGGTTCGGAACCTCGAACGTCCCTGTGAAATCGGCGGTGACGGTCATTATTTCGATTGCCGGAAACTCATCCTGCAAATCAACGCCGACCTGCGCCAGGTAGTCACCCGAGATGTCGATCGGGACGTATCCGACGGGCTGGTCGAGGTATTTGAGAAGCGATCGGGTTTTCAGAGAACTCCCGCTGCCGTACTCGATTAGAAGAACGCCCTGACCGACGACGGAGGCAATCTCGCCCACGTGCTCGCTCATGAGCGTGCTTTCGACCCGCGTGACGTAGTACTCGTCTAAATCGCAGATATCGTCGAACAACTTCGACCCACGCGCGTCGTAAAAGTACTTGCTGGGCAGGGTTTTCTGGGATTGTGATAGACCTGCTATCACATCATCCAGCATAGTCTGCCGTGCCACCAGTGCGTCGGTAGAAGTCGGAGTTATCGTCATTTAGTGAGTGATCCTCGAATCGTAATTACCGGGCGTCCCGGGTGAGCCTGAAACCCATGAACTGCCACTTGTTCGGGGCGTAAAAGAAGTTCCGGTAGGTGGGCCTGATGTGATTCTGCGGCGTTGCACACGAACCGCCCCGCAGGACTATCTGGTTCGCCATGAACTTGCCGTTGTACTCACCCAGCGCACCTTCAGAAACCGTGTAGCCCGGGTAGGGGCTGTAGGCACTGCTGGTCCATTCCCACACATCGCCAAACATCTGGTGAAGTCTGCCGCTCCGGGCGCCAGGAGATAGCGGGCGTGGGTGGAAGCGGAAGCTGTCTGAATACGTCCCCCCATCGATTTCGGCGTCGGCGGAAGCGACCTCCCACTCAGACTCTGTTGCGATCCGCGCTCCCGCCCACCGGGCATAGGCGTCGGCCTCGAAGTAGCTCACGTGCACGACCGGCTCATCGGGGTGGACAAGTCTTGGACCCGCGAGCGTGTACTGCATCCAGCCATCGTCGGTCTTGAACCAGTAAAGCGGCTTGTCGAACTTCTCCCAATCATGTTCTTTGAGACTGTTTTCCTGAACCTCGGCCCAGCCCAGCGAAAGCCACACATCGGGCCGCAGGTAGCCACCATCGTTCATGAATTCAAGGAATTCGCCGTTTGTAACGAGTCGGGAGCCGATCTCGAAGGCGTTCACGTATTCCTTGTGTTCGGGCCCCTCGTTGTCGAACGAGAACCGGGGTGCGCTCAAACCGATGTTGTACACACACTCCTCGTACTTGAGCCATTCGAGCTTTGGGACCCCGACGGGCTTCGGGTCTTCGGGCCGTTCATAAAGAGTCGGCCGCAGGGGGTTCATTGAAAGGACATGCTTGATGTCGGTAACCATCAGTTCCTGGTGCTGCTGCTCGTGGTTTGCACCCAGGATGACGAGGTCTCGAATTGAATCGATGGCACCATCCCGACCGAGGCGACCCATCAACACAACGAGCGTCCTTGCGAATCGAAAAATCCTCTAATAAGTGGGAATCAGCTGAATGGTAAAAGCATTATTCAACGGCACAGTTGTCGCAGAAACCGAAGATTACGAGGTAGTGGAAGGCAATATCTACTTTCCGTCCGAGTCGATCAAGCGGGAATATTTTTCGGACAGCGGCCTTCACACAAACTGTCCGTGGAAAGGGCTCGCGCGCTACTACTCCGTGAAGGTCGATGGACAGGAGGCAAGGGACGTCGCCTGGTACTACCCGACACCTTCAGACGCGGCGGCCAACATTAAAGGCCACGTTGCGTTCTACCCGTTGGTGACGATCGAAGGTTGATTGCGGGGTCACCGGGCGCGATTTGAAGGTTGCTCCGATGGGTACGGCTGCAAGCTCCCGGCCGCGCTCGGAACGTGAGCCTTATTGTTGTGATTTGGCGAACACGCGGCCTGCCTTCGACAGGACCCGGCCCGGCAGGCAGGCGATCCAGGATTTACGTGGTCTCAGGTTCGCGGCCAGGAAATCCACGGTTTTCGGCGCTCCAAGCAGTAGCAGTCCGCGCCAGTTGCGCATTCGGCCACAGGTTGCGGAGTCGTTCGCATAGTTTTGCCCCCACCCTTCGAACTCCACAAATTTTCGCTCGGAATTCGCCACCAGTACTTTGCCGCCGGCCTCCTTCACCAGCAGCGGACCCGCGGCGAAGTCCCATGTGAATGCGTAGCCGGTGATCGAATACTGCATCGAACCCCTCGCGACCATGAACTGTTCGTAGCACGAGCTGCCACCAATTCGATTTTCACCGAGTTTGCCTTCGAGGGGCTCCGACACGTCGAACATCCTGCGGAACCAGCCCGGCCTCGCCGCCAGCACCCCCGGCACAGGAACCCCGGTCTCGCTTGCGGGGTGCACCTGAACTTTTTCTTTTGAACCTTCCATCCATGTCCCATTCCCGACTCGGGCGTGCATCAATAGAAATCCGGCTTTGTTCGGCCACGGAACCCACATCGCCGCGGTCATAGCAACGCCCCTATACAGCGCCGCGACCGACACCGCGTGAATGACCGATGAATTCACGAAATTCGTGGTGCCGTCTACGGGGTCTACCACCCAGATCCAATCGGCAGCGACAGGTTCTTCATCGGGCGGGTCTTCTTCCCCGAGCAGCATGTGCGACGGGCAGGTTTCGGCCATGATTCCGGCAATCAGTTTCTGACTCGACTTATCGACATCGGTCACCAGGTCTTTACCGGGCTTGTCGCCTTTCGACGAAATCTCCAGAATCCCTTCAAAGCGGCTCGCCACAAGCTTTCCAGCCTCCCTGGCGGCCCGGATTACCGACTGCTCGACATGTTCTAGTTCGGAGCTCGAGATTTTCCCCGGAGCCGTTGGAGGCGAAACTAGCGCTGGCGGTTCGGTCAATCTACTGGGACTCCGTTTCCGTATTACTCAAGACATCTGGCCGATCGGTGGCATTGGCCTGATCGGCATTCTGTCGGTATTCTCACAACTGTCGGGTAAGATTCTACGTGCAAGTTTGATGGGGACTACCCGGTTGCACATTCTGAGGTGATCAAGTTGAGTTCAACTACAACTCGAAAATTCCATAAAGACCGGGGGCTCGTAGCGCGCATGTATTTCACCATGGTCATGCTCGGGTTCCTGTACGCGGTATTCGCCCTGTTCCTGTTGGCATCGGGCACACCACTCATTTTCATCGGTGGGATCGTCGGCGTGATGCTTGTCGTTCAGTACTACATGTCCGATCGGTTGATCCTGATGTCGACGGGTGCAAAACAGGTTTCGGCCGAGCAGGAACCGGCGCTGCACCGGATGATCAAGACACTCGCTGACCGCTATGAAATGCCAATGCCAAAAGTGGCGGTCATCGACACCGCCATTCCCAACGCCTTCGCCACGGGACGTAACCCCAAGAACGCCCTCGTGGCGGTGACTACCGGTATCCAGCAACGACTGAGCGAACGGGAACTTCAGGCTGTAATCGGCCATGAACTTGCACACGTGGCAAATCGCGACATGCGAGTCCTGGCAATCGCAAACTTCCTGGTGACGCTCACCAGTTTCCTCATGACGATGCTGTTCTGGAACATGCTCTTTGGTGGAATGGGCGGCCGAAGAAGCAACGGCGGTGGCGGCATCATGATGGTCTACCTTGTGACGATCGTCGTTTACTTCATCGGGCAGTTACTCGTACTGGCCCTTACCCGGTATCGCGAATACGGGGCCGACCACACCGGAGCCGAGATTTCGGGTGACCCGGGTGCGCTTGCCGACGCCCTTGAGAAGATCAGCGGCACGGTTGCGAAAATTCCCGATAAAGACCTTCGAAAACTCCAGACCGCCAACGCGTTCCTGATTATTCCGGCGGCGCTTAAAGGCCAGGGTTCGATGAACCTTTTCTCGACGCACCCTCCGCTCCAGGAGCGAATCAAACGCCTGCGCGAGTTGGAACAGCGCATGCGCTACGGGTTGCGATAGCGTGGGGTGGTTTGGCGGCAGTAAGGCTCCAAAATCCGACTGGTCAGCCCTTTCGACGGTAATCAAGGCCGAAGCGAAACTGCAATCGCTCGGCGAGATCACGCCGTCAAGAAGGGCGGGGATAATTTACCGTGACAGCGATGACAACGCCTTTTTGCAAGACATTGAAACTGAACTGAACACCGCGCTGTACCAGGGCGTCGGGGCGACCAAAACGGCATTCGAAATCAAGGACGACGACCGCGGGATGCGCTGGATCGTGCTTGATGATGGAAAATTCGACGATCTTGTCTCGAGCGTCTACACGGTCGGCAACGCGATAACCGCTAATGGTGCGGGCGATAAACTGCTGGCCGCAGTGTTCGAGCTGTATTTCACCGGGACGGTTGAAGACAACACCTACCGATCTAGCCTCTGCACGTACTGGATCTACCGCTACGACCGGAGGGCCTTCTACCCGTTTGTCCCGACCGGCGAGAGCGAGGGTGATCGTGATAGGCCGACCGAAGCTCGACTCGGCAGCGACCTGCGCAGGCACGGTCTGATTGTGGAAAAGTCGCTTACCGAATGGATGGGCCTGTGGGGCATCCCGTTTTAGCGCGATCTCACTTCGGTTACCCCCGTTCGTCGATCGCTTTAAGAGATCCGGTTGACACCATATGAGCCACCCGAGTAAAACCGCACGGATTGCGCTGCTTGTTCAGCCTGGCGAGCCCGATTCAGCGTTTGCAAGTGCAATTGAACACGGTGGGGGCCAGCCGTTAGTTTGCGATGCCGGTGCAGGTGCGCTCCCATCGGATGTCGGTGGACTGATGATTGCCGGGACTGGAGCGTTTACCGATTCGGAATCCGTGCCGAATGCCCTGCTGCAGGCGATAGAAGGCAGATTTCCTGTGCTCGGCATCGGATGGGGTATGCACGCCCTGAACGTCGCACTTGGCGGACAACCGCCGGCAATGGTCGAAGGGCACGGCCAGCCCGACCTGCCCGGGGGAGAAGAGTCGGTAAAACACCCGGTGTTCATCGCGCCGGGGGGCAAGGTGTCGTACACCATCGCAGGCTCGGGCTGGGTTACAGTCCCCTCGGCACACACACACGGCCTGATGCCCGGACAGGTAGCCGACGGGTTGCTATCGTCGGTTTACGCCGAAGACCGGGTCGTGGAGGCCATTGAAAAACCCGGGCATGGCTGGCTGATCGGCGTCCAGTGGTCCGCCCACCTCACCGGAAGCACCCCAAAGGGCTTCGATAGTCTGCTGCTTGCCCTTGTCGAGCGTAGCCAGCAATAACTGTCCAATTTTGGGTGCCCTCGCGCAGGCGCGCACACGTTGCGCGTACGCAAGGGAAAGCGTAATGTTGAAGTATCACCCTTGCTCGTTCCGGACACACGCCCGGTGAGCAGCGCGTTAGCGCGCGTTCCGAACTACAAAGAAAACTAGCCGGAGATTTTTATGGTCAGTAGCGACCTCGGTAATACCAGGCCAATCCGTATTGAAGACGAGATGAAGGCGTCCTACCTGGACTACGCGATGAGCGTAATCGTATCGAGGGCCCTTCCCGACGTTCGAGACGGGCTGAAGCCCGTCCAGCGTCGAATCCTGTACGCGATGCACGATCAGGGTATGCGACCTACCTCGTCGTACAAGAAGAGCGCCCGCCTTGTTGGAGAGGTGCTTGGTAAGTACCACCCGCACGGCGATCAATCGGTCTACGACGCCCAGGTGCGAATGGCGCAGACGTTTTCGCTGCGATATCCACTTGTCGATGGGCAGGGAAACTACGGCTCTGTCGATGGCGATCCCCCCGCTGCCATGCGCTACACCGAGTGTCGGCTTTCGTCTATAACCGAAATGATGCTCGGCGACATCGACCGCGACACGGTCGACTGGGGCGAGAACTTCGACCAGTCGCTGAAAGAACCAACCGTGCTTCCGGCCCGGCTGCCTGCCCTGCTGGTGAACGGCGCTTCGGGAATTGCCGTCGGAATGGCAACGAACATCCCGCCACACAACGTCACCGAAATATGCGATGCGGTCGTCTATATGATCAGCCACCCTGATGCCTCGGTCGACGACTTGATGAAGTTCGTGAAAGGTCCCGACTTCCCGACGGGTGCCCACATCTGGGGGCAGGAAGGCATCCGCAATGCCTACGTCACTGGCCGCGGGCGGGTGATGGTCCAGGCTTCACACGAAATCGAAGATATCGCCCGGCAGGAACGCAAGCGACTGGTATTTACCGAGATTCCGTTCCAGGTCAACAAGGCCACCCTTGTCGCGAAGATCGCCGGACTCGTCAAATCTCGCAAGGTCGATGGCATCAGCGAGGTGCGTGACGAGTCCGACCGCAAGGGAATGCGAATCGTTCTCGAATTGCGCCGTGGCGCCCACGTCCCCGTCGTGCTCAACAACCTGTACAAGCACACCAACCTCCGCGCCTCGTTCTCGGTCAACATGATCGCCCTCGTCGACGGCACACCGAGGGTCCTGACACTCAAACAGGCACTGCGCCACTACCTCGACTTCCGGGTCGAAGTCGTTCGCAGGCGCGCCGAGTTCGACCTGAAGAAGGCCAATGCACGACTACACGTGCTGGCCGGACTGCG
>Ga0066376_10003120_pt1 | contig 15087 bp, 12 predicted proteins | sample Knorr_S15_td_Bot_FD_77009 | JGI IMG/M metagenome (GOLD analysis project Ga0066376, IMG submission 77009) | Marine microbial communities from Southern Atlantic Ocean transect - Knorr_S15_td_Bottom_ad_5009_LV_A | ecosystem: Environmental > Aquatic > Marine > Oceanic | place: Southern Atlantic... | reverse complement strand
TTTTGCCCTTGGCGAGCTGGCCGGTGATGACCGCGTCCAAGTCTTCGGGGATCAATCCGTCATCGTCGCACTTGACCCCAACCACATCGGCCCCGTAACGGCGCATCTGGTTCAGTGTGCCCAGGTAGACGAACTCTTCAACCAGCACCACGTCGCCGGGGTCGGTCAGGGCCTGGATCAGCATGCCGATGGCCTCGCCGGACCCGGAGGTCAGGACCATGTCGTCGGCGGTGACTTTCATGTTTCGCTCGCGGTTCAGCTTCTCGGCTACCAGCTTTCTCAATTCAGGGTCGCCGGCGGCGGTGGAGTAATACGCTAGGTCCCGGCCTTCCCGCTCAAACCCGGCTTTGACAGACTCGACCAGCTCCTCCAATGGCAGGTTTTCTGGGTCGGGATACGCCACGGCAAAGTCGTACTTCGAGTGGCGGACGCTGCCCGGAGGGGAATCCAGTGAATTCGCTGAGAAAAGACTGTCGTAGTTGAACTGTTCGGCCATGGTTTACTCCTGGTGAGTGTAGAGAGTTGGCGGGGGCGGAAATCCCCCTAAATCCCCCTTTACGATAGGGGGACTTGAGACCTTCCCCCTTTTATTAAGGGGGACCGAGGGGGATTTTAGCGCACTCCGCAGAGATTCGGGCTTCCTATCAGTACAGCCCTTCATCGCTAAAAAACGGTTTGGCGGCGTCGGGGTTGGTTTGGCCCAGCAGGCGGTCGGTGTTTAGCAGGCAGGCCCGGTTCCAGAGGACCAGTATGGCGCGGTCCATTAGGTTTTGAGGGAGGCTTATGCGGCGTCCGTGTTTGAAGGCCAGCCAGGCGCCGTGGCCGATGGCGAAATACTCTTCCATGAACGGGGTCGGCTCTTGTTCGGCGGAGGCGGCCTCAAGTATCGCGGCCGGAGTGTCGGCGCAGGTCATATCCGGATGCTCTTCCGCCATCTTGAGGAAACCTTCTTGGGCTTCCCGGCTTATTTGTTCAGGCATAAAATTGTGTCGCCACCGAGTTTGGAATTGTGCTGTCTATAGCTAAAAATAACCTTGGCGGAGACCGTTACGGCTCCGCCAAGGTTTGGTTGCTACTGATCTGTCTGAAACCCAAAGGCTTCTAGAATCAGAGGTTGAGTTGCGGCACCAGGTAGCCGGACTGCTTCTTGTAGATCTGCAGGCGGCTGCGTTGGGTGTCCGCCACCATCAGGCGGTTGTTGGCCGTGTCCCATTCCACCGCGGTGGGCTGGGCAAACGTCCATTCCGGCTCGGTGGTCCGGACTTCCCGGCGGCGCTTGGCGTAGTCGGCGTTGGCGTCGACAGTCAACTGCGCCCATTGGGAAAGCTGCTGGGCGTCACCGACCAGAGCAGTCAAGAACTGGCCCTCGGCGGTGAAGATGTGGACCTTGCCGCGGTCCCAGCGGTTGGCGCTCCAGTCGCAGACATAGATGTCGCCTTCGGGGTCGACAGCCACGTCGGTCGGGCCGGTAAGGTCGCCGCGTTTGTTGCCGGGGCGGCCTATCTGAAGTTCAAACGTGCCATCGGCCGCGAACTTCTGGACCCGGTGGTTGTTGAAATCGGCAACGTAGACCTTGCCGGCATTGTCTATGGTGAGACCCCAGGGGCCATCGAACTGTCCCTCGCTCACGCCCTTGGTGCCGAAGGACTTGATGAAGGTGCCGTCATTCTTGAACATCCGGATCTGGTGGCTCCGGCTGTCGCTGACGTAGATGGTGCCGTCGGCGGCGATGGCGATTCCTGCGGCGCCGTTGGGCTCAGCATCGCCCTCTTGGAGGGTGCTGAAGGAACTGATCAGTTTGTCGTCCTTGTCGAACACTGACACCCGGTTCAGCCACTCGTCGGTGACGTAAACCTGGCCCTTGGAGTCAGAAGCGATACCGGCGGGCCAGATCAGTTGGCCATCGCCGTTGCCGTATCGGCTGAATTCACCCAAGAATTCTTCGTCGCCCCAATTGTCACCGATGGTGACCTTGGATATCCGCTGGCCCACGCCGGTGCGGTTCCAGCCAACGTTGCTGATGCTCTCACTGCCCCGGTTGGAGATGTAGACCGTGCCGTCGGGGGTGAAGGTCATGGAGTTGGGCCAGTTGAAGCCCATTCCAGACTGAGCGCCGCGGCCAACGTTGTGGCTATAGTCGTAAGTTCTGCCTGCCACTGTTTCCGTAAGCATTATTTACCTCCATATATTGACGCCCCACCTACATCGCGTTAGCGACTATATGCCGGGGCATCCGATAACGGGCGGCGCATGCGCCGCCCGTGTTGTTCTATCTGGGTTGTAACTGGCCCAGAGGTTGGCTGGTCAGCCTAGGCGAAGATGGGCAGTTTCTCGAAGCTGCCATCAACGATAGGTTTGCCGTCCAGGCCCATCCAGTCTTCCAAGACGGTGGTGTACAGGCCGCGGAAGTCGTAATTGGGTACGACGTCGCCCTGTTCCAGGTCCTCAGACTTCATGGACGGGAATTCGCTGTATTGTCCGCCCTTGACGTTGTCGCCGAACATGAAGGCGGCTCCACCGGCGCCGTGATCGGTGCCGGAACCATTGTCATGGGTCCGCCGTCCGAACTCGGTGAACATCAGGACCGAAACATTGTCGCTGACGTCGTGCTCGCGGAGGTCGTCCAAGAAGGCGTCCAGGCCCTCAGAAACATCCTTCCACAGCTTGTCGGCCATGCCAGTCTGGTTGGAGTGGCTGTCGAAGCTGCCGTGGTCAAGATAGAAGATGCGGGTGCCAAAGTCGGCCATGTGCACCTGGGCAATGCCCTTCAACTTCTTGGCGATGGATGTGTCGGGGTACTCAACGTTGGAGGAGTACATCCCGGGGGCTTTGTTCAGGATGTCGGCGCCCTTCAGGGTGTCCAGGCCGGTCTGACCCAGATAGTCCATCACAGCGCTGCTGCCGATGGCCGGCGAGTACATTCGGGAGAAGCGGTCCAAAATCTTGTTCCGCTGTTCCACTTCGGTGATACCGGTAAGCAGGCCGTAGTTGTCCAGGTCGTCAACAACCGCGACCGGGGTTCCGGTCAGAGTCAGCGCCCGGAACAGGGAAGGACCGAAGCTGACCGTGGTCAACACGTTCTCTTTCGTGGGGTCCAGGTCGCGGGTGGCGCGTCCCAGCCAACCCTCGGTTCCCAACTGGATGGGCTCACAGGTGTGCCAGATGTCCATCGAGCGGAAATGGGAGCGAGGAGACTTCGGATAGCCGATGCCATGGATGATGGCCATGTCGCCCCGGTCGTAAATCTTTTTCAACGGGCCCATCTCAGGGTGGAAGCCGACCTGGTCATCGATCTTGATTACGCGGTCTTCGGCTATTCCCACGGTGGGGCGGGCGTCCCGGTAGATCGGGTTGGCGTAGGGAATGACTGTGTTCAGGTAGTCATTGCCCCCCGACAACTGGAATACAACCAGGACCGGATCTTTCTTTGTGCTAGTCATCTGTTTGCTATCTCCTGATGTTAAGGCGTACGGTCGGATTAGGCGTACTGGTACTCGCGCAACGAGACGATCAGTTGGAGCAGCTCGGATACGCGGACCGTGGATTTCTCGATGTCATCGGCCGATTTCCAGGCGAAGTCGCCGCCTTCTGAAAGGAAGCCGACCAACTCGACGTGGCTCTCAGGATTGACCTCTAAGGGGCCCATCAGGTCCAGGGCGCCGTCGACGATAGTCTCGGGAGAAGTGTCGCCCTTGGCGATCATCCGGTCGACCATGTTCCTGATACCGGGGCGGGAAACGTCGCCAACCAACTCGGCGGTGAAGTTCACGCGGCGCATCAGGGAGCCGCTGTTGATCCACTCGGCGCCGGTGTGCCAACCCTCAACGCTGGGCGGGTTGAGCAGGTCCTGGCCCATGTAGTTGGGCTGACGGGACAGGTCGCCGATGCCGGGGGCGGGGAACTCGGCGCCGCCGACCATCCGAAGAGTGCCAACCACCACTTCGGTGGGGTTCTTCAGACGCTCGTAGCGGGAGTTTTTGAAGAAGTCGGAGTTGAACAACACACGCAGGGTGGAGCGGATGTCGTATCCGTTGTTCATCAAATGGTTGGCCAGCAGGTCAACAGCTTCCGGGTCGCGGGGCGGGGTCACCGACCATGCCGGGACCTGGACCTCGTCGGCTACGAAGAAGCTGTAGAGGTGGCGGGCGATGAACCTGGCGCAGGACGGGTCTTCGCTGATGAACCGGATGATGTCTTCGCCGTTGTGGTTGCCTTTATGGCCCAAGAATGTCTTGTCGGTGTCGTCGTGGTCTTCCTCGCGGTACTCGAAGAACCAGTCGTGGCGGCCGATGGGACCACGGGGCAGTTTGGGCTCGATGGTCCAGCCGGTGAAGGCGCGGGAGCAATCCCGAACGTCGTCCTCGGTGTAGTTGCCAACGCCCATGCTGAAGAGTTCCAGAAGCTCGCGGCCCCAGTTCTCATTGACCGCGTCGGCGTGGTTGTCATTGTTGTCCAGCCAGTAGATCATGGCCGGGTCTTTGGCCATCTCTAGGAGCAGTTCGCGGAAGTCGCCCATGCCCTTGTGACGGAACTTGATGATCATGTCCATGACGTCGTCGTAGTGGTCTACCTTTGAGACGCCGGTGGCGAAGATGCCATGCCAGAAAAGGGACATCTTCTCTTCCAGAGGACGCTTGGTGTTGACCAAGTCGTGTAGCCACTCAGCGGCGCCCATGCCGGGAAGTGTTCCCGGACGCCAGGTCCAGGGGTGAAAACGCTGCATCTCGTCGCGGTTGAGCTCTTCTTGCTCGTCGGTGCTGAGAAGTTCTTCCACTGTGGCTTCGTAACCCTTGGCTACTCGGGCTTCAAGCTCGTCGCGGGTCGCGCCAAAGCCGGCACGGCGCATAAGGTGGGCCATTAAGGCGATATCCTGGTCACTCATAGTGCTCCTCTCATTCGGTGATGCTCAATCGTTCTTGAAACATACCGGATTTTGTATCCCTGGGTATGGATGATTACAAGGCACAACTCGGCCTATGATTCTAGTCTCATATGTTAGTCGTGGTAGGTTTTCATTGTCAATAACTAACTGATAACCATTTGAGTCTAGAGCGCTTCCCGATATTGAGCCTGTTCCCCTCTTGAGGTAGACTGCTCCCCTGACTATTCAACGATATTAAAACACACCCAAGGGGGGAGTCAAATGCGTTTAGAAGGAAAGGTAGCGTTGATCACCGGAGCGGCCCGCGGCCAGGGCGCCGCGGAAGCCCGGATGTTTGCCCAGGAGGGCGCCAAAGTGATCTTGGCGGACGTGACCGACCAAGAAGGAATGGCCGTGGCGGCTGAGATCGCCGAGGCCGGAGGCGATGCGCTCTATGTGCATCTGGACGTGACCAACGAGGACGAATGGGAATCCGCGGTACAGTCCGCGGTGGCCAGCTTCGGGAAGTTGGACATCCTGGTCAATAACGCAGGCATCTGGCGCCGGGGCCACGTGCTGGAGACATCCTCCGATCAGTGGGACGAGATAATGGATGTGAACGCCAAGGGAGTGTTCCTGGGCACGAAAGCAGCCATCCCGGAGATGCGGAAGGCGGGCGGAGGCTCCATCATCAACATCTCGTCCACCGCTGGATTAGTGGGAAGCAAGACCAGCGCGGCCTACAGCGCGTCCAAAGGGGCGGTCCGCATCTTCACCAAATCGACCGCCGTTCAGTACGCCGCCGAGGGCATTCGGGCCAACTCCATCCACCCGGGCCCAATCGATACCGACATGGGAGACCAAGTCTGGCCCGACGCTACCAGCCGTGAGGCCGCGGTGGCCAGGACTGCCGTAGCCAGGATCGGAACCGCCAACGACATCGCTTATGGCGCGCTGTATTTAGCCTCCGACGAGTCCTCGTTTGTCACCGGCTCGGAGTTGGTCATCGACGGCGGAGTGACTGCGCAGTAACTCTGCCGACCGGGGAGTGGGGGTACCAGAGAACATTAGCTGATCTGGCATCGCTATCAGACTTGCCGTAACAAGTTTTCCGATATTCGGCAACACGTTGGCTGTAAATAGTTATAATCACTAACGGACGACAATTTATTAAACCATTTATTCCATTGACCCTCAGTGTGACTGGATGGTATAAGAAATCTAGTACAGAGACGCCTGTGTACAAACCTCTTTGGTAAAAGTTTGTGCCTGTGTAGCTTCTACCGGAGCAGTGCAGGAGGTTCGAAATGCGAACATTTCGAAATAAAAGAGAAGCGCTAAGCGATGCGTTGATTTCGCTGGTTTTCCTCGACCTATGCGCTGCTGAGGACGGTGTTATAGGAGACCGGTTGAAGGTCACCAAACTTCTTTTCTTGGCTACCGTCCGCTCTCTCGGTCAGCGTATGAAAGTTCTTAACTATAGTTTTCACCGATACAATTACGGTCCATTCACCACGGAGTTATATGAAACATGGAGTGAACTGAGTTGGGCGGGCTTTCTTGAAGTGCCGAACGGCTCAGGAGCCGAGATAATTGTTACAGAGGCAGGTCGCGGAGCGGCAAAAAAATATTCTAATTTGATGGAATCGGCAGACGGTGATGGATGGCGATCTGCCTGCGAGGTGTTTCAACAGGTGTCTGATAGTTTTTGCGGCTTTTCCACACGCGAAATATTAGACCATGTATATGGAATGACTTTGGTCCCATTGGGCTGGCAAACGCCAACCACTGTTAGAGAAGCCCCCGCAGGCGTCTTTTTCACTTGCGCGCTTGAACCTAACGAGGCAAAAACGGTAATTCAAATCAATGACGAAGTCGCAGGGGTTTACCAAATGGAACGGGAACAAAACCAAACCGAAGGTGTTTCATTGTTAGGCGAGGAAGCTGCTGATCTGTACGCTTCCGTTATAAAGGGGATTAGAGCAGAGAAGTCCGGCGCTCCTTCGACTATCGTTTCTTTGGAAGAGATTAAGCGTAAGCTCGGGGTAATCGACTAGAAGTGGAAGAGCAGGAGGGCTTCGTCGAATTTGTCGGCGAAGCCGCCGCTTTCTACAACAACTTGACCGATGTTGATGTTCTTTCAGGACTTTGGGAGCAACTGATTTTCATATCTGAAAACGGGGAAGTCGACCACGAACAAGTATTTGATTACCCCACAGAGGAGGGAGGAGTCAAGATAACATATGGTCCTCCATTCACTCTTGTTTTCGATAACAGATCACAAGGCAGAATAGTGATCTATACAATCCGGCGTCCCTCTTACTGATTGCTTAATTAGCCTCGACTATTGCCGTCATTCCGTAGCAGCTCCATTTCTCTACCCGCCCAGCAAGTCAGCCAACGGCCCCACCGGCCCCAGGTCTTCCAGGTTGTCCAGCATCTCTAAGGTGGTGGCGGTGTTCTCGGCGGTCAGGGCCATGGCGGCGGTGTCCAGGTATTTGGTCCGGACTTCTTCTAATGTGGCGCCGCGCAGAGACCCGGTGGTGGCGCGTTCGGCCTTCTCGGTCAGCACCCGCCCGTCCTTCAGGTGTATCTCGACCTCGTGATAGGCCTCGGTCCAACTTAACTGGCCCTCGTAGCCGGGGTGGCGTTTCATCTCGATCTTGGGGATGAGTTCTTGGGCCTCGGGCCGCATCACCTGCTCGTCGGTGAAGCTCGCCATGCCGACGCGTCCGTCCAGGAGCTCGGCGGCCAGGCAGTACTGCATGCTGAACTTGCCCTCCAGCCCCTCTTTGGGCCGGGAGTGGATCAGGGAGCGGGGCGGGTCGAAGTCCACCCGAACCTCGATGCGTTCGATGTTGGCCGCCTCCAGCGTCTCCCGTTGTTGCAGGGCGGCGGTGGCGTCCAGGGCCAGGTGGGCGCTGCCGCAGCAGGGGTATTTCTTGATCTCGATCCCCGACTCGATCATGAAACAGCGGTTGCCCAAAGACGCGGCCGCTTTCTCCGGGTCATAGTCGTTGCCGCCGGAGAAGGCGCGCATGAACCCGAACCGTCCTTCTAAGGCGTCGGTGCCCGCGGTGAAACCGCCCTGCACCAACTTGGCGGCGGTGATGCCCGACTTGCAGGCGTGGCCAGCATGGAAGGGCTTGGTCATGGTGCCGAAGTTCTGACGCAGTCCCGATGACTGGGACGCACCCAGGGAAATGGCCATGGCCGTCTGTTCCACATCCAGTCCCAGCAATCGTGCGGCGGCGGCGGCGGCCCCCAGAGCCCCCAGCGGTCCAGTTGGGTGCCAGCCTAAGTCATCGAAGTAGGCTGGGCTGATGGCGTCACCCACGGCGCAGGCCACCTCGAATCCCACCAGGTAGGCCAGGAGCATGTCCCGGCCCGATGCGCCGATCTCTTCGGCGACCGGCAGCGCGGCGGGAATCAGGACTGCGCTGGGGTGCGTCTTCGTTATATAGGTGATGTCGTCGTAATCGAGAGCGTGGGACATGGCCCCATTGATCAGTCCCGCTTCCTGAGCAGTGGTCTTGAATCCGCGCCCGATGACGGTGGCGGCGGGCTTGCCGCCGAGGTCGTTCAGGTAGTTGACCAGGATGTCGGCCAAAGGTTCTTTGGACCCAGCCAGCGCGCACCCCAAACAGTCGATGATGGCGGCCTTGGCGGCGACGATGGCTTCGGGAGGAAAGTCCTCCAGGCTGGTGTTGACGACGTATTCAGCGATCTTTTTGGTGACTTCCAAGGTGGTTCTCCCGTGCCGGAATGGTTTCGATTTCTTCGCCTCAGTAAAGCACGGTTACCAACGCCAGGCAAATCGGCCGCCGGCGCGGCCGGGGTTCCTGGGGATGACTTATCCACGATTTAAATCACCTGTTGTGGATGATCGAATCGGGTATGTGGACAAGTAGGCTGTACGAGCCGGATAAACTTGGCCGGTGTGAGTATGAAACTTACCGGTTGGTTGATGAGTTGTACTCACAAAGGCACCGGAGTATCATTGGCGGCCAAGCCGCTACCTAAGGGCGGCCTAGCCGGTGCCCACCGGCGACCCGTAAATACCACCCGAAAATACGGAGAAGATATGAGCACTTCAATCAGCGGAAGAGAAATGAAGGTTGTCCACGGCACAGCCTCACCGGACACCACTGCCCAAACTCCGGGAATGATTCGCAGTCCCGGGATCGATAGCAACACCGCGGGCGCCTCGAAGATATGGCTTGGCAAGGTGGAAGCGGCCGCCAACACTATGGGACCGCCCCACCACCACGGCGAAGCGGAGACCGCCGCATACGTGATCAAGGGACGCATCGGCGTGTACTTCGGCGAAGACTATAAAGAGTACATCGAAGCTGGGCCCGGCGATTTCCTGTTCGTGCCGGCCCACTTCAACCACATCGAAGGCAATCCCTATGACGAGATAGCCGAAGTCATACTCTCGCGCGGCCCGGACAACATCGTCGTCAACCTCTAGTTCTTAGCCACCTAACGCGCGCCCATCACCGGCCCAGCCAATCACGGCTGGGCCGGTTGCTTTTTGGGCTGGGTAACGCGGTTGGACAGGGTCTGGAAACCGAAACAGGTTGTATACTAGACCAGGCCGTCCCAGATGGCTTTACCCACGAATACCTGGCATTCAAGCGGCTTCCGGCCGTTCCAGACCCGAGTTACCCCTCAGATTTGATCAAAGAACGAATCACACAGAAATTGCGGTGGCCCCGCAACATGTTCTATGGCTGGTGGATCGCGATCGTCTCCGCCAGTGTGGACTCTCTGAAGCACGGCACCTTCAACAAGGGGTTCACCTCCTACATCATCCCCCTCCGCAACGAATTGGGCATCAGCGTCGCCGCCATCTCCTTCGCCGAGATGCTGGGCCGCATGGAAGGCGGATTGCAGGGCCCTCTGATGGGATGGGCCACCGATCGCTTCGGGCCCCGGATCATCCTGATGTTTGGCGGCGTAACCTCCGGCCTTGGGTTCATCCTGCTCTCGTTCACCCAGAACTATCTTTACTTCATCTGCGTCTTTGTGGGCCTGCTGTCACTGGGGTTCCGGGCTGGGTACAACAACGCCACCATGCCGGCCATCAACCAGTGGTTCCGCCGCCACCGGGGCCTGGCCATGGGGTTGGCGGGCATGGGCACGGCCATCGGCGGCACGTTCATCGCTCCCATGATGGGGTTCTTGGTGCTCAGCGCCGGTTGGCGTCCGGCGGCCCTTGTATCCGGCGTGATCATCCTGGTGGTGGTCATCCCCATGTCTTTCTTGATCCGCCGCGATCCGGAGAGCATGGGGCTGCGGCCGGACGGAGACCCCATCCCCGATGATGAGGTGAATATCGCCGAGGTCGTCTCCATCGACGGCGAAGACCACAGCGGCGACCGGCACGGGGCGGCCATCCTTCATGCCGGGGAGCCTGATTTCATGGCCTCCGAAGCCATGAGGACACCCACGTTCTGGATGCTGGTTTTGGCCGTGGGCCTGCGGAACACCGTCCATTCCGGCACCACGTTCTTGATGGTGCCGCTGGCGGTCTGGTTCCTGATGGGGGCGGGGCGCACCGAGGACGGGTCTCAGCCGATAGCCGTGGCTTTCGTTGGCGTCATGTCGTTCAGCTTGTTGTTGATGACGCCCATCATCGGCTGGCTCGGGGACCGGTGGCCGAAGAAAAAGCTGAGTTCCGCCTGCATGATCGGCGGAGCGGTGTCCCTGCTGATGCTGGTGGACGGCAGCGGCAACATCTGGCAGTTGGTGGTGTTCGTGGTGTTTCTAGCCTTCTCGGAGACGGCCAACCCCTTGGCTTGGGCGATCATGGGCGATTATTTCGGGCGGCGCAGTTACGCGACCCTACGGGGGTGGCAGCACCTGCCCGACCAGTTCATGTCCATGAGCACGCCAGTTTGGATGGGAGTGATCTTCGACCATACGGATAGCTTCAAATGGGCGCTGATCCCGCTGGTTATCATCTACTGTCTGGCGGCCGTCTTCTATTGGGTGATACCCGATCCCAGAACACCGGCGCGGGTGCGCGCCTACATGGAGGAGAGCCACTTAGAATAGGGTTTAGCCTTCTGGCGCCGCCAGGGCCTCGGCGAATCCCTTGACGGCCCCCTCCAACACCCAGTCCTCAACGCAGTACGAGATGCGGAAGTAGCCCGGCGTGCCGAAGCCTCGCCCCGGCACCACCAGAACGTTGCTGTTCAGCAGAGTCCGGCAGAAGACCACGTCATCCTCGATGGGCGCCTTGGGGTATAGGTAGAACGCCCCCTGGGGTTTGACCACGTCATAGCCCAGTTCCCCCAGATGCTGGCAGAGATAGTCCCGTTTCTTCTCGTAATACCCTGCGTCCACGCTCACTCCCTGCAGGTTGCGGACGATGTGCTGCATCAGGGCCGGCGCGTTGACGAAGCCCAGGGTGCGGTTGCAGAAAGACAGCCCTCCAGCCAGCTCCTCTTTTCCGGCGTAGTTGGGGTTCACCGCGATGTAGCCGATGCGCTCCCCAGGCAGGGCCAGGTCCTTGGCGTGGGAGGTGACCACCACGCTGTTGTCGTAATGGGGCAGGACCTGGGGGAAGCTCATGCCGTCGAAGATGATGCGCCGGTAGGGCTCGTCGCTGATGATGAAAATCTCGGTGCCGTGCTCGGCCTGCTTCCGCTCCAGCAACGCCGCCAGCCCCTCGATGCTCTCCTCGGAATAGACGGCGCCGGTGGGGTTGTTGGGGGAATTGATCATGATCGCCCTAGTCTTGGCGGTCATCGCAGCCTCGATATTACCCAGATCGGGCTGGAACTGGTCGTCACAGGCCGCCACCACCGCCACGCCGCCGTGGTTGTCGATGTAGTACAGGTATTCCCAGAAGTAGGGCGAGAGGATGATCACTTCGTCGCCCTCGTTCAAGATGGTCTTGAGGACTACGTTGGCGGCCGCGGCGGCCCCGCAGGTCATGATCACGTCTCCGCCGGAGAAGTTTAGGCCGGACTCTTTTTTCAGGGCGTCGGCCACGGCCTGGCGGGTCTCCATGTAGCCTGGGTTGGGCATGTAGCGGTGCATACCTGATTGCGGGGCGTTGGCCAAGCGGCGCAACTCGTCGTGGAACTCCTGGGGAGGCTCGATCACCGGGTTGCCGAGAGACATGTCGAACACATTTTCGGCCCCGATCTGGGCCTTCAGCGCCATTCCCTCTTCAAAGACGCGGCGGATCCAGCCACCCTCTTCCATGAACCGCCGGACCTTCTGCGACACCGCCATGCACGTACCTCCGATAGCTTCGAGACCCGATCCAGGCGAGTGTAGCAACGAGGGTTGTGGGTGTCAAAGTAGAATTTTCGGTAGCTCTATTTATGGGAAACATTAAGACTTGTCTATTTGAATTGAAATTGCGGTTTGCCTTACCATATGTGAGGTCAAAGATTGTCCAACCGCTGGGCTAGCCAGAGCCGCCACATGTTCAAAGCCCTGGATTCCTTTCAATCAGCGATAGTCGAGCTTGGGATAGCCAGGCCCAAGCTCATCATTATGTCTGCGTTGGTCCTAACGATCGTGCTTTTGGTGGCGCTCGTGCTGCGTGTGGAGGTCGACACCGACCCCGAGAATATGCTGTCTTCGTCCAACCCGGTCCGTGTGCTGAACCACGACATCGCCGAGGAATTCGGCATTAGGAACATGTTGGTCCTGGGAATCGTGGTCGAGAATGGAGTCCTCAACCCGGGCACTTTGGCCAACGCCGGCCGGTTGGTTGCCGACATCTAGGCATTGAGCCGGGTGAACGGTGAAGGCGTGCTCAGTTTCGCGTCGGTGAGTGAAATTCCCGAAGGCGACCTCACAGACGAAGATGTGGACCGAATCGCCGCCGATCTGGCCGCGAATCCGGTGCTGAGCGGGCGGGTCATCTCCGAAGACGGCACGAGTCTCGCCGTCTATATCCCACTCAGAGAGAAGGGGGATGTCAACGAGGTAACCGCTGAGGTGAAAGACCTGTTGGCGGTCCATACCATGCTTGGCGGAGGTGACCATTACCTGGCTGGGCTGCCGTTGGCTCAAGAGAAGTTCGGGCGGGACATGTTCATCCAGATGGCCCTGCTGGCGCCCCTGGCCGGGATGCTGATCTTCCTGCTGATGCTGTATTTCTTCCGCAAGCTGATCCTGGTCGTTGCGGCGATGCTGGTGGCCATGCTCAGCGTGGTCTGGACAATGGGGCTGTTAACGGGAACGGGCTTTACCCTCCACATCATGAGCTCGATGATCCCCATATTCCTGATGCCCATCGCGGTCCTGGACAGCATCCATATCCTGAGCGAGTTCTTTGAGAAGTACCCCCAGAGCCGGGACCGGAGCACCACGCTGCGGACGGTCTACAAAGAGTTGGCCACGCCCATCACTTTCACTTCGCTGACCACCGCGGCCGCCTTTGCGTCGTTGGCACTGGCGCCCATACCTACGGTACAGGTGTTCGGCCTATTGGGGTGTTCTGCGCCTGGCTGCTGACCATGCTATTCCTTCCCGCATTCATCATGTTGCTGGGAGAAGAGGGTCTGCAAAGGAGCCTGAAAGGCGACGCCGAATCGGGGAGCAGGGTCCTGACGAACGGACTGAAAGGATTGGGGCGGTTCGCCGTCGGCAAACCTTGGGTCCTGCCGGTGGTGTTCATCGTGCTAGCCGCGGCCGCCATACCCGGAATGATGAAAGTCGAGGTGAACGACAACCCGGTCCGGTGGTTCAAATCGGGCAGCGAGATCAGAGTGGCAACGGAGGAGTTCAACCGCCGGTACCCAGGGGTCTACAACGCCAGCCTGATCATCGACGGCGCGGACCCGGAAACGCTGACCAGTCCCGAGATGGTCTCGGAACTCCTGGCGCTACAGGACAGGCTCTCCGAGATCTCGTTCGTGGGGCAGGTCACGTCCTACGCGAACCTGGTTGCCGCCGGACCCGAGTCTGTCCCGAAGACTGACGACGAGATAGTGAGTTCATTGGACTCGGTTTTCGACTCACCCCAGGGCATCTACGCGGGCGGGTTGATCTCGGAAGGCTACCAAAGGGCCAACGTCCAGATATCCATGAAGAATGGGGACAACAAGTCGATGCAGAGGGTGCTAGACGAAACTGACGCCTTCTTTGCGGCCCGTCCCTTGCCGGCAGGCACCACCGCTGAGAGGGCCGGCGAGACCTATCTGAACCTGGTCTGGCAGGACAAGATGGTCTCGGGCATGTTGAAGGCTTTCATCTCAACCTTCGTCATCGTTTTCGTCCTGATGATCGTGCTGTTCCGTTCGGTCCGCTGGGCGGTGCTGGCCATCTTGCCGTTGTCCGCCACGATCTTATTGGTCTACGGAGTGATCGGGTTCACCGGCAAGGACTACGACATGCCGATAGCGGTCCTGTCCACACTGGTCTTGGGCATCGCCATCGATTTCGCCATCCACTTTATCCAGCGCTACCGGGCGTTGGCGGAGGAGGAGGCATCGTTCAGCTTGGCCTTGGCCAGGGTCTACGAGGAACCGGCCAGGGCCATCACCAAGAACGCCCTGATCGTGGCCTTAGGGTTCGTGCCCATGTTCTTCGCCTCGCTGACCCCCTACATCGTGGTCGGAATCTTCATGGCGTCCATCATGGTCCTGAGTTGGGTCGTCTCCCTGGCGCTGCTGCCGTCGATAATTACCCTGTTTCAGCGGGGCGCGGCGCGGAGGGCGGAGGCTTAGGTTATGGAACATCTGCAATAACCCATGACCTTGCCCCAGAAATGTTATTCTGAGGAGCTCCGGAGGCCAACGAAGAATCTACCAAACCGGTCCTTGGCAGACGTTCGCTTCACTCAGGTTGTCATTAGAGGAGCGCGCGTACAATTTCAAATTGCGCGCTCTTATTACGCCAGAACCCCATCCTCCATCCTCCACCTAAACTCCCGTCCGAACTGGTAGACCAGCCCGTAGCGTACTAGCTCCATGTCCACCGGCTGGCCCAAGATGGCTGCCATTGACGTCACGGGACGGTCTGCGATGCCGCAGGGGATGATGTGTTGGTAGTAGGTGAGGTCGGTGTTCACGTTTAAGGCGAAGCCGTGGAAGGCTATGCCCCGGCTGATCTTTACGCCGATGGCGGCAATCTTGCCGTGGCCGGTCCAAACTCCGGTGTTGCCGGACTCGCAGTTGGCGGTGATGCCCATCTCGGCCAGGGCGGCGATGACTACCTGCTCCAGCGCCCGGACGTATTTCACCGGCCCGCCC
>Ga0066376_10003118_pt1 | contig 15089 bp, 10 predicted proteins | sample Knorr_S15_td_Bot_FD_77009 | JGI IMG/M metagenome (GOLD analysis project Ga0066376, IMG submission 77009) | Marine microbial communities from Southern Atlantic Ocean transect - Knorr_S15_td_Bottom_ad_5009_LV_A | ecosystem: Environmental > Aquatic > Marine > Oceanic | place: Southern Atlantic... | reverse complement strand
TTTTATCCTTTTAGCACGTTTCCGAATGTCTTCTATGTCAGTAACTAATTTAGAAAATTTAGACAATTTTTCAGTTTTTAAATCGATATCTGAGTTAATATAAATAGGTATCTCTTTCCCTCGCTTTTCATCAATGCTATCGACTATTAATTCACTAAATCTTTCATTTTTTTTCATTGAATAATGAAATATGGATTGATCTATTTTATTATAATTATTCCAACATTCACTATATCCAATACCCAAACCATATAATTCATATATACGAAGTTGAATTGATTTTAAGTCACTCTTATTCTCTATGTTCTTGATAGTTGCTTGTAATAAACCATCAACCCCTTCGGTACCAAATAATGTATACGATTTCCCAACACCACTATATCCATATGTAACTAAATATGTTCCAATTCCTCTAGTAATAAGTTTATCCAATAACATGTATTGTGATATTGTTTCATTACTATTAAATTCTGGTTTAAAAAATATTTCACTAAATTTTACACTTTTCGAATTTCTCACCATTGTATCCATATCCATCCCAGAATATTCACAGTTATTTATTCCATCACCTTTATCAATATTTAAGTATCCACGATTCTCTGTACCTTCACCTTCAGACCATTGGATAAAATCGTCTGATTCTATGTATTTACATAAATTTGTATCAAATTTATCAACATTTTCGGGATATGCAGCATTTATATTCTCTGACTCTTCCTTTGTTATCTTATTGGTACCAGTCTTTTCATTACATATTTTTTTCGCAACATCAAAATCTTGAACTATATCACCATTTTTTTTTAATCGGTTTGAAAAACGACCAATATCATTTATTCTAGCATAAACAGAAACTGGTTTTCTTGTTAAAACTAAAAAATTATCTAATTCGTTTCTAAGTATGATAAAAAAATTTAATAATTCTGTTCGAAGTGTTGGAAGTGTTGTATTGGTTTCATCACGTATAATGATAAATGAATCTGTTGGTTTAATTTCTTCAGTTTTTTCTCGCAATTTCAAAAATAAGTTGTAATAACGTCTTATCATAAGATAATAATTATCATATAAATGTTGCAAATTTTTAATAAATTCTGTCATTTTATGATCCATATAGTTAAGTTTTTTACGTTGGTCAACACTTAAATTTTCAATTTCAAAATTTTCTACTATCTTAAATTTACTATCTCTAAAATAAATTAATGAGTTGCTATCCTCGTTTCCTGTTTGTGCAGGTATCGTTTCAAACAAAGTATGTTTTTTTTTATACTTATCTTTAACATTATCATTATCATTATTGTCTATGACACTAATACGTCCAATCACGTTCTCAATATCTCTATAAATATCATCATTAATATCTTTCAATCCAAGATTGGACCAATGATCTATTATAGTTTTCATTATGCGTTCATAATTAGCCATTTCACCTACACTAAAATAATATGTTTTAAAATCAGTTTTTTTTTCTTTATTAGATTTATTTATATTATATTTATTTAACTTTTTTTCAAAAAAGACAATATATTCTTTAATACTCTTATCAATAACTATATATTTTGACGCTATTGATGATACCACTAGTTTTTTGTCCCATTTGTCTTCCTTGTCGTCAGTTCCACCTTTTGACTTATACAAAATCTTTATTAAATTATCTACTATTTTATGAACTTTTTTTTTATGTCTATTTTTTTTTAGATTTATTTTTTTTATACCACCTTTTGTAAATATAATTTTATCATACAATTCTTGCCCCACTAAACTTTTATGACCACCTTTTTGTGGTTGGTTTCTTTTTAGAGCTGATTGTATATCTCCCTTGTTCTCTAATAATTTAGTAATATCTCGTGTTGTAGCATAATAATTACGTATTTTTTCCAATCCTTCATTTATTTTATTTACTTGGACGTCAATCTCATCCTCATCCTCATCCTCATTCTCAATCTCAATCTCATTCTCAATCTCACTATTAATATCTCGTGGTTTAAGTACTTTAATTTTTTCTTCTTCTTTCTCATCTAATGAGATATCTAATTTCTCATCTAATGAGATATCTAATTCCGATTGATTATAAATTACTGAGCTTATGGGAGATACGATTTCATTAATATTATTTATACTCTGGTTTAAATCTTTATCTTTTTTACTGACACTAATTATTTTTTCACAGTTAGAAATAATTTTGTCTATAAAATCAAAATAGTTAATACTCTCAACTTGTTTATCATCAGGAGGACAAGGTGGTATCCCACCAACCATTATTGAACCTCCATTCATTTTAAATTCCTTATTAAATTTTTTTTGAATATTTTTCATTTGCTTTATTACTTTCGTTCTCTGAACTTCCTTACTAGCAGTATTCCAAGAACGCGAGCCTTCAAACCTCTTCATCTGTTCAGAAATAGATTCCAGATAGTTTTGTATGTGTTCAGGTTGTACATTTTTTCTTTTTTCTTTCAATGCGTTCGTCATCGTTGTTGATTTTAATTCTAATTGGTTGTAGTCTTCGATAATCAGGGTTTTTTCTTGTTTTAATTTTTCTATGTTTATTGTTAATTGCTCTGTATTTTTTTTTAATTTATCGTTTATAGTATTTAATTCCTCGTTTTGGTCTGAAAAATCTTTATTCTGTTCATTCAACTCTTTGATTTTTTTTTCCATCCTCGTCTTCTCTTTTTCTAATTTTTCATATTTTTGGATATAATCGTCTGAATTTTCTATTAAGTCTGTTATTCTCTTTTCATAGTTCTCTTTTTCTTCTTTATGTTTTTGATTGAGTTTCATTATTTCGTTATTAAGATTATCTATCTCCAATCTGTTTGCTATTTCGTTTTTTTCCAAAATGTATATTGCATTCTGGTGGTGTTTATTATTAGATTTCTCTTCTGTTAAATTTTTTAATGTCGCATCAAAATTTTCTTTTAATTTGATTATTTTTTTTTCTAATTCTTTATTTTGACTTATTAATTCTTCTTTCCCTTTTATTTCTATAGTTTTATCAGATTCCAATTGTTTAGAATTATTTTTTAGTATTTGTAATTCTTTTTCTAATTCTTTAATGTTATTCTTTTTTTTAAGTTCTTCTATTTCTTCTAATTTTTTTGATGTTTTCAATTGAATTATTTCATCTTTCAATTCAGTAATTTTATTTTCCTTTAATTTAATTGATCCTTCATTTTTTATTTTTAAGTCTTTCATATGTATTATCAATTTTTCTTTTTCGTGATTTAAGATTATATTTTTTTCTTTTAATTTATCTATTTTTTTTTCATTTTGGTTTTGTTGATCATTTAATTTATTAATTAAATTTTTTTTATGTTTTTCTTCCTGTATTATTAGTTCTTGTTTTAATTCTTCTATTCTATTTTTATCTAGGTCTTTTTTTTCTTTCAATTCTTTTATTTCCCGTCTTAAATTATCTATATCTTCATTTTCTTGTCGTAATCGTTTTAATATTTTTTTATCGTTACAATATTCATTAAATAACGAAATATATTCTTTATTTATATTTTCAAGTTTCCTTTCTAAGTTTTCTATTTTATCTTCTAGATTATCAATTTGTTTTTGATAGTTCTCGATTTTATTCTTATTAACAATGTCAGTTTTCTCATGTTTTTGTATATTAACTTTTAATTCATCGTTTTTTTCCATTTGTTGGGTTAACTGATTTCTCAATTGGATTATATCAGGGCGAGAAGTTAGTTCGTCTTCCAACAACTTTTTTATCTTGTGTATGTCTAATATCATCTCGTCTTGCTTAATTTTTTGTTGATTCATTTTATTAGTTATTTCTCTGAAATGAATACTCTGTGGATCCGGAATTTCACTACTCATATTGTCTATATGAGTTTGGGTTTCCTGATGAATTCTGTCTAAATTTTCTGTAGATTCTAACATTCGAATTCCAAGTGCTTCTAATGTTTGCTCCGTCATCTCTTTTAATGTATTAGAATACTTTTCATATTTATCAACTGCACTTGCTATTTTTAGATTTGAGTTTTTTATCTTAGAAACTTCAGTTACAAGATCATTTATTTTCTCAAGCATTTTAGCACTCATATTTTTTTCCCCAGATGTTATTAAAATATTTCTCAATTCACTATTTATATCTTTCATTTCCTCTTGATTTTTGTCTAAAGTGTCCGTAAAGACTTTTATATGATCTGTAACCATCTTTTTTGCCTCGTTCACTTCTTTCCGGATCTCCTCCAATATAGAATTATTTTCATTTTCATTTAATTCCTTTTCTTTGTTCATATTTAACATATCCATTAGTCTATTTATGATCTTCATTTGAGTGTTACTTTGATCTGTTAATAAATCCCTTTGCATCTTCTTTTCTCTTAAATCTCTTGACTCTTGATTTCTTAATTGTTCGGCATCATGTTCTAGATGAATTTTTTCAGTTTCCTCTAATTTTTGTAGTAATCTTAATATAATTTGTTTATGGGTTTCATCTAAATTTTTTATAACGGGCAACATCGAAATCAATTCATGTTGTTGTTTGACTTCTAATTTGCTTTGTATATTTTGTATTTCGTCATTCATTTGTTTATATAATTCTCGTAATTCCACTGTATGTTTCTTTAACAATTCTGATTCGAATTCTTCCTGTTCTTGTTTAATTTTTTTGTATAAGTTTAGAGATTCTTTTTTATATTCTTCTATTGCGTTTCTTATATCTTGTTGTATATCTTGTCGTAATATTTGAGGTTTGTTTTCTAAGACTGAAAGTTTTCGTAAAAGTCCATCATTTAAGGTCGATATGTTGGTGTTTAATTCCGTTACCCTCTTATTTAAATTTAAATCTATATCCTGTCTCTGTATTAGTTCTTTAACCTTATCAATTTGTTCACGACCATCATCTTTTGATTTCTGTATTAGTTCTTTAACCTTATCAATTTGTTCACGACCATCATCTTTTGATTTTTGAATATTATCTAAAATTTTATCAATATTTTGTTGTAATATGCCAATACTCTGAAATTGAGTCTGAGATTGATTTTTTATTAAATCTATCTGTTCATTTTGTTTTTTTATCAAATCTTGTATCTTCTTATTTCTACCTTTTTCATCTGTATCTAATGTCTTAATTTGTTCTGTATGTTCTGTATGTTGATACTCTATTAGTTCTTTAACCTCTTTCATGTCTTCTTCTTGCCAACCCAATTTTTCTCCTTGATTATCCAATTGTATTTTCATTTCCATAATTTGTTCTAGAATATCTTCAACACCCATCGATATGTCAATATTTTCCATTACTTTTTGCCCCTTGCCTATTTCCTGTTTTAAATCATCAGCCAAGAGTTTTAATTTCTTATCTAATTGGATTTTAATATCTTGTGGAATTTTTCCCGATATGTTGGTTAGAATATCTTTCATATCGTTTAATAATTGTGTATTGGTAGCTATGGCTTGTTGATTTAATTTAATATCTTGAATTTCGGCTTCTATTTTTTTAACTGTGCTTATCACATCATTTGTTAATTGTTGTTCATTTTCATCCTTTGTGTTTTGTTGTTGTTGTTTCACCTGGGTTTCATTAATTTGATTTTGATCAGAATATTTTTTTAATATTTGATTTTGTTCATTGAATTTTTCTTTAATTTGGTCTAATTCTTTCTGAAGAATTGTTTCTCTGTCTGTCTGTTCTTTAGATACTACATTAGGTGTATTATCTACAATATGACGACCTATGTCTGCTATTCTATTAGTTTTTTCTCTCAATATTGTTCTAATTTTATCTATTTTATCATCCTCGATATATTCTTTCTTAAAATAATAATTTCTTATATTATTTTCTATTTGTTCACCCAATCTCATTGTCATCTCTCTTGGTGATATATTTCCCATTTCCTCTGATGACTCTGATGTCATTGTATTTTGATTTTTTCTTGTATCAGACATTCTATATAACTATATATAATAAAATACATAAATATTTTAGTTCTTTAATTCTAAAATAATCTATCATTAATATATATAATGACTCAAATCTGTTTCGATAAATTTTGTTTCAATCTTAAAAATGTTTATATAATAATAATTGTTCTAATTGGATTATTCATCTTTTGTAACTATGTTATTCAAAATCCATTAGATAATCTACCAAAAAAATGTGCAAAATGTATAACTAAAACTTTTATAACTAATCCAATAAATACTGCTGGAATGAATACAATTCGGAGTAATAATAATATGCTATCTCCACCAGAAAGATCATACGCTCTTACAAGAAGAAGTATGCCACAACAAAATGGTAATGGTAGTATACCAATAAATACTCCTACACAAGGAGAACCAACAAGGTTTCAAAAAGTAGGAGTTTTAACAAATAATACGAACGATCCTGATAATGCACGTTTACCTCTATTTGGAAGACCAAAATATCCAGGTTCAAATGATTATGATTATTATGTAATGGACGGTTCGCGTAATGGTAATAAAATTGCGATTGATTCTAAAAAAGAATTAGATACTGATGATGAAATAGCAGTTCCAAGTTTCAACGGTTCATACAAAGTTAATTTATATTCGTATGATCAACCAAAATATATACCGTTTTAATTAAAAATTAAAAAAAGAATATAATTTAGATATATATATATTTAGTTCAATGTCGTCAATGGAAGAGGAGATGAAAAAGGCAAACAAAAAAAAGATGATGAAGCAAGCTAAACAACAACAGAAATTGGGAGAAATGGAACAAAATTTTTTAAAAAGTAAGACAGTTGGTATATACAACTATATAATAGATATTGATAGAAATTCATTACTGACATATGGTTTTGTTCTAATTACAATTATATTTTTAATATCTATGATAGATATTAAATTTAATTTTATTTTAGCAGTTGTAGTTGGAATTGGCGTAATATATTTTTTAAATGAGAAGAGGATAGCAACTGAAAGTGGTGAAATGAGTGAACTAGAATTAAAATTAACACGAATTTTTCCTCCACCTGATTATTTTTACATGGATTCTGGTATAGTTGAATTAACATATGACATTCAAGAATTTAAAAAATATAATGAAAAAGCTTACGAAAATATGATCAAACATATTGATAACGTATTACATTTACGTCTAGATATAGAAAGAGGAGTAAAACATTGCGAAGCAACAGTTGATATTGCGAAAGATGAAAGAGATGATGCCTTAAATAGTTTACATTCTATAATCTATAAAACACCATCGAATCATGAATTTGAAAAAAAATTAACAAAATCATTAGAATCGCTACAATACATATTACAATTACATATAGATTTTATGATACAAAATTGTAATAATCGATATAAAAAATCCGGTCCAAATATTAATAATAAAATGTTATATCAAGATGATCCGAAACCAATTGATAATAGAAAATGTAAAGACCAAAATTATTATGTTTATTATTAAATAATTTTCCAATATCTTTCATAATAATTCTTTTTAGAAGATTTTATATTCTTTGAATATTTTTTAAAAAGATATTTTATTTTTTTTTCATCATTTGTTCCAAAACAGACTCGTAATTGACTTTTATACATTAAAATTAATTTTATTTTTCTTTCAAATGTATTTTCATTAAATTCAATAATTTGATATTCATAATTAAATTTTTTGGGCAATTTATTATGTAAATACAAATGTAAAAAACAGAATGGTTTAATTAAATTTTTTGAAATTCCTGATAAATTTTCTATAAAATTACAATTACTTTCAGAATCAAACCAAATATTTGTATTTCTTGGTTCGCGAACTAATCTATATTTTAAATTAGTATATAAAAATGAATATGGAATATCCTCATAAAAAAGAACATTGTATTTAGATTTTAAAATAATTCCAATATCATGAATTAATAAATGGTCTGGATGAAAACCACTTCCCAATGGAAAATATAAAATTCCATAATCTTTCAATCCTTCTCCAACAAGTTTTATAATTTTTTTGGAATATTTTTCATAAAATTCAATATCTTGTGATAATAAATATTTTTTTGAAGGAAATATTATCATATTTAGTATATTCATTTTCATATGTCTATGTAAAATGTCTGGGAAATCTAAATAAATAAAATCAACTTTTATCTCTTTCATTGCATTAGTATCCTCTTTTCTTCTTACTTTTAAACAAGATACCTTATTATATAAATTTTGGAGCGTATTCATATTATTATTATTAGATATTGGCTTGTCAGAACAAGATGAATTTAAATTAGTTTTGTTATGTGTAAAAACGGTTATTATTAATATAGATTTGTATTTTTTTAAATTTTGATATAAACTACCTGATGCTGAAAAAACTACATCATCCATATGAGGTGATACATAAATACAATCATATTTTTTTACCATGATGAATTAAATTATAACTATACTTATAATCTATATATAATTATTTATCCAAAAAATAGAAAAATAAAAATAGCAAGAACTGCTAGAAACATACCAATATATAAGATACGATTTTCCTTTAAAAACACTTGTAATATAGAATCAATACTATCATATGTTTCACCACGTGTTAAATCATTTAATGTTAATAATATAGAACTTGCTATATTTTGTAATAAAACTTTTACTGGTTGATCAAATAAACTTTTTTCTTCTTTTTTTTCTTGAGACATTGCCTTTATAATAAATTTATAGAAAATTAATTTTTATATAATGTATAGTTTTATTATTTAAATAATAAATATACAATTTCAACAATCTCTACAAACAATTCCTTCTAAATCTTTTAACCATTCTTGCATTGACTTTTGAAGTTTCAAACTTATACTTGGAAAACTTTTTATATTCGCATCTTCATTTGTGTTAATATCATTATTTGATATTTTTATATCTAAACCTTGATTTTGCTTATTATTTTCCATTCTTTTAGCAACAAGTTCTGGATATAGAATATCTTGTAATTGACGTGTAATTGGTGATACATCGGATGAATAATTACCACAACAAATTGATAAACTATTAAATGATTCGGAAAAACACTTTTGACAAATTGTTTTATCGTTCAATAAAAACCAAACATGATTGGTATTATGTGTTCGACCTACATTTTGACAATATTGTGAATCAGTTTGGATAACGTAATATCTTTTCTTTTTGGGACCACATTGAAAAATATCTTTAATATTTTGATCCTTATATTCATTATTATCACTGAACATACTTTTTATAAATTTATTGATATATACAAATTCGCTAGAATCATGACTCAAAGTTATTTTCCTTTTCATACCTTTTTTTGTACTCATCATATCTGAAAATGACGCTATCCTTTTTTTCTTCTTTTTCCGTTTAGCTGATGGTTTTTCTGAATGTTCTATTAATTTAGTTGCATCGAACCATTTTGGATAATCTTGTTTGGTTAATCGTTTAATATTCCTTTCTATATCAAATGTACGAATAGATGTTTGTTTTAACATCTCGAAATTATCATTTTGTAAAATATCTAATTCATCCTTTAAAACTTTTCCGTTACCATCTAAAATTAAGCTTGGCATATATATTCTTCCATTCCCTTCTAACTTTTTTCCTTCTCCATAACAGACTTCACAATATTCAACTTTATCTTTTTTCCCTTTACATAAAGGACACTTTACTTTTTTTGAAGAACCTTTCATTCGTAATCCTGAAGAACTATAAACAGCATAATCAAATACTTCTTCCCAAGGATTATAACTTGGTCGTAATGTGTGATGTTGTGATAAATATTGAATAATTATACTTCTTAAATATTTAGCATGTAGAACATCTACATATACATTTGGCCAAATTATATGAATACCAGTCTTTTTTAATTCATATCCACGATCAGTAACCGATTTATATTCTCCTGTTGTACAAACTATGATTTTACGTTCATATACACTTAAATCATTTCTTAAAAATAATTCTAAACCTGTTTGAATTTTTTTTGCTATAATTTCTATATCATTATTAGTTAATGGCTGTTCATCAATATAATCTATATCTGCTAAAAAACGAAATATTTCAGTTCTATTTTCTGAAATACAATTTCTATTGCCTTGACAAATATCCATTGATAATACATTGTAAAAATCCGTATATAACTCTCTTGGAATATGAAGTTTACCACCATCCAATAATAAGTGTGTATATTCTTTGTCTTGACCTCGTCTAACAAAACAATTATTTTTAAAAAGCCATGTTTTCAAATGTGTTCGTCCTCCATTATTCATAATTCAATTCCAAATTATTATATATAATTATAATAATTTACATTTAATTATTTAATAATCTTATTATATAAATAATTAAATCCAAATATTATCTATGTTAACAATTAAAAATACATTTTTAAAAATGTTTTATATATTTTAAGTCCCAATTTAAATATGAATTATAATTCAAATTTATACATAACGCTCTAAAGAATATTTAGAATTAAATGGCATTTCATTATATCGACACCATTGAATCGCATTACGATTTTGAACCATTTCATAAAAACTAAAAATATCTGAATTAGTTTCAATATCACCAATTCTTTCATTTCGATCCATATCTGTTATCAAACTTAATATATGATCAATATTATCTATTTGAGATGGAATAAATTTATTATTATGATCTTCAATTTGAGATTTAATATCATTATTACAATATTCATTTCTAAATATTGATGAAACAAATGATCCTCTTTTCGTTTTTTCATACTTATCATTATTTAATACTGATTTATAACGAATCGCATTATCTGATATTGATAAAGATGTTTTATGTAATTTATTTAATTCCTTTTTTGTTATACCTTTAAATCCCAAACAAACAACATATCTCTCTGAATTTGCTGGACGACTTGTTAAAGGTTTAGTTATAAAAACCTCTTTATAATAAATTGATAAAAGAGCAAATAATTGACATGTTGGCAAAGTAAACATATCATAAATTTTTAAAATAAAACATCCACCTTTTTTTTGAATAGACAAAGCACAAATAGCTTCATTATAAAATAATGGAAAATGTATTTGTTCTTTTAAATTTTCATCCTCTACCGAAATTGAATATCCGCCATCAGCTGTAACAATATCTATTTTTTTACCCCCTTCAGTAACATAATTACAAAAATATTCTAAAATTTCGTGATTCATTAAATCACCATCATGATTTTTATCCTCGTCACCATATGTTAGAACAACTTTATCATTTTGAAAAAACTTGGTATTCCATTTAGTTATATTTTGAGTACCATCACGTAAAGTAATTCCATATATTTTTGTTGGTTTATTACAACGATATTCTAAAATACTTTGTAAAAATCCACCAGGACCTTCCGCTAAAGTTACACAAGTTAAGGGATCATTACTGCAAATATTCATTTTTTTTTCATATATTCTCATAATTTCCCACAATTTAAAAAATGAACGACTATAAACATCTTGATACATTGGGATTTTTATTTGGTTCATTCCTTGCAATGCTAAATATTTCATATTATATGGAATTCGTTTTGTATAAGGATGTTTATCACATATATATTCATAATCATTTGTTAAATTACGACAAAAATACCATTTCTTTGAATCAATTTGGTCTATCTGACTTTTTATTTTTATCAAATCATTATATAAATCATCATTAATTATAGAAATTAACGGTTCTTCGGAATAAGAGATTTCACACGAAATCTTAATTATTTTTTTTTTTGATACACTCATATTTTTAAGATAAAATCAAATTTTAATATTATTTTAATATTATTTTATTAATGATATAAAATTTCAATTTTAATGAAAATTTTTTTTTTATATACTAATTATATATAAAACAAATGGTCGTTTCCAATATTCTTTCTTATTTACGTCTCGATGATAGCAGAACTGTTGTTCTTAACTTATGTACAGCAATTGGCGCATGGGGTGGATTCCCAGATGCACCAGCTATTTTTACCAGAACTATCGAATCATACCCAATGCTTAAATGGGTTCTCTTATCTGTTCTTATCTACCAAGGTGGTGGTGAACAAGATTATCAACTCGCAATAGAACTTACCATTGTCATCTATTTCGTTTACAATATTCTTGAATCATATGAACAAAGCAAACAAGAATTATTTTAAATTATAGTATATAGCATATAGCATATTTAAAATTTCCATTTTTTATCAAATCCAATACAATAATATATATAAGATTTATATTTACTAAATTAAGATTAGGAGTATTGATTTAGTTAATATAAATAATTTTCTAAATATAATATATTTATCATTTGCCGATGTCTAACGAATTCAAAGATAATCGGGAGAAATCCCCAAACTCTCGATATATTAAATTAAATCGGGATAAAATAGGACAAGGAGGTCAAAAAAAAGTATTTAAAGCATATGATACAATTAAAGGAATTGAAGTAGCATGGAATGAAATTGATGTTTCACCATTTGATTCGAGAATACAAGAACAAATTTATAAAGAAATTGAGATTCTACAACAATGTAATAATCAATGTGTATATATCATTAAATTATATGATCATTGGATAGATAATTCTAGAGAAAAAATAATATTTATTACTGAAATAGCAACATCTGGAAGTTTAAGAGAATTTATAAATAAAGTTAAAAATATTAAATTGCGAATTATTAAAAAATGGATAAAACAGATTTTATATGGTATTAAATTTTTACATGAGAATAATATCATTCATAGAGATATAAAATGCGATAATATATTTATTAATGGTACAACTGGAAATATTATTATTGGTGATTTTGGATTAGCAAAAAATATGGAAAATAATATTACTAAAACAATACTGGGAACACCTGAATTTATGGCACCAGAAATATATAATGAATGCTACGATAAACGAATTGATATTTATTCATTTGGAATGGCATTACTAGAAATTGTATCTGGAAAAACACCATATTCAGAATGCGATTCAATTCCTAAAATTTGGAAAAAAGTTATTAATGGAATTAAACCAAAAATTATATCCAGAATAAAACATAAAAAATTAAAAGATATCATTGAAAAATGCATATGTAATTATTCAAACAGAATTACTATCAATGAATTACTTCAAAACGAATTCCTTAATAGTACTGAAGACGATGATATTGAATCATTTTTATATGGGAAAGATGAAATGATTAAAAGAAAAAAAACTTTAACCAGAAATGGAAAAAAAATAGCTATCACTGAAAAAAAAATTATTCATGATGCAGAACTAGAAGCTCAAAAAATTATTAAAAAAGCCAGAAAAAAAGCAAATAAAATTATTAAAAAAGCAAAAATAATCGCAACTACATCTTCTGATGAAACAAATCAAAATGATGAGCAAAAAAGAAATAGAATTATTCAAACAAATGATGAAATTTCTATTAAAAGAAAAAATTCAGAACAAAATATCGAAAAATTGATTGAAAAATCAATTAATAGTATCAGTAGTAATAAAATTGTTATTTAATTTTTCAAACCTTAACATCTTCTTGTTTTTCTGAACATTATCAATATCAAATAATGTTGAGTGAAAAGAAATATAAATATCCGGATTTACTATTTGACATGCCATTATAGTTTCTGTTATATTTTGTATCGCATCACTATTAATACAATCCATTGGTCTCATCGAACCTGTAAAAATTATTGGAACAGTTATTTCAGATAAATTTTCTTTACAAAATTTAGCACTCTTAACCATTTTATCTGTTCCGTGTAAAATAATAATAGGTTGATTATGCTTTTGTAAATTTAGAATTGTATTTAATAAATCATTTCTATCTCCTTCTGTTATATCCAATGAGTCTTTACACATTATTTCGACAATCTCTATATCTAAATATGGCAATCTTAATTGCTTTAAAAAATGATTCCCATTTGGTTGATTTTCCATATGCCCTTTAAACTCATTATAAATTTTTCCTATTGTTCCACCTGTCATTATTAAATATATTTTATTCATTGTTAATTAATAAAATATAATTATATATTTTTCTATTTTTAATATATTAAATTAATATGTTAATTTTTTTTGATATTCCGGTAATATATAATTTACCATTTTTTCATGACCAACTTGAACAGTTGGGTCTATATAAATTTTGAAACCATTTTTTAAAATATTTTGACACCACCCAACATCTTCAGAAGAAAATTCCTTTATTGGAAAACCATCTTTTGTTAAACCAAAATTCTCCCAAACAGGACGAAACCAAGGATATTCTAATGATTCAAAAACACCCTTCTTTACTAAAATCCATCCAAAACCTGTATACTCAACCTCCATCAATTTTTTTGGATTTTCTTTAATCCATGTTCTTACACTATCCGGATTCAAAAATTCAAAATATCCATTCCTCTTATAAAATTCTTTATCCCACTTTGGAACTGTGGCATATCGACTACCACCATCCATCAAATATAAACCACTCACAATATCTTTATTCGCAGCTAATAACTTTTCAAAATCTTCAACGGAAAATACTTGGTCGCTATCTATCCACATCATATAATCATACTTTAATTTACCACCAAATGGTTTTTGCTTAATTCCAGATTGAACATTTCCGCCAAGACATTTGTTTCTCACATAATACACATTACTATCTAATTTGTTTGATATCATTAATTGAATTTGATGAGTTGTACAATATTGAACTATATGAGTCCACCCTAATAAAAATTTATTAGAAAATGGACTACCAGGTAAACAAAATACAATTGATATTGGCCTACCTACAGGATTTATTTGTATATTTACATTTTTACGAGTTGCCCGTCTATTCTTACGCATATTACCTAATTTTAAAGGCTTATCTAATTTAATTTTTAAATTTGGATCAAACATATGATATTATATTATTTTATATAATATCATATGTTTATTCATAATTAAACATATTCTTAATGTATTCTTTTTTTTATTTTTTTATATCTCTTTAAATCACGAACTGCTTTTACAGCACAAAAAAAAGTTACATAAATATATTCATACAGTCCATTATTAGCATGATTACGAAAATCATCTATAAATCCCAAATTTGAATAAATTCTTGTTGGGGAATATTTTACCAACATAAAAATTAATGCACTTATTAAATCATCAGCTGTTAAATCTGGTGATTCATTTCC
>Ga0066376_10003116_pt1 | contig 15094 bp, 13 predicted proteins | sample Knorr_S15_td_Bot_FD_77009 | JGI IMG/M metagenome (GOLD analysis project Ga0066376, IMG submission 77009) | Marine microbial communities from Southern Atlantic Ocean transect - Knorr_S15_td_Bottom_ad_5009_LV_A | ecosystem: Environmental > Aquatic > Marine > Oceanic | place: Southern Atlantic... | reverse complement strand
TCAAGACACCGCCCAAGCTCAAGTTCGCGGCCAAGGCCAAGGCCGGCGCCTACACGCTGCCGATGCAGTCGGTCAAGCCAAGCGACACGAGACTCGTCGGCGGCAAGGCGGCCAAGTTCAGTTTGCTGCGAAAGTTGATCCCCAAAAACTCGCCCGATCCGGCCATCGCGATCACGTTTGATTTGTGGGACGAGTTCATTACCCAGCGCTTGGCCAACGGCAAGTCGCTGCGCGGGGAGATCGACTCACGCTTGGCCAAGGCGCACGAGTCCGGCCTGCCCGCAGAGTTGGCCGACGCGCTGAAAGGGATTCGCAAGCTGATCCGCGGCGGTGCGTTCGTCGAGAGCCAGCGACAGGCGCTCATCGCCGCGCTGTCGCCGTTCGACCGCGCGCAAAAGATTCGTTTCCGCAGCTCGACGAACATGGAGGACAGCCGGTACTTCACCGGCGCGGGGCTGTACGGCAGCTACAGCGGCTGCCTGCTCGACGACCTCGACGACGACACCGACGGCCCGTGCGCCTGCGATGACACGAGGCAAAAGGAGCGCGGCGTGTTCCGGGCGATCCGGAGCGTGTACGCCAGTTTTTACAACGACAACGCCTACCTCGAGCGGCGGCGTTTCGGCGTGGACGAAGACAGCGTCGGCATGGCGATCCTCGTGCATCATTCGTTCCCGGACGAGACCGAGTTGGCCAACGGCGTGGCGGTGGGTGATTACAACTCGTACTCCACCGGTTCCTTCGGCCTGCGGACGGCTCTCTCGACACAGGCCGGAGCGACCAGCGTGGCCAACCCCGACTCGGCTGCCGTGCCGGAGGAGGTGTTCGTGAACTACTACAAGTCGCCGAACAGCACCAGCCGCCGACTCACCTTCAACAAACGCTCGAGCCTGCTACAGGTCGGGCAGGATCACGTGATGAAATGGAAGCGCGACTACGAGTCGCTGCACAAGTTATTCGAGAAAATTGCGCCGGGCTACTCGCGCTACGCTGTCAACCGCAAGGAATACACGCTCGATTTCGAGTACAAAAAAATTGCGCCGAACAAACTCATTGTGAAGCAGGTTCGCGAAGTGCCGCAGCCGCAGGAGTTGACGAATCCGACGCCGATCCTCGCCGGAGGCCGCGCCGCGCTTCGCTTGTTTCAGGGCGAGGCCAGGGGTAGCGGCGGCGTGTTTGCTTATCATCGGCTGAAGTCCATCTGGGACATCAACGCCGCCAGCCGCGTGCTGAACACCGCCGGTCAAAAAACCTCGTTCATCACCGGCGCCGCGTGGGCGCGCGTGCTCGGCGGCGAGCGTGTCGTTGTGGCCGACGGCATCAAGGGGTGGGACAGCCATCGGTTTCGCAAAGGCAAGCGCGGCAACGACACGGTGTTGGTCGATCAATGGAAGGAAACGCGCGGCGGCGAGACGGTCACGTACAAGCTTTCGGTGGTGATCCCGCGCTGGCTGCCGGACCGGAATTCGCCGGTGGTGTATTTCGACGAGCTCACGGCCTACCTCGAGGCGACTTACGCCAAGTCACGGAAAAATCTTTCCATCGATTGGCAGACCGGCAAGCCAAGCATCAAGTTGGTCAAGAGCGAGGAGATCCAGTTGTCCGGCTACGACCCGAACGAGACCATCAACGACGACGACCTGCCGCAGTCGCGCTTGGCCAAGGGCAAGGGCGGGAAGAAGATCGAGATCGAGTTTTACTGGCCGCCGCATCCCACCGGGCCAAGCGCCGGCTACACCGCGCCGCTGAAGGCGTGGAAGCAAACCACGATCACCGGCCTGACGAAAAAGCCGCTCGTGCTCAAGGGTTGGTTTTCACAAACCTACGCGCCGGGCCATCACAACTTTTGGGAAGAGTTCATCTTCGAGCCGGCGATGGAGGAAGGCATCTCCGCCGAGTTGCTGGCCGAATTGGAGGAAGCCGACGTGAGGCAGATTTACATTTTCAACGACCGGGGCCGCTCGGCCAGCGCCATGATCATCGGTTTCAACGGCAAGGCTCGGGCATTCTGACAAGCGCTTGGGGAGCGCACGCGCCCTCGACTCGGGCCGGGCGCTGCGACACTCTGTGCGGACGATCGAATCATTCGCGCCGTGCCATCACACAAGGTTCAAAAAACGCGTGCCGACAAGCTCAAGCGGCTGTTGCCGTTTGGCATTGGCCATACCAAGCCGAAGCATTTTCGCGACATGCTCAAGGTTGTCTGGGAAAACAAGGACAACCTTGGCTACGCGTGGAAGGTGCTGACCAAGGGCGTGTGCGACGGCTGCGCGCTGGGCGTCGCCGGCTTGCACGACTGGACGATCGACGGCGTACACCTCTGCATGACGCGGCTGAATCTGCTGCGGCTCAACACCATGCCGGCGCTCGACCCGGCGTTGCTGGAGAACGTGGACGACTTGGCCAAGCGCCCGAACGCCGAGCTGCGCAAACTGGGCCGACTCCCCTGCCCGCTGCTGCGCCGCAAGGGCGAAAAAGGTTTCACCCGCATCCCTTGGGACGAGGCTTACAGCCTTCTCGCCGATAAACTGCGCGACATCGACCCCAGGCGCCTGGCGTTCTTCGTGACCGCACGCGGGGTCACCAACGAGGTGTATTACGTGGCGCAAAAGGTGGCGCGTTTTCTCGGCACCAACAACATCGAGAATGCCGCCCGGCTCTGCCACTCGCCATCGACCGCAGCGATGAAGGCCGCGATCGGTGTCGCCGCAACGACTTGCAGCTACAAGGATTTGTACGGCACAGATTTGATCGTGTTCTTCGGCTCCAACCCGGCCAACGACCAGCCGGTGATGACCAAGTACCTTCACGAGGCCAAGAAGCTCGGCACAAAAATCGCGCTCGTGAACCCGTACAACGAGCCGGGCATGGCACGCTATTGGGTGCCCTCCTCCGCCGGCAGCGCGCTCTTCGGCACCGACATCACCGACTACTGGTTCCCGGTTTCGCAGGGCGGCGACATCGCGTTCCTGTACGGCGTGCTCAAGATTCTGTTCGCCGAGGGTTGGCTGAACAACGCGTTCATCGAACAGCACACGGTCGGTGTGGAGAAACTCCGCGCCGAGGCGGAGCAAAAATCTTGGGCGGACATCGAGCGGCAGTCCGGCCTTGGCCGCGAGTCGATGCAGGAATTCGCCGAGCTGATTCGCGACGCCAAAAACGCGGTGCTAGTCTGGAGCATGGGCATCACCCAGCACCCGTGGGGGGCCGACGGCGTGCAGATGATTCTCAACCTTGGCCTGCTGCGCGGCTACGTCGGCCGCGACAAGAACGGGCTGATGCCGATTCGTGGTCATTCGTCGGTGCAGGGCGGCGCGGAGATGGGCGCGTACTCGACGGCGTTCCCCGGCGGCGTGCCGATCAACGCCGCGAACGCCAAGCGCTTGGCCAAGCAGTACGGCTTCGACATTCCGGATTGGCCCGGGATGCAGACCACCGCAATGATCGACGCCGCGCACGCCGGCGAACTGGATCTCTTTTACTGTCTCGGCGGCAACTTCCTGCGAAACCTGCCGGAGCCGGGCTACGTCGCCGAGGCCTTGGCCAACGTGCCGCTGCGGGTGCACCAGGACATCGTGTTGACCGATCAGATGTTCGTCGAGCCGGGCGAGGACGGCGTGCTGCTGCTCCCGGCCAAGACGCGTTACGAGCAGGACGACGGCGGCGTCGAGACAACGACCGAGCGGCGGGTTGCCTTCAGCCCGGAGATCCCGCGGCAAGTCGGAGAAGCCAAGGCGGAGTGGAAAATTCTGCTCGAGATGGCCAAGGCTGCCCGCCCCGGCCAAGCCGACAAACTCGGCTGTGAAGACGGCTGGAAAGTGCGCGAAGAGATCGCCCGCGTGGTGCCGTTTTACGACGGCATCCAAAACCTGCGCGAAACACACGACGCATTCCAGTACGGCGGGCCGCACCTGTGCGCCGATGGAAACTTCGCCACCGCCGACGGCAAGGGGCACTTAATCCCGGTCGAGCTGCCGCCGCTGCGGCTGGAGAAAGGCAAGTTCCTCGCCAGCACACGCCGAGGCAAACAGTTCAACTCGCTGATCTACGCCGAGCGCGACCCGATCAACGGCGCGGACCGCGACTCGGTGCTGATGAGCGACGCCGACGCCGGCGAGTTGGGCTTGGTCAACGGCGACCGCGTGTTGCTGAAGAACGACCTTGGCCAATTCGGGGGCCGGGTGCTCATCGCGCCGATCGCCCCCGGCAACCTGCAAATCCACTACCCGGAAGGGAACACGATCATCCGGCGCGGCAGCGTTGATGCCCGCGGCGGCGCGCCCAACTACAACGCTTGGGTGACAGTCGAGAAGACATGAGCTTGCCCAAGCGCGTCCCATTGGATTCCTTCTCCGAGAAGGCCGGATGAGGGTGAACGGGAAATCTCAATTGTTTAGTTTCAAGTTTCAAGGGGAGCCAATCGAGGAGGAACAGGTTCCGTCTCGCCCTAAAAACCGTGGAATGCGTTCTCCCTCACCCCAGCCCTCTCTCGCTGGGAGAGGGGGGTCACGGCAATCGCGCCAGCGTCTTGGAGTGCGGTTCTCCGCACCGCTTTGGTACACTCCGGAAAGCGGCAGGGAGGGTCGCACTCCAAGGACGCTCTCGCGCCATGCCGTTGTCGTCAGGCCAAGCGGGGAGCACACGCGCCTCGCGTGTGGATTCCGGCGCCCCGCCGGAATCTTTGGAGTGCGGTGGCAACACTGACAGAACGAGCCTTGGGCGAGGCGCCCAAGGCGGCACGCGAGGGCGCGTGCGCTCCCCTTTCCTTCTCCCTCAGGGAGAAGGTGGCCGCAGGCCGGATGAGGGTGAACTCTCTGGCAACTCGAAACGCAACTGCTTGGCGTAATGCTCGACGCGGCGCGAAGGCGCTTGGCCAAACGCGAGCCTCTCAGCGGCGGCGCATCATCGTCTGTTGCAACTCACGGTCGCTGTCGCGTTTCTTGATCGTCTCGCGCTTGTCGGCGACACCCTTGCCGCTGCCGACGGCGAGCTGCACTTTCACCTTCCCGTTTTTCCAGTAGAACGCCAGCGGGATAAGCGCCTTGCCCTTCACCGCCGCGATGCTGAACAACTTGCGGATCTCCCGCCGGTGCAGCAGCAGCTTGCGCGCGGCTTTGGGTAGGTGGTTTGCGGTGTTGCCGTGTGAGTACTCGGAGATGTGCGCGTTGTGCAGCCACACCTCGTCGTTCTCGACGCGGGCGAATGCGTCACGAATCTGCCCCTTGCCGGCGCGGAGCGACTTCACCTCCGTGCCGGTCAGCACGATGCCCGCCTCGAACGTCTCCTCGATGTGATACTCGTGGCGGGCTTTCGAGTTGGTGAGGATGGTTTCCATCAAAAAAAACAGCCAGAGGCGCGTGGCCTCTGGCTGATAGTGAATCGTTTTGTCGCGATCAGGCCTTGCGAACCCGGCGGCGTGATTTTCTCTTGGGCTTCGGAAGATCCGTCTCCCATTTCATCTTGCCCTCGACGATCTCAGTCAGGGCAATATCGGCGGTGCTCAGCCCGGCGGTTTCCATGATCAGGGGCCGGTTGCCGCCGGAGTTCAACTGGCGCACACGCCGTGAGATCAGATTGACCAACACATTGGGATTGCCAACAATTTTCAACGCTTTTTCACTTAATTCAGCTTTCAAAATAATCCTCTTTTCTACAAAAAGGCCGGAGAGGTTTACATTGCCGCCCCACCAATGCAAGCTCAATTTTTGTAATTGTCAAAAACCGGGGCTTTTTGTTGGGAGCTTCAAGAAAGGATGCAAATTTTCAGGATTTTGTGGATTTTTAGGATCGCTTTTTAATCCTGTAAATCTGCGTTTATCTGCGTCCCATCCCAGAGTTTCCCCCAAAAGCGGCGTCACCGCTGCGCTCTGCCAACGCACTCCAAAGTTTGGCTGCGTTTGGGGTTGGGGACTTGCTTAATCGTTGGCATTTTTTGGTTGGCTGCTTGGCCAAGGGGCGTACGGTGCGCGGAGTTTTTGCATTTATAATGGCCCATGAACCGACCATGAAAAAATTGCTTGGAGCAAGCTCATCCGTCGGACGCACATGTATTTGGCGCTGTTCCTGACGCCGTGGATGGTGGTGTACGCGTTGAGTTCGTTCGTCTTCAACCATCACGCCTTCTTCAGCAGCGGGAAGCCGTTGGCTCAGTTCGAGAAAGTGGCGGAGTTGCCGTATGAGGCGGTGTTCTCTGACGGCATCGAGCCGCGCGAGGCGGGGTTGCAGATTCTGCGCGACCTCGACCGGGAGGGGGCATTTTGGGTCGGGCAAAATCAAAAGCTGTCAGCCGAGCGCTTCACGGTGAATCGCAACCGGGCGATCGGGCCGGAGCGGATTCATTATTACCCGCGGGAAAACAAGGTCATCATCGAGCGGCAGAAAACGACGACGGCGTCACTGCTCGTCGGGCTGCACCTCAAGCACGGCATCGGGCATCCGGGCATCGCCGCCAACCTGTGGGGAGTCATCCTCGACTTGGTGATTGTGGGGATGTTGTTCTGGGTGCTGTCCGGCGTTTGGATGTGGCTCGGGATTGCGCGGGCGGGTTCAACGTCCGGCATAACCGCCAATCGGTGATGATCAACTTGATCCAGTTCCGCAACCCAGTTCGCGTGACGTACCAAAAAAACAGGGGCCAGCTTCTGGCCGAGCAAAAGAGGACGAACCCTTGCCGAGATGATGGCGCGGATGCACGTCCGCCACGGCTACGGGCGTGGCGGGGTGTTGTACGACGGCTGGGCGTTTGCGGTGGACTTGGTTTGTTTTGCGTTCATTGCGTGGACGATCACCGGGCTGTACCTGTGGTGGAAACTGGCCGCGACGCGCAAGGCCGGCTGGGTGGCGATCCTCTCCGGCTTGGCAACGTTTCTCGCGCTGGTGTTCACGATCTGATTTGGCTGGGGTGGGGGTGCGTGTTAGGTTGCCGCCCATTCGATGCTTAATACTCGCTCATCGGCGCTCACGATCGCCGGGTCGGACAGCGGCGGCGGCGCTGGCTTGCAGGCGGATCTGCGAACCTTGGCCAAGCTCGGGGTGCACGGCGCCAGCGTGGTGACGTGCGTCACGGCGCAGAACCCCGATGCCGTCACGGCGATTCACCCGACCCCGGCCAAGGTCGTCGCCGCGCAGCTCGATTCTGTTTTCGGCAGCCTGCCGATCCGCGCGGTGAAGACCGGCATGCTTTTCTCGCGGCCAATCATCGAGGTGGTGGCGGAGCGCTTGGCCAAGTGCAAGCGGCTGCAGTTGGTGGTCGACCCGGTGATGATCTCGAGCAGCGGCACGCCGCTGCTCAAGCCAAGCGCGATGACCGCGTTGGCCAAGCGGTTGTTGCCGTTGGCCAAGCTGGTGACGCCGAACCTCGACGAGGCGGCGGCCTTGGCCAAGCGGCGGGTGCGCGAGCCGGAGGAGATGCGGGACGCGGCCCGGGCGATCCACGAACAGTTCGGCTGCGCGGTATTGGTGAAAGGCGGGCACATGAAAACCACCGAGGCGATCGACCTGTTTTACGATGGGCGCGAGGAGTTTTTGCTGTCCGCGCCGAGGGTTCGCGGGGTGTCGCCGCCGGGCACGGGATGCACTTATTCGGCGGCGATTACTGCGTTTTTGGCCAAGGGCGAGCCGCTGCCGAAGGCGGTGGAATTGGCCAAGCAGCACGTTGCGGAGGCGTTTTCGGCGGTTTATCGGGTCGGGAAGCACCATTTTTTGGGCTAATCACGCTTGGCCAAGGGCGAGGTTTTCGGCAACTTTTCCGCCTTTTTGGTGATTCATTCAGTCGAATGCCGGTGGAGCCGCTTGGCCGGCCGGTGGTTTTTTCATGGCACAATTCAGTTACAAGGCACGGAGCCGCTCGGGGCAGGTGAAGCAGGGCGTACTCGAGTCGGCGGATCGGGCGGGGGCGCTGTCGATGTTGCAGCGCGACGGGCTGTTCCCGGTGTCGGTCCAGGCGACCAAGGGCAAGGGCAAGCCGGAGAAGGCGCCGCGTGCCGCCAAGGCCACCAAGGCCGCCGCGCCCAAGCCGCTCACGGAGGGTCGGCGGAAGGGCCGATTGTTTGGCCGGAAAAACCGCAAGCCCAAGCTGCAGGACTCGGCGACGTGGATGTTGCAGTTGGCAAACCTGCTGCGCTCCGGGATGCCGCTGACGATGGCGCTCAACAGCATGATCAGCATTTCCGGCAAGGGCATCAGCGAGGAGGTGGCGATCGGACTGAAGCAGGACGTCAACGAGGGCAAGACGCTGTCCGAGGCGATGGCGAAAAACCCGATCATCTTCAACGAGATGTCGGTCAACATGGTGCGGGCCGGCGAGGAGAGCGGCGCGCTGGAGCAGGTGCTGCGGCGCTTGGCCGAGCATTTCAAGCGGTTCGCCGAGGTGCAGTCCAAATTTACGGCGGCGATGATTTATCCGGCCATCGTCGGCTTGGTGGGTTTTGTGATCGTCCTGTTTTTCATGACGTTCATGCTGCCGAAGTTCACGGAGATTTTTGAGAGCTTCAACGCCTCGCTGCCCAGGTCCACGCAGTTGCTGATGAGCGTCGGCGAGCTGGCGGTGAACCCGGTTTTCTGGATCGTGCTGTTCGTCGTGGTGATGGCGAGCAGCATTCTTTTTGTCCGGTACAAGGCCACCGAAAATGGCCGCCGAAAAATCGATGACATGAAGCTGCGCCTGCCGGTGCTTGGCAAGGTGATGCGGCTGAACCTGTTCGGCCAATTCGCGCGGACGCTCTCGACGCTGCTCACCAACGGCGTGCCGGTGTTGACGGCGCTGCGGATCACCCGCGACGTGATTCCCAACGTGGTCATCAAGGACGCCATCGTCATGGCCCGCGAAGCGGTGACGGATGGAAAATCGCTGGCCGAACCGCTGGCCCGCAGCGAGCTTTTCCCCAAGTTGATGATCGACTTGGTGCGCATCGGGGAGGACACCGGCGACGTGCCGGGCGCGCTCGAGAACCTCGCGATCACCTACGAGAACGAACTCGAGCTGGAGCTGCGTGTGATGACCAACCTGATCGAGCCGGCGATGATCATCATCATGGCGGTCGGCGTGGGCGGGCTGCTGTTCAGTATTTTGCAGGCGCTCTTCACCATCACCAATAACATCGCCCGGTAATGAAAATTCGCCGACTCAGCCCAAGCCGCACAGCCGTTTCAGCCTTCACGCTGATTGAGTTGATGGTGGTGATCGGGCTGATGATGATCATCATCGCGATCGGCGTGCCGAGAATGGTGCAGGGCAACAGGACACCGCTTGGCGAAAGCCTCAACGCGGTGATGGAAGCCTGTGCGGCGGCTCGTCGGCAGGCGATCCTCTCCGGCGGCACTTCCCGGGTGACCATTCGGGGCGCAGAGGAAGGTGCCGGGTTTATCATCAGAGCTGGCTCCGGAGGGGGCAGGCAGAAGGCTGCAGAGGGGCCAGAGAGTGGGGCGTCCAGTCCCAAGCCAAGCGGTGGTGCCGGGTTCAGTGGCCGGATTCACGACGAGGTGGCGATCCATTTTATTTCTGTGAATTTCGGCGACCCGATGGACGAAGATCAGGTCGAGGTAAAATTTTATTCCAATGGCACGTCGGACGAGTTCACTATCGGGATGCGGCACGAGTACGGCGATGCGGTGCTTCGGTTTGTGCAACTGGACTCGGTGACCGGCTTGGCCTACATCAAGACAGAGTATGAGATTTTGCAGCGTTAACAGAGACCGCTTGGCCAAGCGGAGTGGCTTTTCGTTGATCGAGGTGACGATCGCGATGGCCATCTTTTTCGTTTGCATATTCGCACTGCTCTCGCTCACGACGCTGAGCCTGAACACGGCGCGTCGGCTGGAATTTGTCGAGCCGGACATCGGCTGGGTGGCGTCCGAGTTGTCGCTGACCAATGTGGTGGAGGAGGGTTTCGAGACGGGTGACTTCGGCGACCATTATCCCGGCTGGAGCTGGACGCGTGATGTTTACATGTACCCGGCGCTTGAGGAGGCCGGCGGCGACATCGACGATCAGGGGTTGTACCAAGTGGACATCAGACTCACCGGCCCCGGCGGCTCGTCGCAACGGCACAGCGTGCTGATGTACCGTGGCCAAGGGGAGGGCGCCAACGGCATCTCGCGGTCGCGCACCGGCTCGTCGCGCAACTCCCGAAATTCGCGCTCATCCAGTTCGAGGCTCAACCGCTCTTCTAGCAGCTCCAGGCAAAGCCCGTCGATGCGAACACGAGGACGATGAAAATGCTCGGCCAAAAATCAGTGGATTGCCCCCTCACCCAGCGGGAGAGGCCCGGGGTGAGGGGGAAAAGAATTGGGGAGCACACGCGCCTCGCGTGTGGATTCTGGCGCCTCGCCGGAATCATCCAGCGGCGACTCACAGAACGAGCCTTGGGCGGGGCGCCCAAGGCGGCACGCGGGGGCGCGTGCGCTCCCCCAAAAAAAGCACGCTTGGCCAAGCGCAGGGGGGTGTTGGCATTCACGCTGATCGAGGTGCTGATTGCGTTATCGATTTTCGCGCTGATCATCACCGGAATTTATTCCAGTTGGTCCGGCATTCACCGCGCCACGCGCATCGGCCTCGAGGCCGCGGCGGATGCCCAGCGCAAACGAGTTGCCATGCGCGCTCTCGAGCAGTCGCTTGGCTCGGTCAAATATTTCCTCGCCAACGAGACCAACTACACCTTCAAAGCCGAGAGCAGCGGCGACTCGACTTACTTGAGTTTTGTAGCACATCTGCCGGAGACCTTCCCGCGCAGCGCGTTGTTCGAGTATCAGCCGATGCGGCGGGTGAATTTCTCGGTGGAGCCGGGTACCAACGGCCTCGGCCGGTTGGTCTTGCGCCAGCAGCCGTTCCTGTATGAGGCGAACATCGACGACTCGGAGAACCCGCTCGTGCTGGCCAACGACGTGGTGGCATTCAACGTGAAGTTTCTCCCCGATGGAGCGGACGAATGGGAGGATGAGTGGCTCTACACAAATGAGTTGCCGGTGATGGCACACGTCACGCTGTCCTTCCGGCACGGCGAGTCGGTGTACGAGAACCACAAGCTGATCGCGCTGGCCTCGTCCGCCGTCCCGGCGGAATTTCAGTTTGGCATTGCCGGAGGCAGCGGCGGACGCGGTGGCGCGCGTGGCCAAGGCCGAGGAGACCCAAGGGGTGGCGATGCGCGCGGACGCGGAGACGGCCCAAGATACCCAAGCGGAAATACGTTTAACCGTTCCGGCGGCGCCAGTGGCAACCGGAGAGGCCCGAACGGTAACTTTGGCGACAGCAGGGATCGCGGCGGCTCCCGGGGAGGCGGTTCAGGCGGCGGCGGCGGTTCCCGGGGAGGGGGCAGGCCATGACCCTCCGCTTGGCCAAGCGCGATCGCGGGATCGCTTTGATTATCGTGATGATCATCGTTGCGGCGTTGACGGTGATCGTGACCGGGTTTGCCTACTCGATGCGGGTCGAGACCAAGCTGGCCCGCAACACTCGCTTCAACCCGGACATGGATTGGCTGGGCCGCTCCGGGGTGGAGTTGGCCCGTTTCCTCCTCTCCAAGCGCGCTCCCGGTGAGGAGCAGATGGATGCCTTGCACCAAAAATGGGCTGGCGGCCCCGGGCGCGTCGGCATGGATGCGATGGCTGAGCCTGAGCCGTGGGAGCAGTTGCCGATGACCAATGTGAAACTGGGCAACGGGACGTTCTCCATCAAGATCACCGACATGGAGCGCAAACTCAACATCAACAGCGCGCCGGAGCCGTTGCTGCGCTACATCCTTGAGATGCACGGCGGCGTGGACGCCACCGATGTGGATGTGTACATCGACTCGTTGCGGGACTGGATGGATCCCGACGAGAACCCCGGGCTCAACGGCGCCGAAAGCGACGTGTACTTGAGCGAGTCTCCGCCGTATTACTCGAAGAACGGCCCGCTGGATCACATCACCGAGTTGAAGATGGTGCAGGGATTCAAGGAAAACCCAAGCATTTACAACGTGTTCGCCAAGAATTTCACCGCTATTTCAGGCGGCCTGATCAACGTCAACACCGCCTCGTCCCAAGTGCTGGAACTGCTGCCCGGGATGGATCCGGAGATCGCCAATGAAATCGTCATGTACCGGGCAGGGCTGGATGGGGCCATCGGTACGGAGGACGACATGCCGTACCGTAACCCGAGCCAAATCAACGTGCCGCTGGAAAGGTTTGGGATGGACGGCGGCTCGATCCAGCAATTTTTAGCCACCGAAAGCGCAACGTTCGAGGTCGAGGTGACGGCCAAGGTTGGCCCCCAAGAGCGCAAGTACATCTCGCTGCTTCGCCGAGTTTCTCCGCAGGACATTCGCATCCTTTATTTTCACAGCCAGTAGGTGTAGGCTTCCGCCCGTCAAGCTATGAAGCATAAAATCACACGTCGGCAGTTTGCCAGTCGCGCCGTGGCTGCGGCGGCAAGCATCAGCATCGTCCCCCGTCACGTCATCGGCAGAGGCCAAACCCCGCCCAGCGAGGTCATCACCAAGGCCGTAATCGGCGTAGGCGGCATGGGCCGGGGCCACCTCAAAAACATCAACCCCAAGGCCAAGCTGCTCGCCGTCTGCGACGTGGACGCAAACCACCTCAAGGCGGCCCAAAAAATTGGCGGCCCCGACGTCAAGGCATACGACGATTTCCGCGAGGTGCTGGAGCGCAAGGACATCGACGTCATCCACATCCCCACCCCACCGCACTGGCACGCGCTGATCTCCATCGCCGCCGCCAAGGCCGGCAAGGACATCTGGTGCGAGAAGCCGATGAGCCGCACGATTTACGAAGGCGAAAAAGTCGTCGAGGCCGTCAACAAACACAAACGCATCTTCCGCCTGAACACATGGTTCCGTTTCCGATCTTCCTTTTACGGCATGGGCACCGACGTCAAGCCGATCAAAAAACTCGTGCAGAGCGGCATCCTCGGCGGCCCGCTCAAGGTCACCGTCAGCGGCGTCACCGGTTTCAATTGGAAACACAACTGGAGCGGCCGGACCGACCTGACACCGCAGCCCGTGCCCGGGCAACTCGACTACGACATGTGGCTTGGCCCGGCCCCGTTCAAACCGTACCACCCGCACCGCGTGCACGGCACCTTCCGGGGTTACTGGGACTACGACGGCGGCGGCTTGGGCGACATGGGCCAGCACTACCTCGACCCGGTTCAATACATCATGGGCAAGGACAACGAGAGCCCGATCGAGATCGAGTGCGACAGCCAAAAGCAACACCACGACGCCGTGCTGCCGTGGCGCGAGATCCGCATGAAATACGCCGACGGCACCGTGCTCATTCTCGACGGCGAAAACCGCTACAAGGAAGCCGCATTCCTTGAGGGGCCCAACGGCAAACTGTTCAAGGGCTTCAAGTCGGACATCCCTGATTTGAAAAAGAAACTGGCCGAGTTCCCCGACCCCGAGCCGCAAGTGACCGACTTCATCGAGGCCGTCCGCGAGCGAAAAAAATTCGCCCTCAACGAGAGCAACGGCCACCGCTCCTGCACACTGGTGAACTTGGCCAAGATATCCCTGCGGACCGGCCGCCGCCTGCGATTCGACGACGCCAAGCAACGCTTCATCAACGACGACAACGCCAACAGCTACATCAACCAACCAATGCGCGGGCCTTGGAAGCTTTAGCGTCTGGCCAGTATTTATTTTAGCGATTTTTTTGAACCGAGGTTCCTAATGCGAATCTCGGTTTAATTTTAGGAAATAATGAGTATCTTGGATTCACACTTTCGTTAAAAGTTATTGGAATGAGCGAAAGCCATTTTAAACAAATAGCAATTGTTGGGTTGGGCTATGTTGGTCTTCCCCTGTGTATCAGGTTCTGTGAATCTGGTATAAATGTTATTGGTTTAGATGTGGATCAAGATAAAGTTGATGCCATCAATGATGGGAAGTCTTATATAAAGCACATTGATTCAGTCATAATTAAAAAACTTACATCAGAAAGTAGGCTGAAGGCATCCACCAAGTTTGAAGAGATTCGATTTTGTGATGCAATTTTGATTTGCGTTCCGACTCCGTTGGGCCAGCACAAGGAACCTGATATTTCCTATGTTTTGGGAACGGGAAAATCAATTGCTCAATATCTAAAGGCGGATTCAAGCAAAAGAAAAAAACTGGTTGTTTTGGAGTCAACAACCTATCCGGGAACAACAGATGAAAATCTCCGTGAAATCCTTGAGACCCATTCCGGATTAATAGCAGGTCAAGATTTCCATTTGGCCTACTCTCCCGAAAGGGAAGATCCTGGCAGTATTGAACACAGCGTTAAGTCTATCCCAAAGGTAATGGGAGGGTATACTCCGGAATGCTTGAGCAAATGTGTCGATCTGTACTCAATTGCGGTGGACGAGGTTTATCCTGTTTCTTCTACAAGGTTGGCAGAGGCGACCAAGTTGACTGAGAATATTTTCAGATGTGTTAATATAGCTTTGGTCAATGAGCTAAAGGTGGTCTATGGGAAGATGGGCATAAATATATGGGAGGTCATTGAGGCGGCCGCAACCAAGCCATTTGGGTTCATGCCGTTTTACCCCGGCCCCGGTTTGGGGGGGCATTGTATTCCCATCGATCCATTTTATCTGTCATGGAAAGCGCATGAAGTAGGTACAAGAACTCGCTTTGTTGAGTTGGCCGGTGAAATAAATCAATCGATGCCACAACATGTAGTAAATACGGTAACAACGGCTTTGAATCAGGAAAACAAGTCTCTTAATGGAAGCCGGATTCTAATACTTGGCTTGGCATATAAATCAAATATTGATGATACTAGGGAATCGCCAAGTTTTGCATTAATTGAGCTACTCTCATTAGAAGGTGCGTTGATTGATTTTTACGACCCGCACATAAACACCATCCCGAAAATCAGGAAATATCCTGAATTAGAAGGAAAGAAATCAGTAAACTGGAGCAAGGAAGTTATCGTTGGTTACGATTTGGTGCTTATCTCAACTGCACATGATGCAGTTAACTTTGATGAACTCGGTCGATGGGCTAATATTATTGTCGATACAAGGAATGCGATGGCAAGTGTAGCCGAATCAAATGCTAAAGTTTACGCTGCCTAGTCTATGACTACCGGCAAAACCTGAAGGAAGGATATA
>Ga0066376_10003115_pt1 | contig 15097 bp, 13 predicted proteins | sample Knorr_S15_td_Bot_FD_77009 | JGI IMG/M metagenome (GOLD analysis project Ga0066376, IMG submission 77009) | Marine microbial communities from Southern Atlantic Ocean transect - Knorr_S15_td_Bottom_ad_5009_LV_A | ecosystem: Environmental > Aquatic > Marine > Oceanic | place: Southern Atlantic... | reverse complement strand
GGCGCCACCGCCATCGAGTATGGCCTCATCGCCGCCGGTATCGCGGTTGCCATTATCGCCGCTGTCGGCCTGCTCGGCACCAGCCTCGAAGGCATGTTCACCACCGTCGGCGCCGCGCTGTAAGCAGCCGAAACGTTGCCAGCTTAGGCAACGATGCTCAATAGCAGACGCGGGCGCTACCCATAAGGGGTAGGCCCGCGGACGCTATCTGCAGCACCTAATCGCGAGACACCAGAAGCCCCTGCCCAGGGGCTTTTTTATTGGCGTTCTACTTGGGTGTTGGCCCGGTGCGCGCTAGGTCACCTTAATCCGACACAATTGAACCCTTATGGTTCAAATGCGTTGGCTATTGCTCTAGTGTCAGTGGCAATCAAAGCAATAAAAGCCGGGGTATGAACAATGCTACAGGAATTTCCCTTGATGATTCCGGGCGCGTCCAGCGCATCGGACCCCATCCTCGTCACCGCGCCCTATGATGACGCACCGATCGCCACCATCGCCACCGGCGACAACAATGCCGTCGATACGGCCCTGGCCACCGCCGAGCGATTGTACAAAGACCGCCACGGTTGGCTGCCGGTCTATAAGCGGGTCGAAATCCTCGAAAAGACCCATCAAATTATGTCGGAGAACGCCGCCGAACTCGCCCTCGAAGCGGCCCGTGAAGGCGGCAAGCCACTGATCGATTCCATTGTCGAGGTGGACCGCGCCATCGTTGGCGTCAAGCTTTGCATCGAAGCCCTGCGCACCCAGCACGGCAGCGAAATCCCCATGAATGTGACGCCGGCGTCGGCCAACCGCATCGCCTTTACCCGCCATGAGCCGATCGGTCCGGTGGTCTCGGTCAGCGCCTTCAACCATCCGCTCAATCTCATCATTCATCAGGTGGCGCCCGCCGTGGCGGCGGGTTGCCCCGTGATCATCAAGCCGGCCGAGGTCACGCCTCTGTCCTGCATGCGGTTTGTCGGCATCCTGCATGAAGCCGGGTTGCCGGAAGAATGGTGCCAGGCAGTTGTCACTGCGGGACGCGAGCAATCGGAAGCTTTGGTGGTCGACCCCAGGGTCGGCTTTTTCAGCTTCATCGGCAGCGCCGGTGTGGGCTGGATGCTGCGCTCGAAGCTGGCGCCGGGGACGCGTTGTGCGCTTGAGCATGGCGGGGCGGCACCCGTCATCATCGCCGCCGACGCCGACCTCGACGATGTGCTGCCGGTTTTGACCAAGGGCGGATTCTACCATGCCGGCCAGGTCTGCGTTTCCGTCCAGCGCATCTTCGCCCATGCCTCCATCGCCCGCGAGGTGGCGACGCGCATGGCCGGCCTTGCCGACAAGCTGGCCATCGGCGATCCGACCAGCGAGGCGACGGAAGTGGGACCGCTGATCCGCAACGGCGAAGTCACCCGTGTGGAGGAGTGGGTCGCCGAGGCAGCCGACAGCGGCGGAGAGATATTGAGCGGCGGCAATAAAATTTCAGATTCCTGCTACGCCTGTACGGTTCTCTACGATCCGCCGGGCGATGTTCGCGTCAGCACCAATGAAATCTTCGGCCCGGTGGTCTGTGTCTATCCCTACGATGACATCGACGAGGCTATCGCCAAGGCGAATTCGCTGCCCGTGGCGTTCCAGGCCGCCGTCTGCACCCGCGATCTCGACACCATGCTCCATGTATACCGCCATATCGACGCCAGCGCCGTGATGATCAACGATCACACGGCTTTCCGGGTCGATTGGATGCCCTTCGCAGGATTGCGTCAATCCGGCCACGGAGTCGGCGGCATTCACCACTCCTTACACGACATGCAGATCGAAAAAATGATGGTGATTCGCTCGCAGTCGCTCTAGCGCAATATCCAATTGGGTCGCTGAAAGCGACGCCACTTGATCGGGTGATGCTCTAGCGGCTCGGTAGACTCACTGAGGGTTCTGTGCAACTGTCTGCCTGGGGCAGGCAAAGGAGGAATCTCGATGTATTCGTCATCGAGTCTGGTCAAGTAAAAACTCATGGCCGAGGTCGAGGTCTCCATGACCGACGGCTCCGCGTTGCGCGGTAATTTCTTCTTGAATCCTCAGGAACGCATCGTCGATATGCTCAATGACGAGCGAAATTTCCTGCCCTTCGTCAACGAAGACGGCGTGGTGGTCGTCATCGCCAAGACCGCGATCAGCTCGATCCGCCCGCTGCAGCAAAAGGTCGAACATTTTTCTGAAGCGCCCCGGCGTATCGGCCAGTAACCCAGATCCCGCCTTAAAGTTACCGCGCCATACGGTCGAGAAATTTGTACCAGGCGACCGCGGTCGCCAGGAACCAGGGCTTGCCGTAATAAAGCGGGCGGGTCTGGAAGGGCAGGTTATCGAAAGCGGTATCGCCCTCCTCGTTACCGAGCAGCTTGTGGGCGATTTTATGGCCGAGATAGCTGCCCATGGCGACGCCCGATCCGCAATAGCCCATGGCGTAATGCAGGCCGCCCTGCACCCCCAAATGGGGCATCTTGTCGAAGGTATACCCGACGAAACCCATCCAGGAATGGCTGATCCTTACGGTGGCTATCTCAGGATAGATTTCACTCAGAATGGCGTGTAGCCGGGGGCCGCTGATCTCCGGATCGGTCTCGGCAAGCGCCACCCGGCCACCGAACAGGATCCTCGTCCGGTCGGGCGAGGCACGGTAATAGAGCACCACCCGTCGCGTATCGGAGGTCACCCTGTCCTTGGGCATCAGCCGGTCCATGACGCCGGGCGCCAGGGGTTCCGTGGCGATCATGTAGCTGCCGATGGGAATCACCCGGCGGCTGAATTCGGGCAAGGACCCCACATTGTTGCTATAGCCGTTGGTAGCGACGATAACCTGGCCGGCGCGAACCCGACCGCGCGCCGTGGTCACCATGAAGCCCGAACCTTCGCGCTCGATTTGGGTCACCGGCGTATGGGGATGCACGGCCACGCCGGCGGCCAGCGCCCGCTCAAGCAGCCCGGCATGATATTTGGCGGGATCAAGCGATGTATGGCTGGACACCACGCCGCCGCCAAAATAGGCATCGCTACCGATTTCGCTATGCTGCTCGGCACGCGGCACCACATGGCAGTCGATGCCGAGTTCGCGCCGGTTGGTTTCGAAACGACGCGCCAGATCCTCGTAATGGCCCGGCGCATGGGCGCCGATAAAACGGCCGCAATATTTGTAATCGCAGGCGATCTCCTCGCTTGCAACAAAATCGCCGGTGAAATCGAGCGATTCGATAGCCTCCTTATAGAGGGCCAGTGCGCGCGGCTTGCCATAGGTCGCCGCCAGGTCTTCGATGCCGTTCTTGAAGCCGGCGCCGCATTGGCCGCCATTGCGCGTGCTACAGCCGAAACCGGCGTCCTCTGCGTCGAACACCGCCACGCCGCGCCCGGCCCGTGCAATCGTCAGGGCCGCGATCAGCCCGGTGTAGCCGGCGCCGACGATGGCGACATCGATCTCAGACGGCAGATCGGCAGGCGGCAGAACTGCGAGGGGCGCGTCTTCATGCCAATAAGACGCGAGCTTGTAATCATCAGTAAACAAAGGATCGGTCATCCCACTGCTCCATTAGTGGATAAAATCGCGCGCCATACCCGCTCGGGTTTCAGCGGCATGTCGATATGATTCACGCCAAATTCGGACAGAGCATCAACCACTGCGTTGACCACCGCCGGCAGGGCGCCGCTTACACCGGCCTCGCCGACCCCCTTTACGCCGAGCATGTTGGTGACGCAGGGGATCTCATCAAATTGCACCGCGAAATACGGTAAGTCGTCGGCACGCGGCAGGCAATAGTCCATCAGCGATCCACTCAAAAGCTGGCCGCTGGCGGCGTCCAGAATGCAATCCTCGAGCAAGGCCTGGCCGACGCCCTGGCCGATGCCACCGTGAACCTGGCCTTCGGCAAGCATGGGGTTGAGCAGCCGTCCCATATCGTCGGCCACACGATAGCCGACAATATCCACATGACCGGTGTCCAGATCGACCTCGACCTCGCAGATATGACAGCCGTTGGCAAAAGTCTTGGCGACGGCAATATAGTCAGCGCTCCCCTCGAGGCCGCCGGCGTCCTTGGCTGTCTCGCTCAGGGATACGGTGCGCTCGCCCGCGCAATACTGGCCATCGGTAAATTCTACGTCCGCCGCGTCGCATTGCAGCAGCATGGCGGCGACCGGCCGGCCGGCTTCAATAATCTTACGGGCAGCCAGGGTGACCGCGACGCCGGCGACGCTGATGGCGCTCGATCCGCCGGTGCCATGGCCGCTGGCAACGGCGTCGGTATCGCCTTGGATGAGGTCGACCGACTCGAGGGCCAGGCCAAGCTCTTCGACGATGATCTGAGAGAAAGCCGTGCGGTGGCCCTGGCCGTTGTCCTGGCTGCCTATGCGCAACGCCACGGCGCCCTGGCCGTTAAGCGTGAGATGAGCAGCCTCGCTCGGAACACCGCCGTTGATCTTCACATAGGCAGCGACACCGACACCGTATCGCTTGCCCCGGCTGCGGGTGGCGCTCCGGCGTTCATCGATGTCCGCATCACTCATCATCGCCACCGCCCGATCGAGGCAGCTCGCAAAATCGCCCGAGTCATACCGCTCGCCGGTTGCCGTGGCGTAGGGCATAGCCGCCGCCGGAACCATGTTGCGCCGCCTGAGGTCAATCTTCGAAAGACCGAGCTCCCCCGCCGCCACGTCGATCAACCGCTCGATCACATAGTTGCCTTCGGGCCGCCCGGCGCCGCGATAGGCACTGGTCATCATGCTGTTGCTAAAGAACGCCTTGGTGGCGACATGAAAGGTCGGGATATCATAGCAGCCGGTAATCGCCGCCGCATAACCGGCAGTCGGTATGGTGAGAGCCCCCGGGCTGCCGTAAGCGCCCATATTGGCCATGTTTTCCACGCGAACGGCGAGGATGCGCCCCTCCCCGTCGAGCGCCAGCCAGGCCTTGGTGATATGATCGCGGGCAGTCAGGTCACTGAGGCAGGCCTCGCCGCGCTCGGCGACCCATTTGACCGGCCGACCGGATTTACGCGCCGCCCACAACAGCAGCGCCTGTTCGGGGATCGCCGTGGCGCGCAGGCCGAAGGCGCCGCCCACATCCGGAGTTATCACCTGGAGGTCGCTTTCCTCAATCTTCAGGGCCGTCTCGACGAGGCCCCGGCGCAGGCCATGGACACCCTGGCTCGGGGCCTGGAGGCAATAGCGGCCCGTCGCCTCGTCATAGACGGCAAGGGCGGCGACCGGTTCCATGGGCATGACCATCACCCGATTGTCGACGAGATCGAGGCTGGCGACATGGGCGGCCGCATCGAAGGCGGCCATGGTCTCGGCAAAATCGCCGGCCTGCCAGTCGAGGGCGACATTGCCCGGCGCTTCATCCCAGAGCTGCACGGCGTCGGATGCGGCGGCAGCGGCAAGGGTTCCGACAGTGTCGAGCGGCTGGTAGTCAATCTCGATCAGCTCGGCGGCGTCGCGGGCCTGGGCCAGGGTCTCGGCGACGACCAAGGCGACGGGCTGACCCACATAGCGCACCCGGTCCCCGGCGAGCACCGGCTGGGGCGGCGAAAACGGCGGACTGCCGTCGCGGTTGTTGGGCCGCTCGGCGGCAGCCATGACGCCCAGGCCGTCTTGGGCGGCATCGGCACCGGTGAGCACCACGATGACACCGGGGGCCGCGCTGGCCGCCGAGGCATCCATGGCGGCGATATCCGCGTGGGCATGGGGCGTGCGCAGGATATACATAACGGCCTGGCCGGCAAGGTTGAGGTCAGCTGTATAGTGCCCCTCGCCGCGTAGCAGACGCGTATCTTCCAGACGCAACGGTGACTGCCCGAATCCCTGCTCCAAAACAATTCCCCCATGGTTCGCCATCACGGCAATGATGGGCTATTAATGCATGGCGAATCGCCGGAGTGCCAGAAGAAGATGACCCAAACTGCTGAATCCCGGGCCGAAAATTGGCCGGATCATGTCCACCGCGTGCTGGCCGCCGCCGGGGTGGCCCAGATTGCCTATGTGCCCGACGGCGGGCTGAGCCGCCTGATCGAGCTGTGCCAGGACGATCCGGCGATGACCACGGTGTCGCTGACCAGCGAACAGGAAGGCGTCGCCATGCTGGCGGGCGCCTGGCTCGGCGGCCAGCGCGGGGCGTTGCTCATGCAGGGCAGCGGCATCGGCAATTGCGTCAATATGCTGTCTCTGACCAGTATCTGCCGCTTTCCCCTGCTGATTATCGTCACCATGCGCGGCGAGAGCGGCGAGACCAATCCCTGGCAGGTTCCCATGGGCTCCATCGTCGGTGATGTGCTGGAGCTGGCCGCCTGCCGGGTGCATCGCGCCGAGACCGCCGATGCGGTTGGTGAGATGGTCGCCACGGCCACCCGCGAGGCGTTCGAGGGCCCGGCGGCCACAGCCGTGCTGATCGCCCAGGCGGTCATCGGCATCAAGAGCTTCGATGATGACGAGTAATTGCGAAGAGTTCCCCCTGCGCCGCCGCACCGTGGTCGAGGCGCTGCTCAGGGATCGCGGCGATATGCTGGTGGTCGCGGGCCTCGGCGCGCCGGCCTGGGATGTGGCCGCGGCCGGCGATTCAGACCTCGACTTCCCCCTGTGGGGCGCCATGGGGGGCGCCGCCATGATCGGCCTCGGCCTCGCCCTCGCCCAACCCGAGCGGCGGGTTCTGGTGATCACCGGCGACGGCGAGATGCTCATGGGCATCGGATCCCTGGCCACAATTGCAGCGAGTGCGCCGGCCAATCTGGCCATTGTCGTGCTCGACAATGAGCGCTACGGCGAGACCGGCATGCAGCAGACCCATACCGCCTGGGGTGCCGACCTCGCGGCCTTGGCGCAAAGCTCCGGCTTCCCGGTGACCGCCCTGGCGAGCGATGAGGAGGCCCTCGACTCGGCGCTTCATCTGGCCCGCGACGCGCGTGGCCCGGTGTTTATAACCATCAAGATACGCGCCGAGTCGCCACCCCTGGTGCTACCCCCACGGGACGGCGAAATCCTCAAAAACCGCTTCCGCCAAGCTCTAATAGGAGAACACTGAACGATGACAAAGGGAATGATTGTGGCGCCGCAGCCCGAGGCGGTCGAGGCCGGCGCCCTGGCGCTCCGCGAGGGCGGCAACTGCGTCGATGCGGCGGTTGCCTGCGGCCTGGTGCAGGGCGTGGTCGATCCTTTCATGGCCGGCATCGCCGGCTTCGGCAGCATGCAAATCTACATGCCGGCCAAGGGCGCACACACCACCATAGACTTCCACGGCAAGGTGCCGGCGGCAGCCACCCCTGAGATGTGGGCCGACCTCATCGAGGGCGAGACGCGCGACGGCTTCGGCTTCATCCTCAAGGGCTGGGTCAACGACATCGGTTATCAGGCGATCACCGTGCCCGGAAGCCTCAAGGCCTATGGCGAGGCCCATGCGCAATTCGGTACGTTGCCCTGGGCGCGGGTGGTGGCGCCGGCCATCGCCCGGGCCGAGGAAGGCTTCGTCGTGCGCCCCCATGTACACCGCTTTTGGACAGACAGCTCGGATATGGGGCGCGCCCCCAACCCGGAGCGCAACCGCGCCACCCCGGCGGCTGCAAAGCTTTATGCCGACGCCGCCGGCGATCCCCTCAAGCCCGGCACGTGCATCAAGAATCCGGACCTGGCCAAGACCCTGCGCCGCATTGCCGAGAGCGGCGCGGATATTTTCTATACCGGCGACCTGGCCGCTGAAATCGACGCCGACATGGCGGCCCATGGCGGGCTGTTGTCGGCCGCCGACCTGGCCGCCTATGAGACCACGCGGAGCGAGCCCCTGTGGAGCGACTATCGGGGCCTGCGCATCGCTACCAACCAGCCCCCCGGCGGCGGCATCATGCTGGTCGAGATGCTCAATATCCTGGAAAATTTCGACCTCGCCGCCATGGGCCATAACAGCCCGGAATATATCCGCGTGGTCTGCGAAGCTATGAAGCGCGCCACCATCGACAAGGACGCCCATGTAGGCGATCCGGCTTTTGCCGCCATCCCCGATCACCTCACCGACAAGGCCTATGCCGCCGAAGCCGCTGACGCCATCAAACGCGGCGAGGTCGCCCATGTGGTGCGCCTGGGCGCCGGTGGCCAGGCTGAATCGCCCCATACCACCCATATCTCCGTCATCGACAAGGACGGCGGGGCCGTCGCCATGACCCATAGCCTCGGCATGCCATCAGGGGTAGTCAGCGACGGCATGGGCTTCATGTACAACGGCTGCATGGCGGTGTTCGACCCGAGGCCCGGGCGCACCGGATCGATCGCTGCGGGCAAGAGCCGCTTCTCCTCGATCTGCCCGACCATCATCTTTAAGGGCGATGAGCCCTATCTGGTGATCGGCGCGCCGGGCGGCACCCAGATCGCCATGGGGGTGTTGCAGGCGATCCTCAATGTGGTGGATTTCGCCATGCCCATGGACCGCGCCGTGGCCGTGCCCCGGTTCTCCTCGACCAGCGACGCTATCGATATCTCCAACCGCATCCCGAACTATATCGCCGCCGAGTTGCGGGACCAGGGCTACGAAGTGATCCGCAGCCACCTCGGTTTCACGATCGGGGCGGTCCATGGCATCAAGATCGAAGGCGGCGTCCTGGAAGGCGGCGCCGACCCCGGTCATGACGGCATGGCGTTGGAGGTCTAGGGCAATGCGGGCTGTATGGTACGAGGAAAACGGCGCGGCGGCCGATGTGCTGCGGCTTGGCGAGATGGACAAGCCCGCGCCGGGGCCCGGCGAGCTGCGCGTGGCGCTGGCAACCTCCGGCGTCAACCCGGTGGATTGCAAGCGCCGCCGGGGCGGGCGCGGCGCCATGGACGCCCCTCGGGTGGTGCCGCATTTCGACGGCGCCGGGCTGGTCGACGCCCTCGGCGACGGCGTCGATGAGGCGCGGCGCGGCGAGCGCGTATGGATCTACGAGGCCCAGTGGGGCAGCGCGAATGGCAGCGCCGCCGACTATGTGACCCTGGCGGCGGATCGCGCCATCAAGCTTCCCGACAGCGTCGGTTTCGATGCCGGCGCCTGCCTCGGCATCCCGGCGATGACCGCCCATCGCTGCGTCTTCGCCGACGGGCCCATCGACGGCCAGACAATACTGGTGACCGGCGGCGCCGGCGCGGTCGGGCGCTACGCCCTTCAGTTCGCCGCCCTCGGTGGGGCGCGGGTGATCGCCACGGTGAGCAGTGCGGAAAAAGCGGCGGTCGCCAAGGCCGCCGGCGCCCCTGAAATCCTCGACTACAAGACTGAGGACGTCGCCGCCCGTGTCGCCGAGATTACCGGCGGCGCGGGGGTCGACCGCATCGTCGAGGTGGAATTCGGCGGCAATCTCGAGTCCTCCCTTGCGGTGATCGCCAATAATGGAGTGATCGCCTCCTATGCCTCCGACGCCGTGCTCGAGCCGACCTTGCCCTTCTACCGCATGGTCTACGGCAACACGACCCTGCGCCCGGTGCTGGTCTTCGGCATGCCCGAAGCGGCCAAAAGCCAGGCCGTCGCCGATATCACCCGCTGGGCCGAGAGCGGCGACCTCAGTCACCATATCGGGCCTCGATTTTCCCTTGAGGATACCGCCGCCGCCCATCAGGCGGTCGAGGACGGCTCTTTCGGCAAAGTGATCATCGAGATCGCCGCGCTTTGATCACGGGGGTTCCCGAGCGGGTCGCACTCGGCGGGCTGATCGTCATCGCGGCGGCCATGGGCATCGGCCGTTTCGTCTATACACCGATCCTGCCTTTCATGGACGAGGGCCTGGGACTGACCAAGGCTCAGGGCGGGCTCATCGCCTCGGCAAACTATCTCGGCTATCTGGTCGGCGCCCTGGCCGCGTCGCTCATTGCCCTGCCGGGCGGGCGGCGCAACTGGATCCTCGGCGCCTTGGCCATAAGCGCCCTCTCGACCGGCGCCATGGGCCTGCCTTCGTCGATGCTGCCCTTCCTGATCCTGCGCTTCATCGGCGGGGTCGCCAGCGCCCTGGTCCTGGTGGTGACCATCACCTTCGTTCTCGATCACCTGAAGGCGGCGGGACGCATGGAATTGTTTGCGGTCAATTTCTCCGGCGTCGGTCTGGGCATCGTCCTGTCCGCCCTGCTGATCTCCGGGCTCGCCACCCTGGGATACGGCTGGCAGGTGCAATGGTTCTATGCCGGCGCCCTGTCCTGCGCGGCCTTGGGGCTGGCGGCCTGGGTGACCCCCGGCGACATCGCCGTTCAGCAGGACGCCGTGACGTCGAGTGCGGCGCCCATGGATCGCGCTTTGATCGTGCTGATCGTCGCCTATGGGCTGTTCGGCTTCGGCTATATCATCACCGCGACCTTCATCTCGGCCATGGTGCGCTCTCAGCCCGAAATACAATCCGTCGAGCCGGTGATCTGGCTGGTGGTCGGCGTGGCGGCTTTTCCCTCGGGCCTTGTGTGGCTCTGGGTAGGGCGTCGCATCGGTGTTAGCCAGGCCTTTTCGGCCGCCTGCCTGACCGAAGCGGTGGGTGTCGCCTTGAGCGTCCTGGTGCTCACACCGACGGCCATCCTGCTGTCTGCCGTGCTCCTCGGCGGCACCTTCATCGGCATTACAGCTCTTGGATTGGTCAAGGCTCGCGACTTATCGACGGGCAACACACGCCGCGATCTGGGGTTCTTAACCGCCGCCTTCGCCCTCGGCCAGATCATCGGGCCGACCTTCGCCGGCTATGCCCACGGCATCGACGATAGCTTTCTGGCGCCCTCCCTGGCCGCCGCGGCGGCCTTGGTGCTGGCGGCGGGGCTGGCGATTACAACCAGGCGTTAGCTCTCTTTCAGCCAGGCGATGTAGTCATGTATGGCGTCACGAAGGGGACGTGGACGCCAGCCGAATTCGTCCGTCATGCGCGCGATGTCATAGGCGCCGAAACGCCCGGTGCGCCGCCGGGCATCACCCAGCACATTGGCTTCGGTGTCAGCCACCACTTCATGGCGAACGCCGGGAACCACTTCGGCCACATAGGCGATGAGATCGGCAATGGTGGCGAGCTCGCCATAAGCGATGTTGTAGACCGCATGGGCGGGGGCCTTGGCATTCAGCAGATGACTCAGCCCCCCTGCCACATCGCCACCGTGGATCCAATCGCCGACGCCGTCCAAATGATCGACCTTGATGGTCTCGCCGGCCAGGGCGAGATGGGCGATCCGGTTGGGCTCGCAGCGCACGGTGCGCGCATGGGTGATGCGGTCCATGGGGCCGTAGACGCCCGAGAAGCGCACCGAAACCACCGGCACCCCATAGGACGCGCCATATTGATTGGCAACCAGCTCAGAGGCCCATTTGCTGAGTGCATAGAACCCGTCCGGGCCGACATAGCCCTCTTCCGGCACCGGACCCTCCGCCGGTCCGCCGCCATAGACCGAGCCGGAACTCACATGGATAAAGCGGGACAGATTGTCCAGGCCGGTTGCCCAATGCAGAAGATGCGCCGTGCCCTGAATATTGACCGAGAGCAGCCGGCGCGGATCGGCAGCTGGGCCGCCCTCTCCCTGCATGGAGGTGATCGTAGCGCCATGGACGATTTTGGTGATGTCATGGGCGTCGGCGATTTTGGCCAGCGTGTCGCCAGCGAGAATATCGGCCTGAATATAGTCCAGTCTATCCGCCACTGGAGCAAAGAAGCGTTCCACCACAGGATCGAGGGGCGACGCATCGAGCACCACCACTCGGGCGCTGCCTTCGGCATCGAGCCAGGTTCGCGCCAGATGACTCAAGACGAATCCACCGCCGCCGGTAATCAAAAGCGTCATTTCACTGCCTATCGAAATTTATGCCAGAAATTTATACACGACTTTCTGCCGCGTTGGTTCTACATAGACTCCATGCAAAATTTACGCAATTTTTTCGCCGGCGGTTGGCGGCGGCCCGAAGTCCTGCTCCTGGTCATGGCCGGGGCGGTGCCCTTCAGCTTCGCCACCTGGAGCTCGCTGCTCAACAATTTTGTCATTGAGCGCGCCGGCTTCACCGGGGTCGAAATTGGCATCCTGCAAAGCTTACGCGAGGTGCCGGGCTTCCTGGCCTTCGGGGTGGTATTTGTTCTGATCCTTATGCGCGAGCAGACCCTGGTTCTGGCGTCTCTCCTGCTGCTCGGTATCGGCACGGCGATAACCGGCTTCTTCCCCACGGTGGTCGGCCTCTACTGCACCACGGTGCTGATGTCGCTGGGCTATCATTATTACGCGACCATGGAGCATTCCCTGGTGCTGCAATGGACCCCGATTAAGAAAACGCCCGAGATGCTGGGCCGCGTCATCGCCGTGGGCTCGGCGACGTCGATCGTCACCTTCGCCATGGTCTGGCTGGTTTTCGATTTCGCCACCCTCGATTTTTACTGGGTCTATATGATCGGCGGCGGCGTGACGGCGCTGGTGGCCTTGGTCTGCTGGTTCATCTATCCTCGCTATAGCGGCGCTGTCGAGCAGCATCGCCATCTGGTCATCAGGCGGCGCTATTGGCTGTTTTATCTATTGTCCTTCATGGGCGGCGCCCGACGGCAGATATTTGTCGTCTTCGCCGGCTTTCTCATGGTCGAAAAATTCGGCTTCGGCGTGGACGACATCACCCTTTTGTTCCTGTTCAACGCAGCCATAAACATGTGGTTGGCGCCACGGGTCGGACGGCTTGTGGCGCACTGGGGAGAACGCCGGGCGCTGATCTTCGAATATCTCGGCCTGATCGGCGTGTTCGTCGGCTACGCCTTTGTCGAGAACGCCGCTCTGGCCGCGGGTCTCTATGTGGTCGATCACTTGTTTTTTGCCCTGGCCCTGGCGATCAGCAGTTATTTTCAGAAGATCGCCAATCCCGCCGACATCGCCTCGACGGCGGGGGTGAGCTTCTCCATCGACCATACGGCGGCAGTGACGGTGCCGGTGGTCCTGGGCTTTCTGTGGCTGACCTCGCCGGCCATGGTTTTCCTGATCGGCGGCGCCATGGCGGCCTTCTCTCTGCTGCTCGCCTGCAACGTGCCGCAGCACCCCGAGCCCGGCAACGAAGCCCTGTTTAGTTTCGGCCGCAAACAGGTTCTGGAGAATTAGCGGAAAAATTAGCCCGGCAAAGAGTCAAGAGACCTCGGCGGCATTATTGGCTATAACGGAAGCTATAAACTCGGGATAGGGGCAAACATCAGGGAGCAATACCATGGCTGATACTGTTGATAATGGCGTAAATGTCGAAGCACTGCTTGGCGCCCGCGAGGCGCTGACCGAAGCTCCGGAAGGCGCGAAATTTACGTGGCGGGCATCCTGCAAATGGGAGAATGGCACCTACAGCCACTCGACCGTTGAGGGCTTCTTCGGCCTCGGCGAAGAGCAAGAGCGCACCACCGTATTCAATTTCGACGCCGACCACCCCTTATGCTTCGCCTCCGAGGACAGGGGCGCCACGCCTGTCGAATATGTGCTGGTCGGGCTGGCCAGTTGCCTGACGGCCGGCATCGCAGCGGTCGCTCAGCATAGAGAGATCCAACTGAATTCAGTGACGGCGACGCTCGAGGGCGGCATGGACATCCAGGGCATCCTGGGAATCGACAGCGATGTGCGCAACGGTTTCGACGGTATCAAGGTGAGCTATAAAATCGACGCCGATGCGAGCGAGGACGACATCAAAGCGCTGGTGGCCCAGTCGCAGAAGCGTTCCGCCGTCTACGACATCGTTACCAATCCGACCAACGTCACCGTCGAAGTAAACTGACCGGACAGTCTACAGCCTGAAGCGTCGCTACTCGTGCCGGCGATAACCACGGTCGTGATCGGCGCCGGCCATGCCGGGCTGGCCATGAGCAAATGCCTCACCGATCGCTCGATCGACCATGTCTTGATCGAGCGCGGTGAGGTGGCCAATTCATGGCGAACAGAGCGGTGGGATTCGCTTCGGCTGCTGACCCCCAATTGGCAGAGCCGGCTGCCGGGCTATGGCTATGAAGGCGACGATCCCGACGGCTACCGGACGATGCCCGAAACCATCGCCTTTATCGATCGTTACGCGAAGGTGATTGCAGCGCCTGTGCACAGCCAGACGCTTGTGACATCGGTGGCCAAGACCGATTCGGGCTATCTGGTGTCAACGGACCAGGGCGACTGGCAATGCCGCACCGTGGTGATGGCGAGCGGGGCCTGCAATATCCCGCGTGTTCCCGCGATCGTCGAGGCGCTGCCATCCTCGATTGCCACCATGACGCCCATGGAATACCGCAACCCGGATCAACTGGCGCAGGGCGGCGTGCTGATGGTCGGCGCTTCGGCGACCGGCACACAGCTTGCCAAGGATATCCATATTTCCGGCCGTCCGGTGACCCTGGCCGTCGGCGAGCATATCCGCGCACCGCGCACCTACCGGGGCCGGGACCTGGAATGGTGGATGGACGCCGCCGGCGTACAGGATGAACGCTACGACGAAATCGATGACATCGTCAGGGCGCGCAAGGTTCCCTCCCTGCAGCTGACCGGCTCGCCCGAGAGGGAGACCTTGGATATCAATGCGCTTACCAGTATGGGGGTAAAGCTTATCGGCCGGTTCTCCGGCATACAGGACGGCAAGGGCCAGTTCTCGGGCGCGCTGCTCAATCAATGTGCGATGTCCGACCTCAAGATGAATCGATTGCTGGGCACCATCGATGAATGGGCAACTGCGAACGGCCTCGATGGCGAGGTTGAGGCGCCGTACCAGTTGCCGCCCACCGAGGTTGAGGACTCGCCGCCGCTGGGTATGGATTTCAGCAAGGGAGAGATCGGCACGATCATCTGGGCGACCGGGTACCGGCCCGATTATTCTTGGCTCGACGTGCCCGTGTTCGACCGCAAAGGGCAGGTTCGCCACGATGGCGGAATCGTTGACTCACCCGGCCTGTACCTGATGGGGCTACAATTTCTCCGCCGCCGCAAATCGACGCTGTTAGACGGCGCCGGTGATGACGCGCGCGACCTGAGCGATCATCTGGTGTCTTATCTCGCCGGCTAGTGGATGGAGTCTAACGCTTGGTACCCTCTTTTGACGGCAGCAATGATCTTGTCTGGATCAGCGGTCCAGGTAAAGGGTTTGGGGTTTTTGTTGGTTTCGGCGACGAAGCGATTG
>Ga0066376_10003114_pt1 | contig 15098 bp, 15 predicted proteins | sample Knorr_S15_td_Bot_FD_77009 | JGI IMG/M metagenome (GOLD analysis project Ga0066376, IMG submission 77009) | Marine microbial communities from Southern Atlantic Ocean transect - Knorr_S15_td_Bottom_ad_5009_LV_A | ecosystem: Environmental > Aquatic > Marine > Oceanic | place: Southern Atlantic... | reverse complement strand
GCCTGACCCAATATCTGCAGGTAGGCGTATGCGAATGGCGGAAGGTAGTGGCCGAGGGGATCGACGCCCTTGCCCTTGGCTTTTTCCTGGTATTTCTTCAGGAATTCTTCGATACCGGCGAATTTGAGGGTCGGTTCAGGCACCCAAAAATCATAGTTGATGATGCCATTTAGCAGGGGGCCAAGGTTTTTCTGGATGGAGGCGAACTGCAGACCGACCATGCTGCCGCCAAACATTTTCGGCTTCAGACCCAATTCGTTGGCCGATTTCACCAGCCCGACGGAACCCGGCGGGTAGGACCCGATGAAAACCATATCCGGATTGGTCGCCTTGATGGCCCGCACGATCGGCGAGAAATCGGCCGTTCCCGGCGGATAGGTTTTGTCGTAGACGATGTTGAGGCCCATTTTTTTGGCGTTCTTGCGGGCGCCGGCGACCCCGTTACGGGCGAATTCTGCATCCGCCGAAAGCAGTGCAATGGTCTTCGGTTTCGGTGACTGCTCGGCGGCGAGGGTGAAGAAACCCCGTGACCAGTCTTCCTTCGGCACCGGTCCGGCCGGCATGATTTGGAAATAACGGTCGTAGTTAAACTTGTCGTTGACCGCGAGGCCGAACAGCGACAGGAACACCAGCTTCTTGCGCATGATAATCGGCATTGCCGGTGCAATTTCGTTGGTGCCGTAACTGGATACGACCAAGTCTACCTTGTCGACATTAAGCAGCTTGGTATAGATGCCGGGCACTTTTGCCGGCGACGTTGCATCATCGTAGTAGACGAATTCAACCTGGCGCCCCAACAGGCCGCCGGCCTTGTTGATGTCTTCCCGCCAGATTTCCATGGCGATGAGCGCCGCCTTGCCGGCACCGGCAAGACCACCGGTCAATGCCATGCTGAAGCCGATCTTAATGGGTTCGGCGGCACGCGCGGTGGACGACAGCGGCGCCAAAATGGCGATCGACATCATCAGAAGACCGCTCAGCACCCATTTGCGGATGCCAACTTTATTTCCTCGGGTCATTATTCAATCCTCCCTGATTTATAAATCCGACATCGCTCCCACGATGCCGGAAACCAATTATTGATTGGACGTTCTTAAGCCCGCAGAATAGAACCCTATCATAATACCGAAAATCATAATAACGAAATCAAAATTCCGCATATCCTTATTCCCAAAATTAAAATAACGAGATTCACAAACGCGTTATCATTTTGACAACCCCGCGCCGCTGGCTAAAAATAGTATCAGCCTTAAAAGCGCCGTTATTCCTCACCTTCTTGGGCAGCTTGAAGAAAGGAAAGACAATGAAGCCGGTAATCGCATCTTGTTCTGATTCCTCGGCATGAAAGCGGCGCCCTTCGATTTCGTGCGGGCGACGGCGCTGAGCGATGTCTTCGCCGCCTTTGAACGCCATGGCGACGACGCCCGAATTGTTGCCGGCGGCCAAAGCCTGATGCCAATGATGAACATGCGTTTGGCCGCGCCGCGAGTGTTGGTGGACATCAACCATATTGCCGAGCTCAATGGTGTATCTGAAACCGATGGCACCTTGCGGATCGGTGCCCTGACCCGCCACCAGGAACTTGGCGTGAACGCCCTGGTAGCGGAACATGCACCGTTGTTGACAATGGCGTCCACACACATTGCCCATCCGGCAATCCGCAACCGGGGCACCTTCGGCGGTAGCCTCAGCCATGCCGACCCGGCCGCCGAACTGCCGGCTTGCGCCATCGCTTCCGATGCGGTCATCAATGCAGTCAGCAGCCGCGGCGAGCGTTCCATCAAGGCCGTTGATTTCTTTTTGGGGACATTCCACACCGCCCTGGAACCCGACGAAATTTTGGTTTCGGTTGATATACCGATTATCGGTGCAGCTGAACGCGTTGCCTTTGACGAGTTGGCACGACGACAGGGGGACTACGCCCTGGTTGGCCTCGCCGCCAAAGGAACCATTGAGGGCAAGACATTCAAGGACCTCCGCCTGGTCTTCTTTTCCGTGGCCGACCGCCCGATCCTGGCAACCGAAACCATCGCCACGCTTGAGGGCAAGGACTATTCGCCGGACACGGTAACGGTGGCCGAGGCTGCCCTTGAAGTGGATCTGCAAGATATCGACAGTGACCTTCACACTTCCGCGGCGACCAAAACCCACTTGGCGCGCGTTTTGGTCGGGCGGGTGTTGGCGGAACTCGCCGGAGAGGGAAGGCAATGAGCGATACCCTCACGGTCAACTTGACCGTTAACGGCGAGAAGGTCTCGCGCGCCATTGAACCGCGCCGCAATTTGGTTGATTTCCTGCGCGAGGACCTGCAACTGACCGGGTCTCATGTCGGCTGCGAACACGGCGTTTGCGGCGCCTGTACACTCCGGGTGAATGGGGAAATCGTTCGCGGCTGCCTGATGTTGGCGGTGCAGGCCGAGGGCGCAGTGGTCGAAACCATTGAAGGCGTGTCCGACAGCGGTGAAATCGCCGATCTGCAGGAGGCGTTTCACGAACGCAATGCCCTGCAGTGCGGGTTTTGTACCCCGGGCATGTTGCTGGCTGCCGCTGATTTACTGAACGCCAACCCCGGCGCCGGACGCGATCAAATTCGAGAGCATATTTCCGGAAATTATTGCCGGTGTACGGGCTATCAGGCCATTGTCGATGCTATTGAAGCCGTCGGCTGCAAACGAAGCGGGCAATCATCATGACCGAGAAATCACCCCTCACGGTGCTCGATCGGCCCAACTCCTTCATCGGCAAAAGCGTAAGTCGCGCGGGCGCCAAACGGCTTTTGGAAGGCCGCGGCACCTTCGTCGACGATATGACCTTGCCGCGCATGGTGCATGTCGCCTTTTGCCGCAGCCCTTTTGCGCACGCCAAGTTCGGCGCCATTAATTCCGAAGCCGCCAAAGCCGCATCGGGGATCATTAGCGTTGTCACCGGCAGGGAACTGGCTGAATACTGTACCCCCTGGGTCGGTGTGCTCACCCACCTCCAAGGCCTTAAATCAGCGCCCCAGCATGCCATCGCCCTGGACAAGGCCTGCTGGCAAGGAGAAGCCGTCGTCGCCGTCATCGCGGAAACCCGATCCCAAGCGGAAGACGCCGTCGAATTGGTGGAAATCGACTACCAGGAACTTCCCGTCGTCGCCGACATGGAAACGGCACTTGATGACGCGACGCCGGTCATTCATTCCGACCTTGGCGATAATCTTTGCTTTCAACGCGAGGTCGATATCGGAGAAGTCGACAAGGCCTTCGCCGATGCCCATTGCGTAGTCGAGGAAACCTTTAATTTCGGCCGCCATACGGGCGTCTGTCTGGAAACGCGCGCAATCATCGCCGACTACAATCCATCGGAAGAACATTTGACCGTTTACCTGTCCGCGCAAGCGCCGCACATGATGAAGAATTTGTACGCCAAGCACTTTGGCCTGAACGAGGATAAGGTTCGGGTAGTATGCAAGGACGTCGGTGGCTCATTCGGCATTAAGGTCCACACCTATCCCGATGAAATGGCGACCGGGGCGCTCAGCATCATGTTGAAACGTCCGGTCAAGTTCAACGCCGATCGGTTGGAATCGTTCGTCACGGACATTCACGCCCGTGACCATCGCGTCAAGGCGCGTATGGCGGTCAGTAAGGAAGGCAAGTTCTTGGCCATCGACATGGACGATCTGACCGGTATTGGCCCCTATTCGGTCTATCCGCGAACCAGCGGGATCGAGGCCAATCAGGTGATCAACCTGACCGGTGGCCCCTATACCATTGAGAACTACCGCGCCAATGCCCGGGTGGTATTCACCAATAAGAACGGCATGTGCCAATACCGTGCGGTCGGCCACCCCATTGCTTGTGCCGTCGGCGAAGGGCTGGTGGACGCGGCGGCCCGCGCCATGGATATGGACCCGGTCGAGCTACGCCGGCGCAATCTCATTCCCGATGACGCCTATCCCTATACCTACGCCACCGGATTGGTTTACGAGCAGTTGTCCCATCACCAGTGCCTCGACAAGCTGCTTGAGATGATGGATTACGATGGGCTGCGCCGGGAACAGGCGGAATACCGTGACAAGGGCATCCACCGCGGTATCGGCTTCGCCAGCATGATTGAAGTCACCAACCCCAGCCCCGCCTTTTACGGGGTCGGTGGCGCCTTCATCAGTTCGCAGGAAGGCTGCACCATGCGGCTCGATCACACCGGCGGAATTACCTGCACCGTCGGCGTCACCGAACAGGGCCAGGGATCCGACGCGGTGATGGCTCAAGTCGCGGCGACCGCCGTCGGCGTCCCCATGGAGAACATCCGCATCGTATCCGGAGACACCGACGTGGTTCCCTATGGCGGCGGCACCTGGGCGTCGCGGGCCGCCGGTATTGGCGGCGAAGCGGCGCTGCGGGCGGGAAAGGCGTTGCGGGAAAACCTTTTGGAAATCGCCGCCATTATTTTGCAAGCCGACGCGGCGGCATTGGATATTCAGGACGGTGCCGTGGTTGATGCGGATGGTGGTACCGAACGTATGCCGCTCAGCGAACTTGGCCGTATCGTCTATTTCCGCGGCGACACCCTGCCCAAAGACGTGCAGCCCGAACTGGTGGTGACCCGCCATTACGTGCCGAAGGCGTTTCCTTTCGCCTTCACCAACGGCGTCGAGGCTTTTTATGTAGAAGTCGATGTCGATACCGGTTTCGTCAAGTTGCTCAAATGTTGGGTGGTGGACGATTGCGGCACCATCATCAATCCGATGCTGGTGGACGAACAAATCCGGGGCGGTGTGGTCCAGGGCATCGGCGGCGCGCTCTATGAGGAATGTCTGTACGACGACCGTGGCCAATATCTGAATGCCACCATGGCCGACTATCTTACACCCATGGCCATGGAAATGCCCGATATCGAGGTCGGCCATGTGGAAACGCCGACCAAGGATTCCGAACTGGGCGCCAAGGGGGTCGGCGAAGCGGGCACGACCGGGGCGCCGGCGGCGATCATGAATGCCATCAATGACGCCATTCAACCCTTCGGCAAACATGTCTCGGACATGCCGTTTACCCCGGAACGGATTCTCAAGGCGCTTGGCAAGGTGTAAACACGAAACCGCCATTAATCAGAGAATGCGAAAGTAAATTGGAAAATGCACGACAAGGACTATCTGCTTTCTCTTTTGGACTACACTGTCTGGGCCAACGAGGAATATTTTAAGCAAATCCGTGACCTGCCGCCAGGCGAGGTGACCAAGCAGCGCCCATCCCTGATGAACAATATCCTGATTTCGGTGAACCATATGTTGGTGATCGAAAAGGTGTGGCTCAGCCACATGAAGGGGGAAAAGCATTCATTCGATAAGCTGCAGACGATTCTCCATGAGAACTTGGACGATCTCATGGCGGCGAAAAAAGAGATGGATGTGGAAACCAGAAGCTATGTCTCAAATCTGAGTGAAGACGAACTGGAAGAGGTCGTCGACTATGAACTGATCGGTGGAAATAAGGGCAGTCTGCCGCGCTATTTGATCATCACCCACTTGGCGATGCACGGCGCCTTCCATCGGGGCTTCATCGGCGACATGTTCGGCCAGATTCCTGTTCTCCCCGGCGGCCAGGACATTCCGGTGTGGGAGCGGGCCCTAAGACAAGGGTAGCGAATTACCCCGCCGTCGGCACTAAGACGAAATCGAACTCGACTTCCCAAAAGGGATTGGCGACGTTGAATTTTTCCGCCCGGTCGGGATCGTCGACCTTAACGAAATCGGCCAGCAGGCTTTCTTTCACCCCGAAAACGGCATCGGAATCGATATATTCATCGTCAGGAACGAAGATATGGGTAGTGATCTCCTCATACCCATCAGCGCCGATAATGTAGTGCAAATGGGCCGGACGGTTGGGATGCCGTCCGAGTTTTTCCAACAGCTGGCCGACCGGACCATCATCGGGAATGGGATAGGGTCGAGGCTTCGCGGCTCGAAACCAGTAACTACCGTCCTTTTGACTATGAAACATGCCGCGCAGATTAAATTCCGGTTGGATGCCCCTTTGCTGAACATCGTAAAACCCATCGTCATTGCACTGCCAGACATCAAGGCTTGCGCCCTCAATGGGCGCGCCTTCGACGCTTCGCACCTTGCCATGAACGACTAAAGGTTCCCCTTTCCGGTCCAGGCTAGTGTCGGCGCCGTTTTCCAACTCAGGGGCGTTTTCCACATGAAAGGGCCCCAGCACCGTGGTCTCGGTTGCATCACCCTGCTTGCGGTTATTGATGGCGTCCACCAGCATCGATACCCCCAGGATATCCGACAGCAGGATGAATTCCTGCCGCCACTCGTCGCTCATTTGACCGGTCTTGGTCAGAAACTGGATCGCCTGGAACCATTCCTCCTGGGTCGGCTCAATCTCCTTCACCGCGGCGTGCAGGTGGTGGATGACGGCGTCCATAATCTGATGGAGGCGTTCATCTGTTGTGGCGGCAATGCTGCCCATCACGACCTCGGCGCTTTCGGCCTCGGTAAAATATCCTTTTTCCTTATCACCGGACATTTTAATTCTCCTTCAATTGCCTTCTAAGCCAATTTAACGCTCACCCTCTTCCGGCTCGCTCCCCAAGTTTTTCCAACACGCTGATGCCAACGATTAATGGTCAGGCTTTCATACAGTCCCGCCACGTTGAACGGTTCATCGACCATGACCTGATCGACCGTCCTTCGGTTCTCGCAATCGACGATGATGATGCTGCCGACCATCTGCTCGCCTTGATCATCCATCAGCGGGCCTGAGGCAACAACCCGTATCGGGCCGGCGTCCATATGGGCGCGGTGCTGGTCGATCAACCGATTTCTGATCGGGCTGTCCGGCTTGTCGATGCCGTAAATGACGAACAACATGGCGCCTTACTCCAACGTGCGTTTGCCGTCGGAGAACGTGACGCGAAGGTTGAACCCGCCTTCGTTGACCAGCCAGGGACGCACCGTGAAGCTGCGGGCGCCGCTGGAATGCATGGGGTCAGATGCGGCAATTTCCCGAGCATGGGCAAGATTTTCGGCTCGAACAACCACCATCCCCTCACCTTCCCAGGTTTCCTCGTCATCCGCCCAGATTGGCCCCGCCGCAAACATGACGCCATCCTGTTCGATCTTGACCTGAAACTCGAGATGAGGACCGATATTCTCCATCACCGGGCCGAGCCCATTGGTTGGCTTGGTGTGAACGATGTAGAGCTGCTTTTGCAGCATCCCTGGTGTTTTCTCGAGAATGTCTTGCTTGGTGATTTTCGGTTCACTCATGACTAAAGCTCCCGTTTGAATTAATCGACAGTTTGGCGTCAATACAGGGTTCTTTCAAGATGGCGGGCATGGACATTTCTTGAAACGATGCCTACTGCTACAATTGAAAGGCCGCGATGAAATGGACAGGAGGGTTGAATAAATGGCTGCCAAATTGACAGGAGGATGCCTGTGTGGGGACATTCGCTATGAAGTGACAGGCCCTCCCCAGAGGGTGTTCATCTGTCATTGCACGGATTGCCAGCAGCAATCCGGTAGCGCTTTTGGGATGTCCTTGGTCGTCAATGAAGAGGACTTCCATCTGACCCAGGGCAAGCCGAAAACCATTACCTCGAAATCCGCAGCCGGCCGGGACAAGCTCGGCGCATTTTGCCCGCAATGCGGCACACGGATTTTTCACAAGACCGAAACACGCAAGGGTAAAGTATCGCTTAAACCCGGGACGTTGGACGATACGCAAGTGTTGAAGCCGGACATTCATATTTGGGCCGTCAGCAAACAACCCTGGGTCACCATCCCGGAAGATATGGAAGCACACGAAAAGAGTCCTGAATGACGATGCTTCCCTGCTTTGTTTTCCTGGGCGTCGTCATCTTTCTGGCCGCCGCCATCGGCTGGCTGACCGGTTGGGACACCGTGTCGGATGGTAATCCGGCCAGTGCGAGGTATTGTTACGATCCCGAACGGATTCAAAGGGAACTTCTTGAAGACCAAACGCTTAACAACCGGGAAAGGGAATGGATGCGGGAGGTGGCCGTGCTTGAACTTCCCCGCCGCCATCTCGTATGCTGAGTTCTCTTAAAATTGGGGCACAATACAATTGTGTCCCATTACGTTAACGATGAGGCAAGCCGGCGAATAGACGTTGGTGATTTCGACATAAAGCCTTATCAAACAGGGAAGACCGGCGTCCAGCAAATTTGCTGCCTATTTTTTTTAAAGCCGTGCAACGTTATAACCGGTGAGCGGGTCCTCGTTTATCATTCGGAGTCTAAGACTCTATGGCCAGTCGGAACGACAACGTGGAAGCGCGTATCGAGAGAATTGTCGGGACCTTTACAAAGTGGTTGAATGTTTTCTCGGCTGCTTGGCTGTTTTCCGTGGCGCTCCTCATTCTCTACGATGTCGTCGGCCGGGAATTATTTTCCGCGCCATTTCACGGCACCAACGAAATCGTGGCCAATTCGGTGCTGTCAATCTTATTTCTTCAACTGCCGTTGTCGATTTTGAACCGCAATTCGTTACGCACAACGATCGTATTCGATATGTTGGGGACCCGGGGTAAGGGGTTTGTCGACGCGTTGTCCTATTTCCTGGCCGGGCTGTTGTTTCTCAGTATTGCTATTGGCGGGTGGCCCAACATGATCGAAGCCTGGGAGATTCTCGAGCAGGAAGGCTCAGGCATCGTCAACATCCCCGTTTATCCAATTCGCTCGCTGGTCGTTTTCGTCAGCATTATCGCCGTTGGTGTGTGCTCCTTGCTGATCTATCAATCGGTGTCCCGGCCGCAAGATTTTGTTTCGGATTCCACTGAATCGGTTGGCGAATAATGATTGCCGTAATCAATTTCCCAAGGAATCGGCTGAGGCCTGGCGCGACAGGGTCTTGGAGAAAATAAATGGAATTCGACCAAAACGCCCTGATGCTGTTGATGTTCGCAATTATGTTTGTCGGCATCATCGTTGGCGTTCATATCGCCTTCGCCTTCGCCGTGACGGCACTGATCGGCAACGTGCTGGTCTTTGGCGGCATCGACGGCGAATTCGCCGACGGTTTCGACATCGCCCTGAAAGGCCTGGGCAGTGTCGCCTACGAGTATTTGCGGAGCGCGGTGTTCGCGACCATTCCGTTGTTCATGCTGCTTGGGGATTTTGTCAACAAATCGGGGTCGGCGCGCGATCTCTATAAACTCATTAATCACGGATTGAAGGCGATCCCCGGCCGGCTGGCCGTTGCCACGGTTGCCGGAAACGCGGTCTTCGCGGCGGTCACCGGCGTCAGCATCGCCGCCGCCGCCGCCTTCAGCCGCATCGCCTATCCGCAGATGCGCCTTCACGGATACGACCGCACCTTCGCTTTGGGCGCGGTGGCCGGCAGCGCGTGTCTCGGCATGATTATCCCGCCCAGCGTCCTGTTGATCGTCTGGGGCATCGTCGCCGAAAAATCCATCGCCGCGCTATTCATTGCCGGTGCGATTCCCGGCTTGATCCTGGCTGGGTTCTTCATGGTTTATATCGGCGTTAAGACGACGATGAATCCGGAACTGGCGCCAAAATACCTCGACGAGGCCGATAAAGAGGGCTTAAGCCGTGCCGAAATCGCCAGCGGTTCCGGGATCGGCGCCTTGATCCTCCTGGTCTTGGGCGGCATTTGGGGCGGATTGTTCACGCCGACCGAAGCCGGGGGCGTCGGCGCGATGGGCGCCATGATCCTCGGCATTATTAAAGGCATGCGGATCAAGGATATTGCGGTTGCGGTGGTTGAATCAGCCAAAGCGGCCGCCCCCATTATGTTTCTTTTGCTGACCGCCAATATGTACGCGAAATTCATGGAGGCGGCCGGCATGTCCGAGCTGATCCGGGAAACATTCGCCACCTACCAGCTTGGCAATGTTGGTATCGTCGTGGTGATCATCTTAATTTGGCTGGTCATGGGGATGATCTTGGATTCCATCTCCATCATCCTGATCACCGTGCCGATCTTCGCACCGTTGACCCAGGGGTTCTTCGATCCCATCGCCTTCGGCATCTTCGGTATCCTGGTCATTGAAGCGGGCCTGCTAACCCCGCCTTTCGGGTTGCTGGTCTACACGGTCAAGGGAGCCGTGGAGGACAAATCCGTCACCCTGGCCGAAATATTCAGGGGATCGGTGCCCTATTGGATTCTGATGCTGGCAGTCATGCTCATTATTTGGGCTTTCCCGGGGGTCGCGACCTGGTTGCCGTCAATGATGATATAGCCCGTCACGAATTCGTTAATGGGCGCCATTTCCATAAGGCCGGATAAGGCCGTTTCGGTTACCCCGACATTGAATCTCGGGAGTGGGGCCAAGATCGCCTTGACTCGCAGAATTCATCGACATTAGGGTCGGGAGATATCGGTAAGAACAGTTCACTTAAATTCTTGGTTGGGAGGTAATCTAAATGAAAAATATAATTCTAAAACTCGGTGTCCTGGGCATCACCGCGGCGGCATTGGTCGTCGGAAATTCCGCCAACGCCCTTTCCATCAAAGACAACAATATTACCCTGCGGATGGGCTCCGGCCACCCGCCATTCATCACCTATGTGAAGGAAATGAGTAAATTCTTTGCGCCCAAGGTTGTCGCGCGGGTCGCCAAGGAAACAAAATATAAAATTAAATTCAAGGAACATTACGCCGGCACGGTGGTTAAGGTTTTCGACACGCTGGAAGGCGTGCAAGACGGTCGTCTGGACATCGGCGGCTGGTGCGTCTGTTTCGACGACGACAAAGCCATGGCCTTGAACCTGAACTACTTCATCCCGTTCGGCGAGCCCGACGGCAACAAGACCATCAAACAATTTTCCCGCCTCGTCGAGAAGTTCCCGGACATCGCTAAGGACTTAGAAGGGCGCTACAATCAAAAATTGATTGGCCTGTCCGGCTTCAATAATTACGGCCTGCTGACGGCTTTTAATTGGGACAAGTTCGAGGATTTGAAGGGGCACAAAATCCTCGCCGCCGGCCCCAACCTGCCGTGGGTCAAAGGCGGTATTCCAGTCCGCACGACGATTCCGACCGCTGCCCAACAGTTGCAGACCGGTGTCGGCGAGGGCATCGTCCTGTTCCCGGACACCGACTATAAGCTGAAACTGCACGAAGCCACCAAAGGCGGCTATTACACCATCACCGACTTCGGCGCGGTCGTGCAAATTGCCCTGACCATGAACTTGAAAACGCGCGGGAAATTACCGCCGGAAGTCGTCAAGATCATCGACGAGGTCGCCAAGGAATTCACCACCCACTCCATGGCCTCCGGCATGAAGGATCATGATTGGGGCATCCAAAAGCTCAAGGAAGCGGGCGTCATAATCAAGACAATCGACCCCGCCGCCAAGAAGGCCTGGGCCGAGGAATTGAAAGATTGGCCGAACGAGCGCGCCCAAGCGGTGAAAAAGAAAAAGGGCATCGACATGCCGACCATCATGCGCGCTTATATTCAGATGCAAAAAGACGACGGCCATAAATTCCCGGTCGATTACGTCATAAAATAGCGATTTAGTGCTTAAGCGGGATTGATTAGGGCGGCCGGTACTCCGGCCGTCCTTTTTTTTACCGGCGCTTGCCTGAGAAACTGGGATCAACGTTGGGGCCAGATGATCGCTGGGAAATGCCGTTAAGACAAATTCAGCCAAACGGAAGTCACCATGAAGCTCAGCAGCGAACGAATTCTCACCACCCATGTCGGCAGCCTGCCCCGGCCCGACGATCTGCTCGAAATGCTGGGAAAGGAGGACCGGGGAGAGCCGGTCGACACAGTTGCTCTTCACGCCCGGACCGCCGAGGCCGTCAAACAGTTGGTGAAAGACCAGGTCGAGGCGGGCATCGATGTGGTCAGCGACGGCGAAATGAGCAAAATGGCCTATAACATCTATGCCAAACACCGATTGACCGGTCTTGGCGCCACCGACGGAACCGGCGTTCCAGGCCGCAAGACCCCTCGCGACATCCAGGATTTCCCCGAAATGGAGGCGGCGCCGCTGGGCGGTGGCGGGCCGGAACTGATGCAGGCGACGGTTTGCAATGGCCCGGTTGCCTATGCCGACCATGCCCCCCTCGAGCGCGACATCGCCAACCTCAAATCGGCGACGGCGGCCGCAGGCCCTCACGATGTCTTCATGAACTCGGCCTCGCCGGGCTGCCTGGCCAACTATGTTCCAAACGCCTTTTACCCGAGCCGCGATGAATACCGCGAGAACCTGATTGAGGCGATGCGCCCGGAATACAATGCCATCCACGAATGCGGTTTCGTCCTACAGCTAGACTGCCCCGATCTCGCCGGAAGCCGCCACACCGATCATCAGGACTGGACCGAGGATGAGTTCCTGGCCGACGCCGAGAAAAGCATCGAGGCGCTCAACGCGGCTACCGCTGATATCCCGCCCGAGGCGATGCGTATGCATATCTGCTGGCTCAACTACGCCGGGCCGCACACCCACGATATCCCGGTGGCGCGGCTGATCGGGTTGCTGTGCAAGGCGCGCCCCCAGGCCCTTCTGTTTGAAGGCGCAAACCCCAGGCACGAGCACGAATGGGAGGATTGGAAGGCGGCGAAGATTCCAGACGACAAGGTTTTGATCCCCGGTGTCATCGACTCGACCACCAATTTCGTCGAGCACCCCCAATTGGTCGCCCAGCGTATCTGCCGTTATGCCGACATCGTCGGGCGCGAGAGGGTGCTGGCCGGCTCCGATTGCGGCTTTGGCACCTACGCCGGACGGAGAGCGGTTTATCCATCCGTGGTGATGGCCAAGTTCCGGGCAATGGCCGAGGGTGCCGGCATCGCCAGCGATCGATTGTGGAAATAGTGTCCGAGTATCACACCGAAGTGATTCCCGGTTTTGGGGGTTGATCGATTAACATGCGATACTAATTTTCCATTCTTTTTCTCACATCCTCTTTTTATAAGGAATGCCCATGACAGCACCAGCGACCTTGTTTCCACGTCAACCGGTCCCATCGCTTGAGGTTCCTCTCGTCGGGGGAGGGACTTGGAAATTAGCGGATCAATCTCCCGAACATTTCACCTTGATCGTTTTTTATCGGGGCCTGCATTGCCCGATTTGTAGCAACTATTTGCGCGACCTGGATCGAAAGTTAGCGGATTTTAACGCCACCGGCGTTGAGGTGATTGCCATCAGTTCCGACGGTAAAGAACGGGCTGAACAAACACCGACAGAATGGAAAGTGGAGAACGTCTCCTTCGGATATAACCTCGATCTGGATAAAGCGCGGGAATGGGGACTTTATATTTCGACCGGCCGGGGCATGACGGGGGCAGGGATTGAGGAACCTGATTTGTTCAGTGAGGCGGCTCTCTATATGGTGCGATCGAATGGCGATCTCTTTTTTGGTTCCGTGCAAACCATGCCCTTCGCCCGTCCTAGTTTTACGGATGTTTTAAACGCGGTAAAATTTGTGCTCGACAAGGATTACCCTGGCCGAGGCGAAGTCTTGGATCACCATAACCCGTAAGTTTTTAAGTTTACAAAACCGAATGACGGTTCACTCCCTGGTTTTTCTATGCCCTCTTTCCTATTGCATGGAGTATAAAACCTGACAGTCGATTAAGTGATCGTCGGATTAATGGAGATCGGGGATGAGCAGTATTTTTGTTGAAACCGAAGATCAACGCGCGATTCTTGAGACCGTGCGCCGTTTCAACGAGGCGGTGGTCGCCCCGGTGGCGGCCGAACTGGACCGCCGCGACGACCCGGCTGATTGCTTTTCCTGGGACATCGTCGAAGCCGCCGACGCGGCCGGCATCCGCACCATGACGCTGACCGAAGAGTGGGGCGGCATCGGCGCCGACAGCCTGACCACCGCCATGGTCATCGAGGAACTGGCCAAGGCCGACATGGGCATTGCCGTGGTCATGGCCCAAACCCTGAAGCTGGCGCAAGTGTTGCAAAAAGCGACAACGCCGGAACAACGCGATCGCTATGTCCCAATATTCCGGGATGACCCCCGCGGCCTTCTCGCCATCGGCATTACCGAACCGGAAACCGCTTCCAACTATTTTCTGCCCCATCCCAGCCCGTTTCGCACCGCGGCGGAAAAAACCGAGGGCGGTTGGGTCATCAACGGTATGAAGCACTTCATTTCCAACGGCAACCGGTCCGGGATTTATTTGGTTTTTGTACAGACGGAAAAAAGCAAGGGCCTGGCCGAAGGCAGCACCTGTTTCCTGATCGAGCGCGACACCCCGGGATTTTCCATCGGTCATGTCCACGACAAGATGGGTGAACGGCTGGCCAACAATGCCGAGCTGGTTTTTACCGATTGTTTTATCGCCGATGAAAACGTTGTCGGTACCGTCGGTGACGGCTTTAACGTACTGGCGCAGTTTTTTCCGCAAAGCAACACCTACGCGGCGGCCACCGTATTGGGAGTCGCCGTTACCGCCTATGAACGGGCGCTCGAATGGGCCAAGATCCGGAACCAGGGCGGCAAGCCTATTATTGAGCACGACGGCATCCGCGCCCAATTGGCCGAAATGCGCATGCTCAACGATGTTTCGCGCACCTATATCCACCGCGCCGCCTGGTCCGCCGACAACCAAGACCAGGGTTGGGACAAGACCTTGGGCACCCTGCCCAAGGTGTTCGCCTCGCAAGCCGCCTGGAAGGTAGTCACCTGGGCGTCTGAAATCCACGGCGGCTATGGCTATATGCGCGATGTGGGGTTTGAAAAACTGCTTCGCGACGCCGCCGCGTTCCTACATTCTGACGGCGTCAACCGGACGTTGCTGCTGAAGTCCGCCAATTTTATGTACTGATGGGAGAACGCCCGTGAAAGCCATGGTGTTGAAGGCGGCGAATACGCCGTTCGTCTTGGAAACCCTTCCCGATCCGGAACCCGGCCCCGGCGAAGCCGTCGCCCGTGTGCTGGCGTGTGGCTCTGGCTTGACCATTCAACACATCAAGGCCGGGCGCATGACGGCGGAATTTCCGCGTGTCATCGGCCATGAGATCACCGGCGAAATCGTCGCCGTCGGCATCGGTGTCACTGGCATTAAAGTCGGCGACCCGGTGACCGCGTATTACTACCTCAACTGCGGCCATTGCCGCTGGTGTATCGCGAACCTGGAACCGCTGTG
>Ga0066376_10003113_pt1 | contig 15101 bp, 10 predicted proteins | sample Knorr_S15_td_Bot_FD_77009 | JGI IMG/M metagenome (GOLD analysis project Ga0066376, IMG submission 77009) | Marine microbial communities from Southern Atlantic Ocean transect - Knorr_S15_td_Bottom_ad_5009_LV_A | ecosystem: Environmental > Aquatic > Marine > Oceanic | place: Southern Atlantic... | reverse complement strand
CCATTCATCATTAAATATTCTAAAAAACCTACATACTTTTGCTGATGGAAATTAGCTTTACATGTAATGCATTTTAATGATTTGGCAAGACTTTCTTGTGAAATAGTTGATCCACAATTTGGACATATTATTTCTTCAAATTCCATTATTTCTCCATTGTATTGGATAAAAATATAATCTAGTTAAAGCTATTGGTCAATTAAATTTTTAAAACTTATTCGATTTATTAGAATTGTATAAATCTGTTATTAGATTAATTTCGCTACTGGAAACTGTCTGTCTCCTTCTATTTTTAACTATTTTAAGCGTTGATAAAAATTTCTCTAGTTTCATTTTATCATTCTTTCCCCATGTAAAAGAAGGGGTGAATTTGTCCTGAAACCCTCCACCAAACACATTTGCTCCCAACCCTATGTATGTTCCAGTATTTAGCATCGTTGAAATTCCAGTTTTTGTGTAGTCCCCTATTATGCATCCTACAAACATCTCTCCTGTATCAATTTCATTATCACTGATTTTGAACTTTACATTGCTGTAATTATTCTTAAGATCACTGTTGTTTGTATTCGCCCCTAGGTTTACCCACTCTCCAATGTATGAATGTCCGATATATCCATCGTGTTGCTTATTACTGTATCCATGAAAAATTGAGCATTCTACCTCCCCACCAATCTTGCAGTGTGGACCAATAGAGACATTCCCTCTGAGTTTTGCCCCAGGATTTATAATGCTATTTTTCCCAATATATGCATTTCCCTTAATCAGCGCACCAATATCAATAAATACGTCATCATCAATGATAATTGGACCATCTGTTGCATCTAGAATAACGCCGGCTGAGACTCTTGCTGAGCTTGAAATATGAATATTATTTTCATTGATCATGATGCAGGATGAATGACAATCCCCCTGAATTTTCATATTAAATTTTTCTTTATCATAATTAATCATTGAATCTCCTACATAATTCCATAGATAAAATTCTCCAATATTGAGCCAGGCTTTATCATTAAATTCAAATAAACTCATCTCTTCTTTTACCTCTTCCGGATCATTTGGACATGTATCATCACTATTGGAATGAATTATTTTTGATGGGGGGATAATATCTGGATTCACTATTAAATCAGGATATCGTTCAGATACTATGCCCTTTATACTATCTCTAACAACAAGAATAAGTTTATCCTTATCACATATATAATTTTGAATTCGATCCAGATGACTAAATGCTCCTGATCTAATCTCAAATACCGCATGATTTAGAGAAAAAGGATAAAAGTTCTCTGGTTTATCTTCAATAATTGTATATATCATATGTTCCCAAGTAAGTACTTAACAGAATTATATGTAGCATCCTTCTTGTTTGTTTGAAGTTGTATATTATAAAATAAATCTGAATGATTGGAGACAAATCCAACCTTATACTTTGATCTCAACTCATTGATTAACATTGATATTTCAAACGAAAAATTAATATTCAAATCGATAATAATATCATACTTTTCAAAGTATATTTCATCCAATATTTTTTTAGAATTAATTACATTCCCTCGTTTAGAAATATTTAATGTTAATGTTTTAATATTATAAAAATTAAGTTTACCTTCAATTCTATTATTTATAATAAATGAAAACTTGGCATTTCTACTTTTATATGAATCAATTATCCCAGATATACACTTCATTGACTTTGAAATTAACTCTTGCTCAATAGGAAGAATAATTAAAATGCATGGAGAATCTATACTAATAGAAGAAAAATCGCTACTATCACTAATTTTTTCTAGCTTTCCTACTAATTTCAACCAAGCTATTTTAAGGTTTAGTTTGAGTAGTTTAAAATTCATAAATTCACTATAATTTACTATAATGTTTAACCAAAAGTTAATTAAAGAATCGCTATTTTACATGTTTTATAATAAATGAGCATTTATAGGTATATATTATTCCCCTCTTTACTATTTTCTATTATTTTTGGAGCGAATAATTATCTGTGGCCCACAAACGCAAGTAATTCAATTACCACGGTTTTTGGCGATATTCGGCCGTTTAGATATCATACTGGCATTGATATAAGAACTTATGGAATTAATGGGCTCGATATATATGCAATTGAAGATGGGCATATATCCAGAATTGCAGTGAGTGCCTCTGGATATGGTAAAGTAGTTTATATTAAAATGAACGATGGAAATACATCTATTTATGCCCACCTTGATAGATTTAATGAAAAACTAGAATTGGTTAAAGAACAGCTTCAACGACAATGTGATTGCTTTTCAATTGATCATATTTTCTCAGAAAATCAATACCCAATAAAAAGGGGGGATATAATAGGCTACACTGGTGATTCAGGAAGTTTATCAGGTCCACATATTCATTTTGAAATAAGGAACAGAAAAGGGGAACCATTTAATCCTCTGCTTACTAATTATACTCTTAAAGATAATATCTCCCCAGTCCCTGAAAAATTAATAATAACTAACCTAGATAAGACAAGTTATATTAATGGTCTTCCAAAAATAGCAGAATTTGAAATAGAAAGAATATCAGATACAGACTATGTAGTTAATAATATAATATCAGTTTCAGGTGAAATAGGAATTTCACTGGAGATTTATGATAAAATGGATGAACAACCATTTAACTTTGGACTGTATAATATAAAACTTGAAATAGATAATGTTATCATCTTTCAGGCTGAATATAATCATATAAATTTTAATGAGGGATATAAAGTATACTCAGAAAGAGATTATTCAAAATATAATTTTGAAAGAAAAAAAATCTATAGCTTATATAAAAAAAATAATTATAAACCCTCTTCTTTCATTCAAAACATCCCTATAAAAAAAATATCTTTTGAGGATAGGTCCTATCATAAATGCAAAATTACAGCATCTGATTATAATGGGAATCAAATACAAGTTAATTTTGATTTACTTTCAACGAAAAATAAAAATACTATAATTGATATAACAAATAAACAAAATGGATTTCTTGTTGAATCTAATGATGAAAAATTAAAATCAATAAATATCTATCTCATAAATGAACTGGATGAAAAAATAATATTTAATGATTTGAGAATAGACACCCTTTCAAGCACAAGTTATTTTGTACAGAATTCTAAAGTTCTTCTTAATACTTTAGCATTAGAGCCCATTTACAAGGATGGGGGTCGCGGCCCAATACAATATCATAAAATAAAATTTGATGATACCGTTTTACAAGGTAAAATTAAATTGATTGACAATGAAAGAGGAACATCCTTCGAATTTGAAGAAAATAATTTCTCTAGTAAGCAGCCAGTTTTAGGGCTAACATTAGATGGGAAGTTATATAGATACCCACTTTACAAATGCTCTATTAGAGGGTATATTTCTCAGATGTTCTATCCACTAGAGCTTAGAGGATTAACAAAAGCATCTATATTTTACCTAGATTCTACAATTCATCAATTTTCAATAGAGATAAACTCCAATGTATCAATTCCTGGCTTCCCACTGATTTTAAATGATAAATTGATAACTCTTAAATCAGTAAATAACCAAAAAAAATACTCTTCATTTGATGAAAGCAATCATGATGATTCTTTCTTATACATCCAATCATACCCTGATAAGAATTTAATTGATGAAATGGATATTATCTATGGACCCTTTTTAATAGGGCCACAATCTGTCCCTTTAAAAAATGAGTTTGAATTATTCTATGAAAATCAAGAAAATTATGCGAACCTAGGAATATTTAAATATGATGTTTATAATAAAAAATGGAAATTTAGTGATAATGAAAAAGAAGGAACAAAAATTAAAACAAAAATTAAAACGGGGGGAATATATTCAATAATTAAAGATAATCAGCCACCCATAATTTCCAAAAAAATTCCTAACATAGGATCAACATACAGGCATGATCATTTCAGTATGCTTCAATATGAAATCAAAGATGATCTCTGTGGGATAAAAAATGAAAATAGTATAGAAGTTCTTCTTGATGAAAAAAAAATAATAGTTGAGTATAATACTTATAGAAATATGGTCTTTCATAAATTGAAAGAGCCTCTAAACTTAGGGACACATACCATCGAGGTAATGGTCAGGGATAATTGTAATAACATAAATAAAATAAAGGGTGACTTTTATATTAAATGATTGATAAAATAAAATTAATAGACAGTGCACTGGAAGCGCAACTTAAGGCTATATGCCCGTACAGTAATTACCCTGTAGGAGCTGCTCTACTTTCAGATGATAATAATATTATAATTGGTTTTAATATAGAGTCAAAAGCATATCCCACTACTCTATGCGCTGAGAGGGTGGCTATCTTCTCCGCATTATCTCAAGGATATACTAACTTTATCGCAATGTCAGTTGTAACAACAGATGGAGTTGCTCCCTGTGGTTCATGTAGGCAAATTTTAGCAGAATATGCTGGTGACATCCCAATCATTATTTCTGATTCTAATAAAAATTTCAAGGAAACAACAATATTTAAATTATTGCCGAGCCCTTTTATCTAGATGAATAAGAATTCACTAATAATAGGAATATCTGGGGGCACAGGATCAGGAAAAACTAAATTTGCAAAGGAGTTAATTTCCAGATGCGAACCCAATGATTTTATACATATATCCCAAGATTCTTATTATAAGGACTTATCCCATCTAAGCTATGATGACAGATGTAATGTTAATTTTGATAGTCCTGATTCAATAGACTTTAAAGTACTTCATGAGGATCTTAAAAGTCTATTGAATAATAATAATGTGAATATCCCAATCTATAATTATAAAAGACACAAGAGATTGGAAGAGTCTATTGAATTAAAACCAAAACCAATTATTATCCTTGAAGGAATTTTCTCATTCTATAAATCTGAAATACGAGAGTTATTGGATTATAAAATTTTTATTGACACATCCGCAGATATACGAATTTTAAGACGAGCAAAAAGAGATATTAATAAACGGGGTAGATCAATAGAATCTATATTTTCTCAGTATGTTAAAACAGTTAGGCCAATGCATAAAAAATTTGTTGAACCAACTAAAACTTATGCAGATATTATAGTGATGGATGGCGGTAAAAATAAGATGGCATTAGATATTATTAATAACAAGCTTTTGCCTATAATTAAGGATGCAATAGATGCTCACTCCTAGAAATTGTGGTTGGATAGAGGTTATCTGTGGTCCCATGTTTAGCGGTAAAACAGAAGAGCTTATCAGAAGACTTGTAAGAGCGCAGTATGCTAAACAACGAGTTGCTATATTTAAACCTAAAACAGATAATAGATATAGTGATGATTATATTGTATCTCACAATAAACGTAAAATTAAATCTATTATTGTAGAATCATCTGATAATATATATCAACATAAAGATAAAGCTGATGTTTTTGGAATTGATGAAGCACAATTCTTTGATGATAAATTAATTGATATTGTAAATAAATTAGCAGAAATTGATAAACGTGTTGTTGTTGCAGGTCTTGATAAGGACTATACAGGAAAATCATTTGGCCCGATACGTCAGCTAATGATTGATGCTGAGTATGTATCTAAAGTTAATGCAATATGCATATCATGTGGTGATCCCGCCAGTTTTACTCAACGGATTTCATCAGAAAAAGATCTGGTCGTAGTTGGAGAAACTGATAAATATGAAGCACGATGCAGGAAGTGCTTCCATCCATAAACCTTAAGGAGAAAATATGATCGGTTTATTAGGTGTGTTTGTATTATTGGGAATAGCATATTGTCTATCTAATAACAAATCAAAAATAAATTATAAACTTGTAGGATGGGGATTAACAATACAATTTTTATTTGCTGTTCTTATCCTAAAATCACCCATCGGAAAGCCGGTTTTTAGCTTTCTAGATAAGATTATTACAAAATTAATTAGTTTTTCTAATGCAGGAAGTGATTTTTTGTTTAAATCATTTATTCCTGATGTAGGGTTCCACGTAGGATTGATAAATTTTGCATTTAGAGCATTGCCAACTATTATTTTCTTCTCTGGATTAATGGCAGTCATGTATCATTATGGAATAATACAGTTTATCGTAAAATGGATTGCTAAATTCATGCAAAAAACAATGGGAACAAGTGGATCAGAAACACTGTCTGTATCAGCAAATATTTTTGTAGGACAAACAGAAGCTCCGTTGATGGTAAGGCCATTTATAGCGAATATGACAAAATCTGAACTTATGGCTGTTATGACAGGAGGGTTTGCAACAGCTGCTGGAGGGGTACTTGCCCTTTATGTCATGTGGTTAAGTGATATCCCTGGAATTGCTGGACATCTTCTAGCTGCATCAGTAATGTCTGCACCAGCGGCGTTGGTAATAGCTAAAATTATTTATCCTGAAACAGATAAATCTGAGACTATGGGAGATTTAAAAATAGAAGTCAAGAAAACTGATGCTAATGGTCTTGATGCATTGGGACGAGGGGCCACTGAAGGATTGAAATTAGCTGCGAATGTTGCTGCAATGCTTGTTGCTTTTGTATCTGTTGTTGCTATGATTAATTTTTCACTTGGAGCCTTATTAGATACCTCCCTTCAAGAGATTATGGGTCTTTTCTTTAAACCATTAGCATGGACAATGGGAGTTCCATGGTCTGAGGCAGGAATAATGGGTACCTTGATGGGTGAAAAGCTTGCCCTTACAGAATTAATCGCCTATAATGACTTGAGAATGGTTGCTAGCAGCGGGCAAATATCAGAAAGAACAGCGATAATCGCTAGCTACGCATTATGTGGTTTTGCAAATTTTGGTTCTATGGGTATTCAAATTGGTGGCTTAGGTAGCATTGCACCAAATCGTAGAAGTGATTTAGCTAAATTAGCTTTTAAAGCTATGATTGGAGGCGCTCTAGCATCATGGATTACAGCTTCAATTGCAGGAATACTTATTTAAGGAATTAGAATATGAAAATATTACTATTAGGGCCTCCTGGTGGAGGGAAGGGAACACAGGCAAAATACTTAATAGATAAACTCCATATACCTCAAATATCAACAGGAGATATGTTAAGAGAGCATGTAAAAAATGAAACAGAATTGGGGATAAAAGTAAGGAAGTTAATGAATGCAGGTAAGCTTGTGGATGATGAGGTTATTCTAGGTATGATGAGGGAACGATTAATCAATAATGATTGTGTGAATGGCTATATTTTAGATGGTTTTCCCAGAACTATTCCTCAGGCGGAAGGATTAGATGATTTGTTGTTAGAATTAAATCAAAACATAGATTCAGTTATTGTAATTAAAGTAAATGATGATAATATTGTTGAGCGAATGGGTGGCAGGAGAGTTCACCTAGCATCAGGAAGAGTTTATCATATTAAATATGATCCACCTGAGATTGAAAATAAAGACAATGAAACCAAAGAGGACTTAATAATAAGAGAAGATGATCAGGAGAAGACTGTAAGAAAACGACTAGAAGTTTACCATCAAGAAACAAGTCCTCTAATTGAATATTATAAATTAAAGGGCATTGTATCCCATGTCGATGGTGAATGTAAAATTAGTGATGTTAGTCATTCAATTAATCAGATTTTAAACTTAGATTAATACAAATGTATAAACTAGGAATAACAGGAGGTATAGGATCAGGAAAGTCAACTGCTTCAAACTTCTTTAAGAAGAATGGGGCAATAGTATTTAATGCGGATAAAGAAGCAAAAAAACATCTTAAAAATACAAAAGTATTACAGAAAAGAATTATTGATGCTTTTGGACAAAAAATTGTTGAGAGTAATAATCTAAGTATAAAAAAATTAGCTGAAGTTGCATTCTCAAGTAAAGTTGATCAAAGTATCCTCAATGGTCTAATGTGGCCAGAGATTTTTATACTTGTAGAAGAAGCTGTTGAGGAGGCTAGAAAAAAAGGAGTAGAACTATATGTTGTTGATGCAGCTATGATTTTTGAAGCAAATTTTGAGTATCTATTTGATACAACATTATTAATTTCAACTAGAAAGAATCTTAGAATCAACAGAGCTCTAAAAAGAAAGAATTTACACTTGGAGCAAATTCAAAATAGAATGTCATTGCAAATGCCTGAGATTGAAAAGAAAAGAAAAGCCGACTATGTAATCAGCAATGATAGCACTGAAGATAAATTTTTGAAAAAATTAAATGATTTTTTAAAAAAATTGAATCTTTAGTTACCAACTTCTATAAGGTTTTTTTGACAAATTAAAATTTAAATATCTTTTATCATTTGATATTTCAATCCCAACCCAATTAGGAATATTAATTTTTTCATTTTCATCTTCTAACTCTATTTCTGCAATCATAAGTCCCTCATTTTCTCTATGGAAAACATCTATCTCCCAAAGATGATTATCCATCTTTCTATAGTATCTTTCTTTTGTAATAATAAAGTTATCAGATAGTGAAAATAATTTCTCTCCATCTTCTTGTGATATAGGGTATTCAAATTCATACCTATTGATAGCTGATTTTTTATATTTGTATGTAAGGAAGTACTTCTGTTCAATCAACCTGACTCTTAACGCTTGATTGGAGTCACTAAATAGATATCCCTGTTTTATTGATTTCCTTATTTTAGGTAGTGTGAAATTAGATTCATTTATTAAGAATCTTCTTTCAATTTCTAAATTCACTTATTTAATAAACATGACCTTATGAGTAAGGTCGCTTTCATTGGTCTGTATGTTTAATAGGTATATTCCACTTGATAACATGGTAGGCTTCCATGTTAGATCATAGTACCCTGCATCTAATCTTCTATTTAATATCGTATCAACATGTCTGCCTGTAACATCATATGCCATAATTTTAACTTTAGTATCATTGGGAAGTGAAAATTTAATTAATGTACTTGGATTAAATGGATTTGGATATGGATAGGAGAACTCAAAACTCTCTGGTATTGGAGCTACTTGATTTAATTGTCCAATAATTGTGGTTGATAGATCATTCCATGGCTCAACATTGCTTGGGACTAAATCTAGTATCTCACCAGTTTTATCGATATAAATTTTAAAATCAGGAATATCTGCATCTTCACAGTACCCTAGAGTTGATGAATAACCATCGTAGCCCATTGCGGGTATATCCGTATATCTTCCATTCCATTTTCTTGCTCCAACAACAATGTTATTATTATAGGCAATTATCCAGTCGTCTGGTGTCAGAGCTATATCATCTAAATTTATTTTATCAATAAAATAAAATGCCTGCTTTGATGACTGGTTATATTTAAAATCATTTAAAGTTTCAGGTCTCTTAACTTCTTTAATGAAGCCATCACTAAACAGAAGTTCTTCATCAGGAATGACCCATGAAAAATACAATATAGTATCCACATCAGTAATTATATTCTTTAACCAATATCCCTTGTTTCGTTCAAAAGCATCTAAAGATCCAATCCATCCATTTTCTGTTTGTATTGCAGCCACTCCTTCACCAACAATTGAGTGCATATGCTGCTCAAGTTCATCAGGGAGCGCATCAGTAATTGAGACACCATCAATTCCAAGATATGATATCAAGTTAGCATCTTCGTGTATTGCATATTCATAATTATTAGATATAGGAATCGCATCTTCAATTTGATAGTAGATTATACTATCACCAATGACATCATCATCAGGAGCTTTTATCCAATATCCCCTTGATGGTTCTATCGTATCTACACTTCCAACCCATCCTAAATTCTCATTATAGATAGAGGCGATACCCTCACCTATAATAGCAAGTACATACTGGCCTAAATCAGTCAGTATATTTTCAATAGAATTATCTTCAGGTATGGCAGAGAAACTAATTAAATTTTGATTATCATGTAGTGGTATCACAAGAGTAGTGGGCCCTGAGGTGTATTGTACATTAATATAAAATATTTCTGTTGCAGGTACTACAAAATCTTCTCCTCCATCCTGAACTTTTAATGTTATGGGGCCATAGACCCCACCATTTTCTGGAATCCAAGATAGAATACCCATTTGAAAATTAATCTCCATCTCACTTGGAGAATTAAATAGAATATAGGTGAACTCAGAATCATCTGGGTCATCAACTAATATCTCATATATATACTCCTGACCCTGTACGGCTTCTGTTGGAGCTGTAGATATAATTATCGGAGCATCATTTACCGGTGTAACAGATATTGCAAAATTTTGAATATCATAGAGCATTCCCTCATCAAGCCCATCACTTGCAATTATAGAGACATTCCCTGAAGTTAATATTCCTTCTTCTGGAGTCCATGATAATAATCCTGTATTTTGATTGATTTCCATTCCTTCTGGTGCTTCAATTAATGTAAAATAAAAAACATCATTATCAATATCCACTACTTCAACTTGATATAGATATTCAGTGTCTTCTATGGCATTTGATAAAGGATCAGAAACTATTTCCGGTGGATCATTCACTGGAATAACATCCACAATAAATTCCTGAATTGCTGGTAAATCAATAGTAGGATTTGGGACTAATACATCCCACACTACAAATGCAACTGTCCCAGAGGAAGTGACTCCCTCTGATGGAGTCCATGTAATTAATCCAAAATTATCTAAAACTAAACCTTCAGGCCCAATTAACAGGTAATAGTAGAATACATCTGAATCTGGATCACTCACCTCAACTTGATAGGTGTATTGCTCATCTTCATATGCTATTGTAGGTGCTGTTGAAGTAATTTCTGGTCTATCATTAACAGGTTCGACTATTATTGTAAAAGTCTGAGTAAATGGTAATACTCCATCCTCTCCACCATCAAAAACAACAAGCACTATCGCCCTAGAAGTTAATTGTCCTTCAATGGGTGTCCATGTGATTAAACCAGAATCATCTATCTGCATTCCATCAGGATAAGTATCTAATTCATAGGATAGTTCATCATCCTCAGGATCATTTGCAATCACTTGATAAGAATAAAGGATATCCTCAGTTGCAACTAAATCTGGCTGTGAAATAATGATGGGCCCATCATTGATGGGGAGCACTTCTAGTGATATCGTTGATATGTTTGAGCTTACCTCACCATCAAATGCATAAAAAGTAAAAGAATCCTGACCATTAAAGTTACTTGCAGGAGAATATGTTGCAATTCCATTTAATAGAGAAATACTACCAAATTCAGGATATGTATCTATAAAAAATTCAAGTGGATCAAGATCTGGATCATCTGCTACTAATATGATAACCGAAGAATTGTCTTCATTTAGAACTAGGCTTTGAGAATATGTTGTGGGAGGATCATTTACATTGATAATATTTAGTATAAATGATTCCTGATCACTAAGAGTTCCATCGGTTACAGTAACTATTACTTCAAACTCCCCATTGATATTGTTTTGACCTTGTAAAATGAATTGTAGTTCATTGATTGTCACATTGATATCATTAGAAATATCAACAGAAAGAGTCAATTCATCACCATCGGGATCACTTGCTGAAACGTCCACTATCAATTCAATAGCTTCTAAAACATCCTGATCTGCTATGGGTTCAATTACTGGTGCATCTGGCTGAGGAATAAATGTAATAGTAAAATTATTCTCTACATTGTAGATGTTATCAGTTACACCAGCTGTTACTATCATATTGCCATAATAGTCCTGAGGCGAATCAACAATCATTAAATTATCCTCTATAGTGATGATGGTTCCATTAATATCAGATAATCCATAAAAAGATAATTCATCTCCATCCACATCTGTAGCACTTAAAAATGTAATGAAATTCTCATCCTCATTAATTTCCTGATTAGAAATTTCAAGCAACTCTGGAGCATCTGGCTGAGGAATTATATTTAATGTAAATGTTTTTGAATCTGTTAAGGCTCCATCTGAAACTTCTACATAAATTTCAATTTCTCCATTCATGTTTTGCAAAGGAATAACAGTTAGTGTGTTGCCTGAGACTTCATAGCTCTCAACTTCATCCTGTATAATAGCGGTGTATGATAATTCATTCTGATCAACATCACTTCCTGAAATATTAAATTCATAGGTGTCGTCCTCATTAATAGATTGATTTTCAATATCATCAAGTATAGGAGCATCGTTAATTGGATTTATTGTCAAGCTAACGATTGCAAGATCTGAGTTATACTCACCATCATTTGCTTTAAATCCGAAGCTGTCAGTGCCATTATAGTTTTCATGGGGCTCGTAGGTTACTAAATTAACATCTAATAAAATTTCTCCATTTTCAGGATATTGATAAATAATAAAGGAAAGAGGATCATACTCTGGATCTTCACCACTTAATACTATTACAACAGAATTATCCTCATCAAAGGTTTGATCAGAAGAATTAGCAACTGGTGGATCATTTACAGAGAGCACCTCTATGAGAAATGATTGAGAAACTTCAAGCTCTCCATCGCTAGCAGTGAGTGATACCGAGAATGGGTCTGAATATTGATCCTCATATGGCACTATGAATAATATATTATTATCAACAGAGATATCAACTACCTCATTATTCGTTGAGAGGATCTCATATTCAAGCGGATCATTATCTACATCTATGAAAAATAAGTCTAAAGATAACTGACTTCCATCTGAATCTTCTACTAACGTTTGATCAAATATAGTTGAATAGACCTGTGGAGCGTCATTCTGAGGGCTGATGGAAATGTATATAGTTCCATCTTCAGACTCAGGAATACTATTATCAGGATTTATAACCTTATATGAAAAACTATCCTCTCCAAAATAGTTTAAATCTGGTGTGTACTCAATAGACCACTGCACAAGATTATTTGTCCCACTCTCTAGGAGCGTGAAGATTGAGGAAAGTTCTCCATGTACTGGCTCGGATGTAATTTCAAAGGTTGCATCATCAGAAAATGCATTCAACACATCAAATCCAATTAATGTCACCTCCGCCACCTGATCTTCTGTAGCACTCACATCCTGATCAAATGCAATGGGAGCCATATCTCTTGGCATTTCTCTTCCAAAGAGATTAAACGTGATTGTTTGTACGTTTGATTCTAAGAATCCATCCGTTGCTTTATAAAGTATAAAATCAAAATATACCATACCTGAAGGTGGGGTATATGAAAAAACATTGTTTCCTAGATCCTCAATCTCACCATCAAACAGTGTAGTAATGGTTGCTGATCCATAATTTTGGGTTATAAAATTAATCTCAAGATCATCACCATCAATATCATCTATAGATAAATTTAAATCAAATTCTAGTGCCCCAGAGGAAAGGGTGTACTCAACATTCTGCGCTGTAGGGGGATCATTGATAGGGACTACAACAATAGAAACAGTAGCAGGATCAGAAAGCGTAGTTCCATCATTGACGTTAAATAAAAACTGATCTGAGCCATTATAATCTGATTCTGGAATATATTCAACAATTGCTCCGCTGATTGTAACATCTCCATGCTCTGGCTCTGTGAATATTGAGTATATAAGCTCGCTAGAATCTGTATCTGGGTCAGATGAAATTAAATTAATAGAAAGACTCTGATCTTCAGAGGTTGTTGAAGAAATATTAAAAGCTACTGGTGGATCATCAATCTCTATAACTTCTACTTCGAATTCCTGCTGCACATAGTATTCGCCATCACTAACAATAAAATTTACGATAAGTTCACCAAACCAATTTTGATTTGGTGTGACAATTAATATTTCATCTTCAATTTCAACATAGCCATAACCACTTGATATATAATAATCATAGATTAAAGGATCATTATCTACATCATATGCAGAAAATTCAACCTCTGATATTTGATTTTCTTCAATACTCTGATCGCTAATTTCATCTAAAATTGGGGAGTCATTGATTGGTAGTATTATTAAATCAAATGCTGTTGTAATTGAAAATTCTTCATCTGAAACAGAAACCATAACCTCTATTAATCCATTGTAATCCTGATTTGGGATAATAAAAAGAGTATCTTCCTGTGTATATGAAACTGCATTCGATATATCTTCTACTTGATAGTCAAGATTATCACCATCAATATCGCTAGCGATTATCTGATATATAAGGGAAGAATCTTCATCAATTATTTGTTCATCTATAGTAGATAAAATTGGAGCATCATTCACTGGGAGTACATCTAATACAAACTCATCAGAATCAATATACTCACCATCAGTCACATTAACTGTGATATTAATTTCTCCGAACCAATCATTCTGAGGGATAACTAAAAGCTGATTATCTGTGAAGCTTACATCTGCGTACTGTGAGACATTACTCCAATAACTAAGAATATCTCCCTCAACATCATTCGCAACTATATCCATCGTAAAGGTCTGATCCTCTAAAGATGATTGATCTTCAATACTCAATAGCACAGGAGAATCATTTACTGGAATCACATTCAGGATAAAATTTTTGATATCTGTAAACTCACCATCGGTCACGGACACTTCAATTAACAATAAACCATTAAAGTCATCTTCAGGTGAAACTAACAATGTCTGGCTATCGATGCTAACATCCGCGTATTCCACCTCTTCAACAGAAAAATCAAGCTGATCATCATCAATATCACTTGCACTTAATAAATAATAAAAAATTTCATCCTCATTGATACTCTGATCCAATATTGTTGAGAGCACGGGTGCATCGTTTACTGGAAGGATATGCACAGTCAATGTTGCAGGAGCAGAAAATAATTCTCCATCTAAGGCCTGAAAGCTTAATGAAAAATCTCCAAAAAGATCATCATGAGGCAATAGTGTTCCTTCAAACCCACTAATAGATAAAATTCCAAATTCTATTTCATCTTGAATATAGATTGAAATTTGATCATCTGAATTATCTACATCAGCTACATCAAAGGTAAAACTAAATACATTGTCCTCGTAGAGCGTAATTTCAATATCCTGAGCAACCGGCTGATCATTTACCGCAGTCACAATAATTGTAATAAGCGCTTCTTCTGAATCTAATTCTCCATCGTTGGCAATGTAGGATATTTGCTCCTCTCCATAAAAATCAGAGTTTGGAGAGTATGTTAGAATATTATCAGTTAGTGAGAATGAACCATTTAGAGGATCATTAATGACGCTATATGTCAATCCGTCCTCTTCAACATCTTCTCCAATGAGT
>Ga0066376_10003111_pt1 | contig 15106 bp, 13 predicted proteins | sample Knorr_S15_td_Bot_FD_77009 | JGI IMG/M metagenome (GOLD analysis project Ga0066376, IMG submission 77009) | Marine microbial communities from Southern Atlantic Ocean transect - Knorr_S15_td_Bottom_ad_5009_LV_A | ecosystem: Environmental > Aquatic > Marine > Oceanic | place: Southern Atlantic... | reverse complement strand
CCGCCAGTAGCAAAATCGACCCATACCACATGTCCCACATTATTCATCAAAGCAACTGAGGGGTAATTCTGTTGAGTTGACGATGAATTGGCCTCATTTACATTAATGGGAGGCGAAAAGGATAATTCAGTAGAATTTGCCGTTACTACATACGAACTCGTAGTATTTCCTGACATGAAACCTGCAATAAGCTGATCCCCTTCTAGGGCAATAACTGGGCCTGATGATGGACAATATGAAATATAATGGTTCATTTCAGCCATCAAGTAGGGAGCATCGAATTCAGTGGAATTAGCTGATTTTTTCACAATATAATGATCACGGATATTTAAGACATTATTTCGATAAGCAACATATATATCCCCTTCAGTAGTAACCGACATATCTGGTGCGCAGCAATCACATGGTTCAGCTTCTTCAGAAGTTATACCCAGAGGAATACTTTCATAAAGCATCATGCCATCTAATTGCATTTTCGAATAACGTACATTTAAAAATTGTAATGAATTCCCGAAATTATAGTAAATTAAATGAAGTTTCCCCTCACCATCAATCTCCATTTCACTATATAGCTGAAAATATGGTTGATCACTCACCATAATTTCATTTTGCCAATTTGTGCCACCATCATTAGATGTATTTAAATAAATGGATGTATTATTATATCCATCCCGAGAATCTGGCCACAGAACAAAAACACTATTTCCATACGTTCTTACACGAGGGCCTGTACCCACATAAGCAACTATATTGTTGGCTACCGAATTCACTCTAATGGGTTCACTAAAGCTTAACCCATCATCTATGGATTTACTATAATAAATATTTTTTGAGTTGCCTAAAACACGCACCCAAACGGTATGGATAACACCATTTTCATCAATATGAATATCCGGGAAAATTTGATCGTAATCATCCCTAGCCACATGTACATTTGGACCAAAATCGAATGCAAAAGAGATTGATAGGATAAATATTAAATTAAAATAATTATTCATAATTCATTTCACTTTTTAGAAATATTCACAGGGTCAAATTTGAACCCGTGAATATTATTAGTTTACTATTTTTTACAACAGGGTTTATCACAACCCTTTTTCCACACTTGCCACCATTGTTTTGATGAACAACTAGATGCATCAGATGTTTGTTTATTTTTACAACAACTAAGTCCTTGTTCTGCTATTGCTTTACAGCAAGCAGACAATACTTCGCTTCCATCAGCCACCTTACTACCATTTTCAACTTGTGCTGTTCTCGAACATTTCGTTCCAGGGGCTTTGTTTTTGGAACAAGGTGATTGAGCAACTATTAAGCTCACCGTAAATGCCATTGCTATTAATAATACAATCTTTTTCATTTTTACTCCTTTTATTTATAATTCCACAGGCGTATAACCTGCAGATTTAATAACTTGTATAATTTCACTTGTGGATGCTGATGTATCTATACAAACTTCTTTGGATTCCACATTAATTTTAACATCATTAACTTGGCTATTTCTATCAAATGCTCTTTGAATCTTTTCAGCACATTTACCACAAGACATATCATTAACTTTGTATGTGTACATACTATCTGTCTGCAGGTAACTTACAGCAACCAGGGAGATTCTTATATACCTCCGCATTGGCTGAAGTTTCATTGGCTTGATAACCGGCATTAGAAATTGCATTTTCGATTTTGGAAACATCTGCAACTTCTGGATCATATGCAACAGTAACTTTCAATGCTTTCATATCAACTAGTGATTTTTTTACACCCTCTACATTTTTCAATGCATTTTCAATAGTCACAGCGCACATTCCACATTGAGCTGTAGGTATATTGATTTCCGTTTTTTCAACTTCACCTTTACATCCAACCATTACCAACAAACTCATTAATAAAAATAACTTCTTCATTGTTTTACCTTTCTTATCTATAATTTACCAATACAGCCAAGGTATAGAGTAGTCTAATATTCGTCTAAAACTGACTGACATTTGCCATACATCTGTCTTTTCTTGTGACGCTGAATTCCCACCTGATGCTGAACCATCAATAAAATATGGTTTTTGAATATTCAATGCTAATACACCAACCTTTGCATTCAATAATAAACCAACACCTGGGGTTACCAAAAGACTTTCTGAATTTGGAGCTGGTTCACCATTCCAAAAACCTTCATATGTACGCCTAAACATCAAACTGGCACCCATTGATCCATTAATCAGGTTTATTTTTTTAGTGAATGCAGTGAATGATAAATCAATCATCCGCGATGCCTTAAAGCCATGTTCACTTTCACCCAATGGCTCTTCAATAGAAAATGTACCGCCCACGAAAACAGGGTTTGTCATTCTCTTAATGAAATATTGAGTTTCAAAGACACCTTTATACACCCCTTCACTCATGCTGAAATGACGATGATTTTTATTTTTCATGCCAAATTGAAATGGATCAGCAGTCAGTGTATTCTTTGAAGGGATGACTAAACCTCCACCAAAAAACAATCGTTTACCCGAACCTGAACCCGCATTTAATGCAAGATATCTGAATATCAACCTACTATCACCTAATAGCCCACCAATAGCTTGATCTTCAAAATCACTATCTGAACTTTCATCACGATGATGTACCGTTTCTCTTTCATTTCCCCAGGTCATATGGCGTTTACCAATAACCTGACTAAATGTTAGATTCCAAAAATCAGATAGACCTATAGTGATACTAGGATTTACAATATAGGCACTCAAAGCTCCTAAATGATCTCCTACGAATTCACTGCTGTTTGGCTCTTGTTCACCTTCTATTTCATCATGAGCCCAATCAATAAATTGATAATTGATATCGGTACCAACCATGATTTGGCCAGCCCACAGGCCAACCCCTTTATCCGAATTGCCGACCGGCAATGACGGGTTACTTCACAATGCTCATTGGCCCCAAAGGGACGCAATAACAAATGGAAGCCATAATAGCTTTTTCATACTTTCTCCTAAATTTTATTAAAATGTAATTTTACTAAAAAGGAGAAGTTTTTAAGTCAATAGTGGAATATTATTTTTTGAAGGTGGATTCGCCCGATAGAAATATGTGGCCGAAAAAAGAGGGGGAATTACTTGATTAATAGTCACTAGCAGGTCTTGAATTTGTAAGAATTCATATTGGAGTGAAATCGAATTTTGCACAACGGGAGGAAGTACATCATTATATTTAGTGGTGGTTTTACATTTCATCTTTGCACAGCAACACTCTGTCTGCTGTGTTGCATCTTTTTTACAGCAAGATGCTACTTTTTTAGATATTTTGCAGGCTTTCATATCACATGTGATTGCTGCCTGTGTGCCTAAATTAAGCATTAAAGAAAATGTTAATATGAATCTTAATAATTTCATTATTTTTATTCGCTACTTTACCTAACCCTTATGAGTAAATTAAGTTTCATGGCGACTTCAGTAATTTAAGGATTATTACTAAATTATTCAAATTTTCTAAATAATCTTCTTATGCCTATATATTGAGGAAATCAATAACATGAAAAACCTTATTCTAATTTTTGTAATTTCCAGTATGATTTTTGCAAAAACTGAAATTGAAACTTCAAATGATTCGGTTCAATTTAATATTTCCCATCAGATAACACATTTTAGTGGACATCTAATTTTACCCCTTGCCTTAGCATATGTTAGCTATAATCCTACTTGGGGAAAAACATCATCCCTTTTACTTAGTACAAACCTTGTGGATGTAGATCATTTTTTGGCGGACCCCATTTATGATTCCGATAGATGTAGTCTTGGATATCACCCCCTTCATTCCATCCCCGCCATTGGTGTTTACTCTGGTATGCTATTTAATAAAAATACGCAGAAAATAGGAGTTGGACTCCTCACCCACATGGCCGTTGATTATATAGATTGCATCAATACAAAGGAGCGATTGGGGACATTAAAATTTCCAAAATATTTTTCAAATCCAGTAAATCATTATAGCTTAGGACATCTAATTTTCTGGGCTGGACTTTCGCAAATCCCTAAAATTAATTCAAAAACAATGATAGGTCTCTCATTAGGTTGGGAAATTTTGGAACTCTTCTTACCCTTCGAATTTGCCAAAGAAAGCTATTTGAACAAAACTTGTGATTTAATTTTTAATGCCTTGGGGTATTATTCTGGTAGAAAATGGAGTGAATAAGAAATTATTCACCTAAAATCAGATCTACAATCAGAACAACATCTAGTACATTAATCCCACCATCGCTATTAAGGTCACCAGCTTGAAGTTGTAAATCCGTGGGTGTAATGTTTCCTAGAATAATATTTACTTCGGTCACCACATCTAAGACATTTATCACACCATCTTGGTTTAAATCACCCAAAAGAACGGTTTGAGGGATTAAGGTTATAATCTGGAAGTATGTATTATCCCCAGTGGTGCTATGATTATGATTTGTCGCTAGGGCTGAAAGATAAATTTCAATATCACCCACATTTTCATCGGGTGCCTGCCACTCAAATTCCCATTCTATATTACCCACAGTTTCAGCATCTGCACCACACACGGTATGACCCACATACATGCGATCTGAACCATTATGATTATCTTCAATTAAACGGGTATTTTCATCATCTAACAGTGTAAAATTACCCGCATTGGTATTATTACTTGCTTGCAATGCCACCGTTTGAAAACCAAATTGGTTAACATTTTCCTCAGATATTGATACTGTCATGAGGATAATATATCCAGGTATATAAGTACCTGTATTTGACCCAATATTATAATTCACCGTTCCAGGTCCCGTATTAATTGAACCAGAATGGCAGCCTGAACAATTCACCTCATCGGGTGCACCCGAATGTGCAGCACCCAACCAGGGTGCTGAGCAAGGATCTGCAGATAAAAGTGAAAATAACAATATTATTGAAAATATCAATTTCATATAATTATACTGTATCTAAAATAGTATTAATAATTAAAATGATATCGAGTACGTTTATTGCCCCGTCAGAATTTAAATCACCCACCCAAAGTTGATAGGTTGTTGGCTCTATTACACCCAAAATAATATTTACTTCTATTACAATATCTAAAATATTTACCGCAGCATCTTGGTTCAAATCACCCATGACTAAATCTTGATTTGATACATTTAAACTAACGGGTATTGTGCCATTTCCGCCTTGTGAAGAGATGGTTAAAAAGGCGGAATAATCCCCACCAGATAACCCTGTTGAATTTGCAGTAACAGTTGAAATGGTGTTTTGGCCTTCTTGAATCTCACCCGAGTTTGGCGATACTGATAACCATTCAGGGCCTCCAATAATATTAACTGAAAATTGATTATGGGCAGGGGTTGAGACTTGGAGCGCTGAATTCCCAGACCCATTCTGCATCCCAATAGTTGCCGATTGTTCACCAACAATTGAATTGTAGTTCAATCTAACCTCTCCAGTGGAATAAAGAACCATCTGAAAATCATAGAAACTATTTTCATAATCAGTCCACCAATGAGCAACATTATTAAACCACACCACCAATCGTTCTGCATTTGAATGGGTGTATACTACCCCAGCACAATATTCATTGCAATTATCATTTACGGGATTCAAATCATCCCAAAAACCAAATATGGCCAGTTGGGGTGCAACGGCTGAGGGGATATTTATATTATCCCATTCATTATTATCACTCCCGAAACCAATCCATCCATTGGCATTAATAATACATTGATTATATATCTCATCATAGAATGGGAAATTAAATCCAATATTTATTGAGGTTCCTGCTTGGTCATTATGAGAAAAAGAATACAAAGTTCCCATTTCTGAAATATCAATCCAATCATAATTAATATTCTCATTATCATCAGAATCTGCCCAATAATTGTTGGCAATATCCGGACCGCCACCTACATTTTGAAATGGAGAAGAATCAATAGAATAATTTAGTTGAGAATCAACTTCACCTGTATTTGAAATTGTCAGTAATTCATATTCTTCTTGACCTTGCCCTAAGAAAAATTCTATTGAGCTTGGACTATAAGATAATTGTGGTGCAGGTCCACTTATGGCTGCCACCGCATTGAAAATATTTAATCTACCTCCACTAACAGTAACCCCATTCAAACTTGTCAAGGGGTCTGTATTATCTAATAATGTTTGTTTTAGAAACAAAGCACACGCCCCGGGGTCATCGATACATAGTTGCGCTAAATTGAGGTTGGGAACAGAATGGAGTAACCCCACTGCTCCCGCCACATGGGGAGTTGCCATTGAAGTTCCTGTATATGAACAACTTACACTATTCGTTGGAACGGTACTGCAAATGTTAGTTCCCGGTGCACCCAAATCTATGGTTGTTGCGCCATAACCCGCTCCATTATATTTAACATCATTATTGGTTGTATTCGTTACAGCAATGATATAATCACTGTCGCACCCTGTGGGAACATCCCCAATTGAGTCCACATTTTGGTTCGCATTGATGGTAGCGGCCGCACTCAATATCCCCACTTCACCCATAGCATTATACAAATCATTCCAAACAGGGTAAGAGCCAGAATTACAATCTGCATAATCAACACCAAAGCTACTATTTGTGGCCACTACATTTGCCCCAAATTGTCCATTGGTTTCAAGCCATAAAGATTTTTGATCCAAAACATACCCGTAGGCAATGCTAATTGTAGCGGTTGAGCCTGTTGAGCCTGCTACACTCATAATTTTTACATTCCAATTTACACCCACCACATCGTTTCCATTATTCCCCACTGCCCCAACAGTGCCTGCCACATGCGTTCCATGGCTATCAGAGGGAATACTGCCATCATCTGAATAGGCATCCCATCCATTAATGTCATCAATATATCCATTATTATCATCATCAATGCCATTCCCTGGAATCTCATTTTCATTCACCCAGATATTAGCAACTAAATCTGTATGAGAGATTTGAACACCCCCATCTACTACTGCCACCACTATTTCATCACCCAATGCGGTTAATCCACCAGTGGTAATATCCCAGGCTTCTGGCGCATCAATATCAGCGTCATTTGTACCCCCACCTTGGCCTGTATTATTCATGTCCCACATTTGATTGAAATCAGGGTCGTTAGGAATTACCCGGCTTGAAACAAGATGATCCAATTGAGCATAAACAACTTCAGGAAGCATACGAATTGTATTAAGCCCTTGGTCTTCATTTAAAAATTTGTGTCCACTTATGGAAACTTCCCAAATATTTAAACGTCGGACTAATTTTCTGTTTAAATTGAAATCAGTGTTCTCTAAAAGGACCTCAATATTGGTTTTATTTAGTGAGTAGTCAAATTTAACAATTAGTTTATTTTTAGTATAAGGTGTTGTTTCACTGTACAAGAAACATAAAAAGAATCCAATAATAAGTATTTTAAAAGTTCTCATAATTTTAACTTCTCTTAAATTTATATTCTCACGCAGATAATGAGCATTCAACTACTTTATGATATTCCTGGATAAAATAATCAGCAAGCATCCCCCAGCCATCCACACCATAATCAGCTTTGAAACTTGCCCTCAGAATTGATAATGGATTAATATCATAGATATACCACTGTCCATCCTGACCCACTGTATATTCAATTCCACCACATTCTATGCCTGCAAATGCCACAATTCTTTCTACCGCTTTTACCACATCTTTAGGTGGATTCTCATAAAGTTCGAATCGCACACCAGAATCTGTATTTGATGGGCAATAACCTAAATCTTCTTTGGGTGGAGGTGATGGGGAGCGATCAATATCACAACCATCTGATGGACATAGATTAAATGAACCATCCGTAAAGACCTTCATGGCATAGACCAGTTTTCCATTGATGGTTTCCATACGAACTATATGACCATCTCGGGGTTGAATGAACTCCTGAAGGATAAATAACTGATTTGTAGGAAGACTAATTTGCTCTGAATCCATGGCAGTTCTTAATTTTTCAACTGTATCAAATTTTTGGATTCCCGCCCCTGAACCTCCACAATTTGGCTTAATCAATACGGGAAATTTAAACTCACCCATATATTGCTCAATTTGTGAAATGCTATTGAGTACTACGGTTTTGGGTTGAGAAATGTTCAATGTACTCATCAAAGATGCTTGCTTTGCTTTACTGGTTTCAATAAGCACCGTATGAGAGCCATTTACAATTCGTGCACCCAAAGATTCTAAATGGGTGATATAATCCAAGGTAAAGGCAAACGCTGATTCATGACCTCTATTGAGTGCACTTGGACTCAGTCTATTTACATAGAAAGGGAGGCAATCCTTTAGTTTAGGGTCATACGAAAAGGTACTAATATCAATCTTTTCATATTTTATACCTCTCTTATCAAAGGCAGCATATAAAGGGTCAAGCCAATCTGGGTGCTCGTCTAATACACCAATGGGTGGATTCTTCATGAATTCCATTTTTTCTCTCAACAAAAAATATACTATTAATTATCTAAAATAATATTGATTACCATAATGATATCCAGAATATTGACATTTCCATCGCTATTCAAATCAGCAGCACTAAGCTGGGAAGGGTCTGGCTCAATGGTACCCATAATGAAATTCACAATGGTTATTATATCAAGGATGTTTACAATTTCATCAAAGTTTACATCTCCTGGCATGGTATTCACATCTAATCTAACCAACTGATTTGTTGCGTAGTTCACATACCATATTCTTAAGTCAGAACTAATTTTAATGCCCATAATTCCATCTTCATTGCCTGTACTTAATCGACCCAATTCGGTTACGGGCATGGCAGATAAATCATAAAAAATAATATCTCCAGTAGCGAAATCACTCACTACCAATCGATCTTCATAGATATCAATGCCCGAGGGTCTTTCCAATCCTGAATCTATGACTACATCCCACTCAGCCCCATCCATCATCCAGTATTGATTGAGTTGTTCTCCGTATGGATTTAATCCATACCAATACTGACCTGAATCTGCATTGAGTCGTAAAATTCTTTGATTCCCCGAATCTACAATGTACAGCATTCTATTTTCATCATCCATGACCAGATGACTGGAAATTCCCACATCTCGATCCACATCCAATTCACCAAATCGCCACACTCTACCATCTGCATGATTATCACCACCATAAGCATGAGGAGTTTGAAAATCATACCGCACAATTGCTGAGTGATATCCATCAAAAACCCAATATACATTCCCGCTGCCGTCATATTCTATTCCCACCCCATATGGGCTTTGATGTAACATATCTAAATGACTACCAAGTAGATTATTGCCCTGATTTACACGGGCATAAATGCTGGTATCTGCATCCCAGAGTGTGGGGCCGGCAAATAAACCATTGGTGTTATTGTTTCCATCTTTACAATCTATTGTATTTGCAAAATACCCATCATTATCAAAGGCTAATGCACTGGCAGTGTTCATAAAATGATTTGAATAGGCATCTTTTCTATATTCAGATATTTGATTGCCCAATCCTGCATTATAAAAAGTAACCGTACTGCCACCCGCATCACCATGTCGGCCATAAATGGCATTGGTATTATCATCGATTACCTCCCATGAAGTCTCGTAGCCATAATTATCTGTATTGATGTTAATACTTAATACCACTTCTTCATCAACACAATCAAATGATGCACATGAGCCTACAGTAAATGATGTGGATTCACTACTATTGAAATTGCCACCAGATGCATATGTGTTGCCACAGGCTGAAACGGTATAAGAGCCATTTCCATAACTACAGCAAATACCATCACCATAGGAATCATAAATAATAAAGGTTAAGTCTGAATTTTCCGGTACACATACGATTTCAGAATATTGAGCATTACTATCATATCCGCTTGATCCCTGATTTAATACCCAAAGCTCATTTTCACGGGTGGGGTGAAAATCAAGATCTCTGGGTTGATCAATTCCATCTTGGGAACTTCCCATTACGGTGGATAAAATACTTCCCGAAAGATAGTTATCTAGCGGATTCTGCGAATATATTACGCCAAATATTGAAAATATAATAATGATACTGGTTTTCACTATTTTCTCCTTTGTTGTATATAAATTTTTAAATGTCGGTAAATATATTACACCTGCCCAAATTATAAACTCACTTAACTGTTGTAAAGTTGTAACAATCGAAAGTTTATTGGCTATGGGATTGATCTAGGGATGTAACGCTAATTTCACGAAGTGAAAGCACTCCCATCCCTATAAATTCAATCCCCGCTTCCCCCGAATCTAATGGGGACTGATGGGCATGAAGTACCAGTTCATCATTTAAATATCCCCAAAATGTTTGCCATCACCTACCACGCTAATTGTATTCCAATTTGACATGCTAATTGATTCGGATGACAAATTTTTAGCGACTCCGTTAGTAGCTCTTCCCAGGGAAATCTGATTTTTCTGTACAGATAAATAATCGTAATTCAAACTATCTTGAAAATGATGAATTAATAATAATTCTCCAGCAAAATTATCAATATTAAATGTAGCAATGACTTGAACACTTTCCATTTTGTCCACAGTTATATAAATATGGTTACTATTTTCTGATGTAATATCTAATTGATGTAAATTATTTTGTTGAGCAATCGAAGTCCTAATCTGCTGAGATAGGCCCTTTTTAATACTAAAATTTGATGCTAACACATGGGTATCTGAAGAAGATGATTTCCATGACCATGAACCATTTTTTTCATATTTCATTCCAGAGAGATTAGGCTCAGATTCAGCTGTTTGAATTTCTGGTGAATATATTCCCACGCCATGTCCAAATACCAGTCGAGCCCCAAATTCTCCTGTACGGAATAAAAATCCACACGCGGTAATGGATAAGAGTATCATGGTTAATTGATAAGGATAAATCAGATTTATTTTTTCCCACTTTATTATAATTCGTAAAACGGTGAGTAGCGTAAAGAGACTGAGTGTCCACAATGCCAAATCAGCATGGCGGGAAACCACGGGGAATGCCTCGCTGGGGAATTTTACATGGTCCGCCGCATCACGGCCCGTTAGATAGGCAATCCCTGCACATATTGTACCCAAAACATAAAGTAGATTAACCGTATTCTCTACCCATTTCTGTTTTACAAAAAGAGTGTATACATGAATAAATACTGCAATAATCAGAATCCCAATTGGAAAGTGAATTATAAGGGGATGCACATTGGGGGCCCAAATCGGTAACATTAACGACTCCTATTTAAATTGAAATAAATTCATGAACTTATCAAAGAATGATGCGGGTTCTGTTGCTTTCTTGGCTGTCTGTATTACGTCTGAAATTTTAAATGGTGTGGTTTCAAGGGCCGTTTTTATTTGCAATGGATTTACTTTTTCAGGGTCATAATGTACCGTAATTATTCCGCGGTGCAGATCAACCTGATATGAGGTTATGCCCTCTATTCCATCTATGGATTTACCACATCTATTCACACAGCCTTCACAACTCATTCCGTCCACATTAAAATGAATCAATTTTAAGCTGAATACATCATTATTTGATTCTGCTGGAGTTATTAGATTGAAAAGCATAAAAAATATGATACTAATTTTAGTTTTGTTTTTCATTTCACGCCTCTACTCAATTAATTATTATGTTCAAACGCTGTTAAATTTACCCATATATCTAAATTTTTCCAAAATGTGTGGATATCAATGTTTTAAATGTGTAAAAATTGCTGACTGAACTCTGTAATTTTCGAATGATGAATTTATACAATTCAATTATTTATCCATGTCCTCAGAACCATCCATATTAAATATAAACCTGCCACCCTTGGCACAGCGGATGCGACCACAGGTTTTATCTGACTATATGGGGCAATCTGCACTCACCCATGAGGGGAGCCTCCTCTCGTCAGCATTAGAGAAAAACCAGCCCTTTTCCATGATATTGTGGGGACCACCAGGAACGGGAAAAACCACATTAGCCAAAATTTTATCCCGAAAATTTGAAGCTGTATATTATGAACTATCTGCTGTTTCGTCTGGTGTGGCAAAGGTACGGGAGATTTTAGACAAGGGTAAAAATGCATTTGAAATGGGGAAACGATGCATTTTATTTATTGATGAAATACATCGATTTAATAAATCTCAGCAGGATGCCCTCCTTCATGCCGTGGAAAATGGTTCCATCATCCTCATTGGTGCAACTACCGAAAATCCTTCATTTGAAGTTATTTCGCCCCTCTTGTCTCGATGTCGTGTACTCAAGTTAAATCCTCTTATATCTGAAGAATTGTCGCAAATTTTGAATCGTGCCAAAAGTGAAGATGTATTGCTTTCCCAACAAAATGTAAAAATGGATGCCGATGCTGAATCGCTGTTACTTTCTTCTTGTGGCGGAGATGCCCGAAAAATGTTAAATACGTTTGAATTGGCTGTATCCTTGGCGGATGGTAAATCTATCTCCGATGAGAATATTTCTAACGCGCTTCAGCAAAAACATGTGATTTATGATAAAGCAGGCGACTACCATTACGATGTTATTTCTGCTTTTATAAAATCAGTACGAGGCTCTGATCCTGATGCAGCCATTTATTGGTTAGCCGTCATGTTAGAGGGCGGTGAGAAACCCGAATTTATCGCACGACGACTCATTATTTTAGCGTCTGAAGATATTGGAAATGCAGAACCATACGCTCTTCAATTAGCCTCATCTGCCTTTCAAGCAGTCCATATAATTGGCATGCCCGAATCACGAATTATTTTAGGGCATATCACCACCTACTTGGCCTCTGTGCCAAAAAGCAATGCATCTTATCAAGCGATTGATAATGCTATGGCCCATATTCGGGAAAATGGCGCTGGTTCAGTTCCCTTACATCTACGAAATTCCCCTACAAAACTGATGAAAAATGAAGGGTATGGAAAAAACTATAAATATGCCCATTCGTATCCAGACCATTTTGTAAATGATAATTACATGCCAGAAAATTTCACTCAAACACCTTCATTTTATAATCCAACTAATCAAGGTCGTGAAAAATTTCTGAAAGAGCGTTTGAATAAATTATGGAAGGATCGTTTTTGATTCGTTTCATTCTCATCATCTCACTCATTTCAATATTATTTTCTCAAAGCAGATGGCATTATCAAGCCGAAGGAGAGTTTGAGCAAACTCAAATTGATGGTGAAGCTGTCCGTAAATTCACTGATAATGTATATATCTACAAAGATTCTCTCTCCCTTTTTACCGATATGGCTTTGCAATATCTTGATAGAAATGAACTCCATCTTTTGGGAAATACCAAAATGATTGACTCGGGTGATACCCTCACCTGTGAAAATATGATTTTTTGGACAGACCGTGACTCCATCAGCGCACAAGGGAATGTGCAGTTTAATCAAAAAAGTCGAACGCTCACTTCATCCATCATTAATTATTGGAAAAGCACTGGCTATCATGGCTCCTCATTTACAGCTAAGGGAAGCGTAGAAATTTTTGAGGCAGACAGACATGTGAAAGCGGAAATTATTAAATATGATGATGTGAGCCAGCAAATGACTTTGGACGAAAAGTCCTCTGTTTCGAGTAAGAATAGATTCCTTTCTGGAAATAATATGGTGATTCAATATACAGATTCTTTGTTGAATAGAATCTCGATTCAGAATGATGCTTTTGCCACAAACTTAGTAGAGGCAAAATTGGATTTAAATGGAGTATTCCAAAAATTTAGAGATGAAATGAACAGCCAGAATATGGATGCTTATTTTAGTGATGGTGAGCTCTCCTCCCTCATTCTGTCTGGCATGGCGAGTACAGAACTCCATGTAATTGAAGATTCATTGTACATAGGGAAAAATATTGCTTCGGGTGATTCTGTTATTATTACATTTGAAAATGATGAACTCCATCGAATTCAAATAAATGGGGGTGGACGTGGGAAATTTGAACCTGAACCCCATAATGCAAGCATTGATTCTACCATAACCTATGAGTCTGAATTTATAGATTATCATATTCAAGATGAAGAAAGCTTCTTTGAAAAAAATGCCGTAATAAACTATCAAGGATCTATCTTAAAAGCGGGGCATATCCATGTTGATTGGCAAACTAGTCTGTTGGATGCCACTGAAAAAGATGGTGAAAGACCCTCAGTTAAAACGGGAGCAGATGCTCCCATTGTAGGTGATAATTTCAAATTCAATTTAAATTCTAAACATGGTGTAATCCAAAAGGGGAAGACGTCCTTAAATGATTCTTATTATCATGGTGAAGAAATTTATAGAGACGAACCCAATGTGGTTCATGTTCATAATAGTATTTATACCTCATGTAGTTTAGAAAAACCCCACTATTATTTGGGAAGCAAACAAATGAAAGTGCTCCCTGGCGATCGAATTATTGCCCGCCCACTTTGGTTGCATATTTATGATATTCCCATTATTGGAGTGCCATTGGCTGTTTTCCCCAGTAAGGGTGGCGGTCGGCGAAGTGGATGGATTATGCCCAGTTTCGGATCATCTGCCAGTCGAGGGTCATACCTTCGTCACTTAGGTTATTTTTGGGCACCCAATGATTATATGGATGCAAAAGTTCTTCTCAGTTTTTATGATGAGCATGGTCTGGATAGTCGAACCACCTTCAATTATACAAAACGGTATAAATATAATGGCAATTTGAATATGTCATATTTGCGGAAGCTACAAGGTTCTGAAGATATAGGTGATATTGCATCTGACTTCTCCAGCCAAAATTGGGACCTCCGCTGGCGACACAGTCACAAAATTGACCCCACTCAAAATTTGAGTATCAACTATACCTATGTATCCAGTAATAATTATTACCAAGAGACGGGCTATGATTTAGAAACAAGATTAAAACAGCAAATAAACTCATCACTAAATTATTCAAAAAGTTGGCCTTCATGGAAAAACTCACTCTCATTGAACTTATCTGAAGCGTATGATTTGTTAGCAGAAGATAAAAAATTAGAGGAACCTTCTTCTGAAGATGATTATTTCTTCTACAAAAATCGCTCACTTCCCAATATGTCTTTTCGCCATGGTCATTCCGCATTATTTGGGGTAGGTGATCAATTTTATAGTTCTATATATTGGTCCTCATCCAGCAATTTTAATGG
>Ga0066376_10003110_pt1 | contig 15118 bp, 12 predicted proteins | sample Knorr_S15_td_Bot_FD_77009 | JGI IMG/M metagenome (GOLD analysis project Ga0066376, IMG submission 77009) | Marine microbial communities from Southern Atlantic Ocean transect - Knorr_S15_td_Bottom_ad_5009_LV_A | ecosystem: Environmental > Aquatic > Marine > Oceanic | place: Southern Atlantic... | reverse complement strand
TGCGGAAGCCCCGATTACGATGAAGAACAAAAAGACAATTTTATAAAAAGTTCTGACCGAGGCACGCTCCCCTAACAAGTAGGCAAGAGCCTTTTCACCGTTATAGTACCATGTGAGCAGCGTGGAGTAAGCAAACAGGAAGACAGTTACGGCAAGAACATATGGAAACCAGCTAATGCCGTCAGCAAATGCTTTGGATGTCAAGTCAACACCTGCCAAACCTTCTGTGTCTTGGTATACGCCTGAAATTATAATTACCAGAGCCGTTACATTACAGATCACAATAGTGTCAATAAACGGCCCAAGCATACCAACAAACCCCTGACGCACAGGATATTCTGTTTTGGCGGCTGAATGGACGATAGCCGCCGAACCAAGACCTGCCTCATTTGAGAATGAAGCGCGCTGCACACCTGCAAGTAAACCTCCGACAAATCCACCGAGGCCTGCGGCCGGGGTAAATGCATCTGTAAACATCATTGAAAAAGCCTCGGGAATTGCCTGATAGCTCATAGCTATAACAATAAGACCGGAGACAAGATATAAACCGCCCATCGCAGGAACAAGTTTTGAGGCAACATTTGCAATAGACTCAATGCCCCCCAAAATCACCAGTCCGGTCAATAGCGCCAAACCTACACCAAAAACCCAGCCTCTTCCGTTAAACCAACTATCCTCGCCGCCCGTTACAAATAAAAACTGCTCAAACGCCTGATTTGCTTGAAACATGTTACCGCCACCTATGGAGCCGCCTATACAGCAAATTGCAAAAAACGCGGCAAAAACGGCGCCTACCTTTGGGAGATTATGTTTAACAAAAGCCTGCTTAAGGTAATACATGGGACCGCCTGATATAGTTGATAAATTTTCTTTATCAGCATGAGTCCTGTATTTTACACCAAGTGCGACCTCAACAAACTTTGTGTTCATTCCAAAAAGGCCCATCAGGGTCATCCAAACGACCGCACCGGGGCCTCCCATGGAAATGGCGACTGCCACACCTGCAATGTTACCTAGTCCAACTGTGCCTGAGAGTGAGGCCGCAAGAGCCTGAAAATTACTTATTTGTCCGTCTGTCCCCTCTTCATCAAACTTACCGCGAACAACATCAACAGCGTGTTTAAAATATCTTATATTTACAAAGGCAAAATACAGGCTGAATATCAAACCTGCCACGCCAAGCCAGATAATTAATAAGGGTAATGAGTGCTCGCTTACCGTACCGGAAGACGATGTAAGCGTGAAATCAATTGAGTAGAGAATTGTGCTTTCAGCAAGATTGGCAAGACCTTCAAACATGCAGTCAATAGACTGGTCCGCCGTTGAACCGTTTTCAAAACAACTCGTCAAATTTGTATCTTCGGGCATTACTCACCTTTATATAATTAAGTCACTAAGAAGCTGATTTTATTAAACTCCTACTGAGACTAAAAGGAAAATAACCTAGTTACACACAAGGCGTAAAAGCCATGTTACCCATTACATAGAGGATATTTGACCGGATGCGATGGGAAAAAGGTGCTTGCCCATTTTCTGATTTCCGCAGTCGACATCGTCATGGCCTTGTCAATTCTGGGCGCATACATTCTGCAGAATAGATCGGGACGCATTGTGGCGGCATCATTTGAAATTTTATTAGCATAGCCGGTTCGAAGGGCGTTTATCGACGCGTCTGGATTCTTTCCCTGCTGAGAAAAAAAGCTATAAAGCTTTTGCTCATAATCTGCAAAAAGAACGCCGTTATTGGACGTAAAGCGCTTATATTTTTGATAGAGATCTTCTGGATACGCACTGTATAAATGGCGGCAATTTAACCCAATGACCATTAGTTCACTATGGATTCGCAGACCTTGTTCGGCCTCAGCTTGCTCCATCGTGTAGCAGGCCGCCGAGGATGCTTTCGCAAAGACGACAATTCCAAAAAGGAAGGTTAGTAAGCATACAAATAATTTCATATAAAACCAGATAATGGGAAAACGCCAAACTGTCCAGTAAAACTTGCAATTTAACCTATATCGTGGTTTAAAAGCGTCCCTGACCAAATGATTTACGGTAATTAATTATGAGTGCTAAAAAACTTTATATAAAGACTTGGGGTTGCCAGATGAATGTCTACGACTCCCACAGAATCGCAGATGTATTAAAACCTTTGGGGTTTGAGCTGAGTGATACGCCCGAGGGTTCTGATATGATGGTCTTAAACACCTGTCATATTCGCGAGAAAGCCACTGAAAAAGTTTTCTCTGAACTTGGGCGCCTCAAGGAGCATAAAATAAAAAAAGAAAGCGAAGGTGACACAAAAGTGATAATGGCAGTCGCTGGCTGCGTAGCACAGGCTGAAGGTAAAATTATCACTCAAAGAGCGCCTTTTGTGGACCTTGTTTTCGGGCCACAAACATATCATAGACTCCCCGAAATGGTGTCAAAATTAACTGGAATAAGGTCAGGCTCAAAAAATAAACGCCATATCGATACTGACTTTCCCGCAGAGGGGAAATTTGACTATTTACCTGAGGAAACACAGTCGCAAGGCTCCTCAGCTTTTCTTTCTGTGCAAGAAGGGTGTGACAAGTTTTGTACTTTTTGCGTGGTCCCCTATACAAGAGGTGCTGAATTTTCACGACCTGTGCAATCAATCTTAGATGAAGCTTTAAGTTTAGTTGATAAAGGTGCAAAAGAAATAAACCTTTTGGGGCAAAATGTTAATGCTTATCACGGTGCAGGCAAAGATGGAAAGATAGCTGATCTTGCTCATCTTCTACATGAGCTTTCTGGGATAAATGGCCTTGAGAGACTGAGATATACGACTTCTCATCCGCGCGACATGACAGAGAACCTAATACAAGCGCATGGCACTATTAAAGAGCTGATGCCATACCTTCATCTGCCGATACAAAGCGGCTCTAATAAAATGCTGGAGGCCATGAACCGTAAGCATGATGCGCAAATGTATCTTGATATCATAGATGATTTAAGAAAGATCCGCCCTGATATAGCCTTTTCATCAGATTTTATTGTGGGTTTTCCGGGGGAAACCGAGCAAGACCATCTTGATACGATGGAGCTTGTTAAACAGGTGAACTTCGCGGCTTGTTACTCCTTTAAATACAGCCCTCGCCCGGGCACACCTGCTGCTAATATGCGGGGTTTAGTCCGCGAGGATGTGAAAACAGAAAGGCTGATAAGGCTTCAGGAACTGCTTGGCGATCAGCAAAAGCAATTTAATGAAAGTCAGATTGACAAAATACTCCCCGTACTTCTGGACAGGAAAGGCCGCGAAGAAGGTCAGCTTCATGGCAGATCACCTTACAATCAGGCTGTTCATGTAAAGGCATCCCCTCGCCTTCTTAATGAAATTGTTAATGTGAGAATTAAAACTGCGACGCAAAGCTCTTTAACAGGTGAAATATTGACATCTGAGTCTGAGTCCACAAAAACTAAAGCAGCTTAATAATTTAGCTTTCTTTTAGAAAAATATGCTATAATTTAATCACTATATATGGCAAAGACAGAACCTCTTACAGAAACCCTAGAACTCCCTGACAACCGTCTGGCCTCTATCATATATGGTCAGCATAACGATAACCTGAATTATCTTGAGGATGAACTCGGCATCGTAATAGCTGACAGAGGGAATAAGCTGGTTCTCAGCGGCAATCCTCAGGGCGTCGGTATCGCAAAAGGTATATTGGAGAGCCTTTATTCTTCTTTAGAAAATGGAAAAAAGAATTTGGATATGCAAGACGTAATGGCTGCCCTGCGTTTTGCTCGCAAGGACCTTTACAAGGCGGCCCCTACAAGGAAGGGCGATATGCCGGACGTAAAACCTGATGAAGCGAAATCTAAGATAAAATTGGCAAAAGGCGATCTGATTTCGCGCACGCCAAACCAGAGTGCCTATATCAACGCGCTTCATAAATACGACATGATTTTCGGTCTTGGTCCTGCGGGTACTGGTAAAACTTATATTGCTGTTGCCAAAGCCGTCTCTCTTTATGAGGCCGGTGAAGTAGAGCGAATGATATTTTGTCGCCCTGCTGTGGAAGCAGGTGAGAAACTAGGGTTTCTTCCAGGTGACATGCGTGAGAAGATTGACCCGTATCTGAGCCCTATATATGACGCATTATATGACTTTCTGGGACGCGAAAAGACTGAAAAACTTTTGATAAAAAACGCTATAGAGATCGCTCCGCTTGCTTTTATGCGCGGGCGAACACTATCAAATGCGTGCGTCGTACTTGACGAAGCACAAAACACCACATCAGCTCAGATGAAAATGTTCCTTTCACGTATGGGGGATGGCTCTAAGATGATTATAACAGGAGATCCTCACCAAATAGATTTGCTTGAGAAGCAGATTTCCGGACTGAAAGAAGCTTTTGCAATATTAAAAGACGTTGACGATATCATCTTTATTGAGTTTGATCATGACGATGTTGTACGTCACAAGCTTGTTTCAAAAATATTGAAAGCGTATGACCGTGTAAATCATGGATATTGATGTACTTAGAGAAGACAGTTTCAAATGGCAGACCATACCCGACTCATGGTTTGTAGATAGGTTAGGGCAATTATGCAGCCTTCTTAAAGATTACAGTTTTGAAGATGCCGAACTTTCTATCGTGCTTGCCAATAATAAATTCATTCAAAATCTGAACAGCGAATATCGAGGTAAGGACAAGCCAACCAATGTTCTTTCCTTTCCCGCATGCGATAAAACCGGTTATATCATACGAGGGCCTCTAGGGGATATAATTCTCGCGCATGAAACGATTCTGCAGGAAAGTGAAGCGGAAACGAAAGGGTTTGAAGCGCATATGACACATCTTTTGCTTCACGGTCTCCTTCATCTGCTTGGTTACGATCATATAGAAGACGATGAGGCCCATGAAATGGAGAGAATAGAAATTGAAATTTTGCAAAAAATTGGTATAAAAAACCCATATCTATGACTATTCTTTCTAATTGAAAAGAATGGCAGGTAAGAATTTAAATTTGAGAGATATATGAAATCCAATACACAGCTGTCTGAGTCAACGAGCCGTAATGACAAGGGCAACAGCTTTTTAGATAAGTTTAAAATATTCCAAAAATCTAAGGGTGACACAGTCTCATTGAAAGAGGCCGTCGATGCCTATCTGGAAGATGCTACTTTCGAAGAAGACACACGGATTAGTGATCAGGAAAAGCTTTTAATATCCAACGTGGTGGGACTAAGAGACCTGAAAGTCACTGACGTTATGATCCCCCGTGCCGATATCATTGCCATTGATGTCAAGATTACCGAAGAAGGCATGTTCTCTTTGCTGACGGAAAAACAACACAGCAGATTTCCTGTCTATGAAGATAATCTGGATAATGTTCTGGGCACAATTCATATTAAAGATATTGTATCAGCCTTTGCCAGAGGCGAAAAAATTGAGGTCAGAGAGCTTATAAGAGAGGTTCCCTTCGCATCACCTGCCATGCCTATACTTGATTTAATGGTTATGATGCAGCACCAAAGGCGTCATATGATTCTTGTCATAGATGAATATGGTGGGATCGATGGCCTGGTTACGATTGGCGATGTCATTGAAAATGTTATAGGTGAAATTCAGGATGAATATGATTTCATCCAAAAAACTAATATAATTGATTTAGGTGACGGCGTTTATATAGCCGATGCGCGCTATGACATTAATGAGCTGGAAAACCTGGTCGGAAAAAAACTTTACGATGAAGAAGAAGAGGATCTTGATACTGTCGGCGGACTCATTGCCTCTATAGCCGGACGCCTGCCTGCCAGAGGCGAGGTTTTTAAAGAAGAGAGTCTAGGTATGTCGTTTGAGGTGCTTGATGCGGATCCGCGACGTTTGAAGAGAGTGCGCATTACCTCTTTTGATCCTGTGACCGACAGTTCTGAAGCTTCCTGATAAAAACGCATGCAGTTTTTTAGGAAATATACTCCGTATTTATACCTTATAGTTTTCGGTGCCATCGGGGGGCTAGGCTTTTCGCCTACATATTTTGTGCCCCTAACATTGGCAAGCTATGCCGGGTTTTACTGGATATTAAACAGCCACATTATGCCTTGCGGGACTGTAAAAGCAGCCTTTAGCGGTTGGCTCTATGCAACACTCTATTTCATCAGTAATTTGTGGTGGACTGGGAACGCCTTATTAGTTGAAGACAACCCTTTTATCTGGGCATTACCGCTAGCGGTAGTTGGCTTCCCTGCTCTATTGGCCGGATTTATATCGGTAATTTCTGTTGCCTATAATTTTTGCCTCAAAATATTCCAGATACAGAGTGAGCGTACAAAGTATACACTCGGCAATGCGTTGCTCTTTTCCGGGCTTCTGACGTCTACGGAATGGATGCGGGGACACATGTTCACTGGGTTCCCATGGAACCTGCCGGGTTATGTCTGGAGCTGGAATTTGGATATTTTGCAAATTCTGGCTGTTTTTGGTCCTTATACTTTATCATTACTAACTGTATTGATCGCACCGCTTTTTGTGAATTTGCTTTATTTCCCTAAGGAAAAAATAAATATATTCGCTGCATGTATGGTTGTTTTGGCTTTTGTTGCTTGTGGCTTATGGGGTAATTTTAGGCTTGCAAATAACCCCACAGTGTATACTAGCGATATGGTGCGTGTAATACAGCCTAATATCACGCAGGCTGATAAATGGGACCCTGTTCAATATGATAGCCATCTAGCCCTTTTTGACAGCATGATTTCTGAAGAGTTTGGTCCTGACTTTCGTTCTGCAAGAAGTGCACTTTTTGTAACCCCTGAGACAGCCTTAAACGAAGTAATGCTTTCTTCATCGCAGGCCCCCTACAAGCTACAATCTATCTTTGAGACACTCCAGACGCTGCCCTTCCCGGCCTATATATACACAGGGTATATGCGGTCAGAACCTAATCCGGAAGATCCGAATAAACCGCTATATTACAACAGCTCCATGTTGCTGAATAAAAATGGTGAAAACCTGGGTTTTTTTGATAAATTCCACCTTGTGCCCTTTGGCGAATATATGCCTTACGAAGATATTATTCCGATTGGCCCGGTGGTAAAATTTAATGGCTTCCAACACGGTGAAGGCCTTCAAACTTTACAGGCAGATGGCTTGCCAAGCTTTAGCCCGTTAATTTGTTATGAGATTTTATTTCCCGGCGAGGTCTATCTGAAAGAAGACAGGCCGGCAGTTATTGTAAATATTACGAATGACGCCTGGTATGGCGTCTCGCCTGGTCCGTTTCAACACGCATTAATGGCAAATTACAGGGCTATCGAAACAGGTCTGCCGGTAATACGGTCGGCTAACACAGGGATGAGCGTCGTTACAGATGCACACGGGCGCACTCTTGCAAAAACCGCTTTAAACGAGAGAATCAATCTGGATATATTCATACCTCTTGCAACAGATGAGGCCACCCCTTACAGCAAATGGCGCAACCTGCCTTTCTATGTAATGCTTAGTGTCGGAATGGTAAGCGGGCTTTTATTGTTGTTAAAGTCTAAAAATTAGCATATAAAATTTTTTATATTAGCGAATGCTTTATTAAAGAAGGAACTTAATACTTTCGGAGTATTGAAATTAGACACGAGCTTTTATACATATAATTACTTAACTTGATTCAGAAAGTACACAGAATGCGTAAAAAACAGATTCAAAATTCTCCTATCTTTAACAGTGATGTTTTCCCAAACCCTATAGACTTGCATGTAGGACAAAAACTTAGGGAAAGAAGGGTAAGAACCGGCATGAGCCAGGAAAAGCTTGCAGAGGCCACAAATGTGACCTTTCAGCAGATCCAGAAATACGAATCTGCAAAAAATAGAATTAGTGCTTCACGTCTTTTCCAGTTTAGTGTCTTGCTTTCTGTACCCGTCGACTATTTTTTCGAGGGCATTGACCTTTCCGGGAAATCAGATCACATAGGATTATCTGATAACGGGCAGGAAGCCTTCATAGTTAAAGACCAACAGCAGAAACAGCTTGATAAAGACATGAAAAAGCTAAACAAAGCTTTTACATCTATTGGCGATGAGAAAGTCAGGAAAAGTTTGCTTCAAAATCTTTTGAGTACAATTAAACTGGCAGCTAAAACTTAAATTTAAAACACTTATTCACCCTTGTAATTTAGCGTGCATAACGTAACCTCGTAAAAAACGATTAAAGAGAATCTGTTCACGAGGAAATTTTTTATGAGCAAGACACATTATTTCACTAGCGAATCTGTATCCGAAGGTCACCCGGATAAAATCTGCGACAGGATATCTGATTCCGTACTGGATCATTTTCTTGAGCATGACCCACACTCTCGATGCGCTATTGAGACAGCTGTTACGACTGACTTTGTTTGTATTCTGGGTGAGGCGCGCGGCCCGGACAGTATAACTTATGATGTTATGGAGAAAATAGCTCGTAATGCGATTAAAGAAATCGGCTATGATCAGCGCGGGTTTAGCTGGAAATCTGCTAAAGTGGATGTGCGTGTTGATAGTCAATCCGCGGATATAGCGCAAGGTGTCGATAGCGCCGATGACAAGGATGAAGGTGCCGGCGATCAGGGTATTATGTTTGGCTTTGCCTGCAACGAAACTGAGGACCTTATGCCGGCCCCTATTCAATATGCGCACGGTATCCTTAAAGAGCTTTCAAACGCACGTAAAAATGAAGGTGTCAGCGAACTGGAACCTGATGCTAAATCGCAAGTGACGTTAAAATATGTTGATGGCAAACCAGTAAAAGCCAAATCAGTCGTTGTGTCTACTCAGCATAAAGATGGCTTGTCGCAAGCAGATATCCGCGAACTCGTTAGACCATATGTTGAGAAAGTATTGCCCGATGGCTGGATGTGTGATGAAGAAGATTTCTATGTTAACCCGACGGGTCGCTTTGTCATAGGTGGGCCTGTTGGTGATGCCGGTCTTACAGGCCGTAAAATCATTGTCGACACATATGGAGGCGCGGCACTTCACGGTGGCGGAGCTTTCTCTGGTAAAGACCCAACAAAAGTTGACAGATCCGCGGCCTATGCCGCACGGTATGTTGCCAAAAATGTGGTCGCTGCTGGCTATGCTGACAGATGCACAATTCAACTTTCTTACGCGATAGGCGTGTCAAAACCTATATCGCTGTATGTCAATACATATGGAACAGGAAAAATAGACGAAGAAAAGATCAGCGATGCCATAAGATCGGTTATTGATTTAAGCCCACGTGGCATCAGAACACATCTTCAACTTAACAAGCCCATTTACACTCGAACCTCAGCTTATGGACATTTTGGTCGGAAGCCGGACGATGATGGTGGTTTCTCTTGGGAGCAGCTTGATCTTGTTGATGAGCTTAAATCCAAACTCGGGTAATACGCAGTTTAATGACTTTTCGCAAAGTACATGGAAGGCGCCTTGGCCGCCCTCTGAATCAGGAAAGGCAAGAGGCTTTGGACAGTCTTTACCCAGTGCTGTCCATTGAAAGCAGCCTCTTGGATAACAGCGGCAGCCTCCCCGCCTCTTCTCTTTTTAAAAATAGCCCCGATAAAATTTATTTTGAAATTGGTTTCGGGAGTGGTGATTTTTTAAAAAAGCTTATACAGGACAAACCGGACAATGGTTATATTGGTGCCGAACCCTTCATAAACGGCATGTCAGCTTTTCTTAAATCAATTAAAACAATAGAAAATCCATCTGTAAGAGTTTGGATGGACGATGCCATGGACATCGCACGCACTCTGGCTTCGGAAAGCCTTGATGGGATATATATACTTAATCCTGACCCCTGGCCAAAAACAAGGCATCATAAGCGGCGCATTGTCTCACAAGAAAACCTTGATCAATTTGCAAGGATATTGAAACCTGGTGGCAGTCTCACCATGACAACCGATGTCGAAGAGCTGGCCGAATGGATGGTAACGCAGGCGTCAGCGCATAAAGATTTCAAATGGTGTGCCAATAGAAAAACAGACTGGCATAATCCTCCATCAGGCTGGCTGGAGACCCGTTACGAAAAGAAAGGCAAGGCCGCAGGCAGGCAGCAATTCTATCTATTATTTGAAAAAAAGTCTTGATAAAGGACTAGCCCTCATTGTATAAATAACCAAATTATAAAAACTCTTGTTGATTTACGAGGGTGGGCCTGAAAAGGACCCGCCTTTTTTGTTATCAATTTTTTGGTGAATATGAAACAAAGCATGCTTGAAAACAGAATAAGCCAGATAATACGCCCTGCCATTGAAGATATGGGCTACAGGCTTGTTACTGTACAGATGGGTCAAGACGGATCAATGGCTCTTGTCCAGGTTATGGCGGAGAACCCCGATACAGGACTTATATCCCTTGATGCCTGTGCATCAATAAGCAGAGAAATCTCTGCATTGCTGGACGTGGAAGACCCCCTGAATCATGCCTATAGACTAGAGGTGAGTTCACCCGGTATCGACCGGATGTTGTTCACTGCCGAAGACTTTTCGAATTATCTGGATCATGACGTAAAGATAGAGCTTTCTATGCCAATGGAAAATGACCAAAAAAAGCTTAGAGGTAAAATAAAATCGGTTGAAGGTAATGATATCACCGTTGTTAGCGATGGGCAGGAATTTGTGATTGATATAGACGCCATGTCCAAGGCAAAGCTTGTTTTGACCGATGATCTTTTAAAGCACGCAAAGGCAAAAAAGGAAGCCGCAGACGCAAAATTATTGAAAGACTAAGAATTTAAGTTTAAAAGCATTAACACTGAAAGTAAAAAACAGGAAAGACCCATGGAATTATTACAAGTTGCAGACAGCGTAGCACGTGAAAAAAACATTGATCGTGAGATAGTGATAGAAGCTATTGAAGAGGCCATTCAAAAGGCCGGCCGCTCCAAATACGGCTATGACCACGATATTCGCGCCAAGATCGACCGCAAGACAGGTCATCTTGAGCTAAAACGCTTCAGAACTGTAACTGACCCAGAAGAAATTGAAAATGAAGCGGCGCAAATCACTGTAGAGCAAGCAAAGCGTGAAAAGCCTGATGCGAGCCTTGGTGATGTTCTGGTTGAAGAACTGCCTCCTATGGATTACGGACGTATTGCGGCTCAGACTGCAAAACAGGTTATCCTTCAAAAAGTCCGCGAGGCAGAGCGTGAGCGTCAATATAATGAGTATGCTGATCGCGTTGGAGAGGTTATTACCGGCATTGTTAAGCGTGTTGAATTTGGTAATGCAACTGTAGACCTTGGTAAGGCAGAGGCATATCTTCGCCGCGATGAGAGTATTCCTCGTGAAAATCTTAAAAACGGTGACCGTGTAAAAGCTTATATCTATGATGTTCGCCGTGAAATGCGCGGGCCGCAAATATTCGTGTCTCGTTCACACCCGCAATTTATGGCGCATCTTTTTGAGCAGGAAGTGCCTGAAATCTACGAGGGCGTAATTGAAATTAAATCCGTTGCACGTGACCCGGGAAGCCGTGCCAAAATAACTGTTCTGTCACGTGACAGTGGTATAGATCCGGTTGGTGCATGTGTTGGTATGCGTGGTAGCCGTGTACAATCTGTTGTAAACGAGCTTCAGGGCGAAAAAATCGACATTATTCCTTATACAGATGATTTGGTAACATTAGCGATTAAGGCCTTGGCCCCTGCTGTAGTTGCGCGTGTTGTGGTTGACGAAGATGCAAAACGCATTGATGTGGCTGTACCTGAGGATCAGCTAAGCCTTGCGATCGGTCGCCGTGGTCAAAATGTGCGCCTTGCATCTATGCTGTTGGGCTGGGACATTGATATTCTGACCGAAGCCGAAGAGTCGGAGCGCAGGCAGAAAGAAATTTCTACACGTTCAGCAATCTTTATGGAGGCTTTGGATGTGGATGATGTTATTGCCCATCTCCTCGTTGCCGAGGGCTTCACATCTATCGAAGAACTTGTTGATACACCTTCATCTGAGCTAAACGACATTGAAGGATTTTCTGAAGAGATTTCCATCGAACTTCAAGCAAGGGCACAAAACTACCTTGATGCTAAGAAAAAAGAGCTTCAGGAAAAACAGCAAAAACTTGGTATAACTGATGACCTTATTGAGCTTGAGGGTATGAAGCCCGCATTCGCAATCAAACTTGGTGATGCCGGTGTCAAAACCCGCGATGACCTGGCCGACCTTGCCGGTGATGAGCTGGTCGAGATACTTGGTGAAGATAAAATCACTGAAGCCGCTGCGAATAAAATGATTATGAAAGCACGTGAGCATTGGTTTGCAGATGAGAACGAAGGCGAACAAAAAACCTCTGAGAAATCAGAGGATGATACAACTTCAGAAGGCAAAAAGCCTGATACTGAATCAACTGGCAATGCTTAGTCAGTCTAACATAAAAAGGAGCGCACTATGTGCCAAGAGGCTATTATTCATGCCTCATACGTTTGCAAGGCTACACTGGCTGGTATAAATTCCAGTCAGGGGCTTTCCGCACGCGCTCTTTTTTCAAAAATCACCACCAATTTTATCCGGTTTTTCTTTATAGAGGGAAAATCGGAAAAACCCTTGCGTTTAAAGCGGTAACTATGCACTCTATAGACATTAATACAGGAAGCGAAAAGAGATTATGAGCGAGAAGACAGCTAAAGATAACGGCAAAGACGAAGACAAAACTGATAAGGATGGAGACAAGAAAAAGACTCTGAGCCTTGGCGGTAAGGGGACGTTGAGTCTTGGCAGTGCTGCTTCTGCAAAAATTAAACAGAATATAGGTCAGTCCGGCAGCAGTGGAATTTCAGTCGAGATAAGACGTTCCAGAAAATCAGGATCCTCCCCTGCTCCGAAACCAATTAGCGCTGAGGAAACTGCTTCAAATGAACGCGAAGCACGGATTAAGGCTTTGCAACAAGCCATTGAAGAAGAAAAGAAGCGTGCTGAAGACGACAAGGATAAAGGCCTCCCCCCTCGTGAGAAAACAAAGGTAGAACCCAAGCAATCTCAAAGAGAACGAGAGCTGGAAGAGCTGCAACGCATTGAAGCAGAAGAAAAAGAACGTCAGGACGCTGACCGCAAGTGTAGAGAAGAACAAGCTGACAAATTTAAAAATCAAAAAGATGATAGTGAAGATGACAGTAATGTCAGTTACCGCGATCGTATGAAAAAATCGCCTCCCCGTCGTGGTGGTGAGGCTGATAAGCGCCGTGGCAAGCTAACTGTTACACAAGTTCTTAACGAAGATTACGACCGCGACCGTGGCCAATCTATGGCCGCATTGAAACGTGCACGCGCTAAAGCAAAAGCCGCTCAAGGTCCTCAGGAGCCTGCTGCCAAGGTAACGCGAGAAGTGGTCGTTCCTGAAATTATTACAGTTGGTGAACTGGCCAATCGTATGAGTGAAAAAAGTGGTGATGTCATTAAAGCCTTGATGAAAATGGATGTAATGGCAACTATTACGCAAGCTATTGATGCCGATACTGCTGAGCTGATCGTAGAAGAGTTTGGCCATAAGATTAAGCGTGTAACAGAGGCCGACGTTGAAATAGGACTTACCGGTGATGAGGATAAGGATGAAGACCTTATGCCACGCCCTCCGGTTGTTACTATTATGGGCCATGTTGACCACGGTAAAACCTCCCTTCTCGATGCAATGCGCTCAACAGATGTTGTCGCAGGTGAAGCTGGTGGTATTACGCAGCATATAGGCGCTTATCAGGTTACTATGCCATCTGAGAAAAAGATTACTTTTCTTGATACCCCTGGCCACGCCGCATTTACAGAAATGCGTGCTCGTGGAGCAAACGTGACAGATATCGTTGTTATTGTAGTTGCGGCAAACGACTCGATCATGCCACAAACTGTTGAAGCTATTAACCACGCTAAAGCAGCCAATGTTCCATTGATCGTAGCTATTAATAAGATTGATTTACCGGATGCAAACCCTAATAAAGTTAAACAAGATCTTCTTCAGCATGAAGTCGTGATTGAGGACATGGGTGGTGAAACTTTATGTGTCGAGGTTTCCGCAAAAAAGAAAATGAATCTGGATAAGCTTGAAGAAGCTATTTTGCTTCAGTCCGAAATCCTTGATTTAAAAGCTAACCCCAACCGCGTTGCCCAAGGAACTGTTGTCGAAGCGAAGCTTGAGCAAGGACGCGGATCAGTTGCGACAATTCTGATCGAGCGCGGTACACTTGAAATCGGTGATATTTTTGTTGTTGGTTCCGAATGGGGTCGTGTTCGCGCGTTGGTAAACGACAAAGGAAAGAATGTAAAGAAGGCCATACCAGGAGAACCCGTTGAGGTTCTAGGTTTAAACGGAACACCTGATTCAGGAGATTCTTTTCAGGTCGTTAAAAACGAAGGTAAGGCTCGTGAAGTTGTAGCATACCGTCAACGCGTTAAAGCTGAGAAAAAATCAGCTATGGCCGCTGGTGGAAGCTCACTTGAAATACTTATGGCCGCTGTTAAAGAAGGTGAGAAGAAAACCCTCCCTGTTATTATTAAAGGTGACGTTCACGGGTCAGTTGAGGCGTTATTGGGTTCTCTTGAAAAAATCACTGAGGAAAATGAAGAGGTCGCAGTTAAGCCTCTCCACACAGGAGTTGGCGGCATCACTGAATCAGATGTTACTTTGGCGAAAGCCTCAGGTGCCCTGATAATTGGATTTAATGTTCGAGCCAATGCTCAGGCGCGCGACATGGCTAAACGAGAAAATGTGGATGTTAGATATTATAACATCATCTATAACGTAATTGATGATGTAAAAGGTATTCTCTCAGGCATGCTCGATCCCGTACATCGCGAGCAATATCTTGGTCAGGCTGAAATACGTGAAGTCTTTAATATTACCAAGGTTGGTAAAGTTGCAGGGTGTATGGTTACAGCCGGTAACGTCAAGAGAGGATCTCATGTTAGACTTTTACGTGATGATGTCGTGATCCATGAAGGGAAGCTCAAGACACTTAAACGCTTCAAAGATGAGGTCAAAGAGGTTCGTGAAGGTATGGAGTGTGGTATGGCATTTGAAAATTATGATGATATTGACATGGTTGGAGCATTAGATACACGCGATACCGATGTACGAATTGCAAGAGAAAGACAAGCTGTAATTTTAGATCATATCAAAAGTTTGAAAGACAAAGACAATTCTGATATTTTATTA
>Ga0066376_10003109_pt1 | contig 15119 bp, 13 predicted proteins | sample Knorr_S15_td_Bot_FD_77009 | JGI IMG/M metagenome (GOLD analysis project Ga0066376, IMG submission 77009) | Marine microbial communities from Southern Atlantic Ocean transect - Knorr_S15_td_Bottom_ad_5009_LV_A | ecosystem: Environmental > Aquatic > Marine > Oceanic | place: Southern Atlantic... | reverse complement strand
GGTGTGACGCTGGCGAATGCCGAGGGTCAACTGCTTTCACTCGCCGAGCGGACGGGTGCGGCGGTCGTCACCACACTTCAGGGCAAAGGGTGCTTCCCGGAAGACCACCCGCTTTACGGCTGGCACCTCGGGACCAAGGGCACGTCGATAGGCAACGCCCTAACCACGAGCGCCGATGTGATACTGGCGGTTGGAACCCGCTTCACCGACCAGGTGGCTTCGTCGTTCCGGGCGGGCACAACATTTGATCCCGCAAGGACAAAGTTGGTCCAGGTCGACATCGACGGACGTGAACTCGGCAAGAACTATGATCTTGAGGTCGGCATCCAGGGAGACGCGGCCGTGGTCCTCGGTGCCATCATCGATGGGTTGGCTGAACGGGAACACCGGGTCGAATACGAATCGACCGACTATTTTTCCGAGATCGGGGAGCTGCGCGAAACCTGGCTTGATGAGACGGCGGAGCTGCGCGAATCAGTCGCTATTCCGCCCACCGTGCCGCGCTTTTACCGCGAACTTCGGAAGGTGTTGGACCGTGACGCAATAGTTGTCACGTCCTCGGGTCACGCACAGGCGTGTGTGCTCGAGTTTCCGTTTTATGAACCACGCACGAACCTGACGTCGGGTGGGTTTTCGACAATGGGGTGGTCGTACCCGGCGGCGCTGGGGGCGAAACTCGCGGCGCCCGAGAAGCAGGTCGTTGCGGTAGTTGGTGATGGCGATTTTTTGATGACGATGCAGGAGATGGCGACCGCAAAAGAGTACGGAATCGGCGTGGTGGCGGTATTGCTGAACAACTACGGCTGGTACTCGATACGCGATCTGCAGATGGCAGAGTTCGGGGAAGACCGGGGTTTCGGGGTCGACTGGGATGCTGCCAAATCCCCTGACTTTGTTGCAATCGCCAGGGGCTTCGGTCTTCACGCAGAATCCGTTGACGACCCAGACGAGATCCAGGCCGCGGTGGGTAGGGCCCTGACACAGGATGGTCCCTCACTTGTCGAGGTGAAGGTCGCCCGCGACTACCCGAACTCCGGCAGCACAGTGGTCGGCTGGTGGGATGTGCCGATCCCGGCTTATCTCACTGATCGGCGGACGGCGTACGAGGAGGCGCGAAAAGAGATCGAACCCCCGCCGGCGAAATAACGTTCGCAGAAAAGATTCCGATCTCTTTTGTCAGTGCGGCTGAGTGATTTTCGGTAACCCGAATACCACGGGTCTTAATTCAGGGCTACCTCGTTACGCTCACCGGTCCTGACACGGACCACCGATTCGACATCTTTTACCCAGATCTTGCCGTCACCAACCGTGTCTGTCCGGGCCGCCTCGACAATCGCGTCGATCGTCGGATCGAGGAAACTATCGCTGACTATGATGTCCAACTGGATTTTCGGAACGTACTCGACCTTGTACTCGATCCCCCGATAGGTATCAATTGAACCGCCCTGCGATCCAAAACCACGTACATCGGAAAGCGTCATACCGGAAACACCGACCAGAGAAAGCGCCTCTCGCACTGGCCCCAGTCTTACCGGTTGTATTACCGCTGTAACGTGCTTCATAGAAATTCGTCCTTCTTCTTTTGCTCTTTGTCGCCTTACCCGGCGGTCAGTGCTGCTGCCTGGTAGCCGACCGCGGGTTCGGCCGTCATTGATATAAGTCGGTAGCCACGTTTCCGTGCCGCGGAAATTCCAGGGTGGCCGACTCGTTGCAGTTTCGAGCGCAATCGACAGATGTAGGTGTCGACGACGCGCGATAGCGGCTTGCCCTCTGTCCACACTTTTCGCACGAGCTCAACCCTGCCAACAACCCGGTGTGATTCCTCGATGAGAACGACCAGCAGGTCATATTCACGTGGTGTCAGGCCGAGGACCTTGCCATTAAATTCGATTTCAAACAAATTTTTGTTCAAGGAGAGTGCCGTTTCCACATTTCACCTTTCCATTACGCCTGAACTATTCATGATAATCCGTGGCGGTGGATTGATTAGCTAGCTGCCGACGTTCTCATCCACAGCCGCACCAGACGGGACGACCACGGGACTGCCCTGTGCAACCGTCGGGGTTGCACTCGTGCCGGCCGCTGGAAGCGCCGGAGCAAAGTCGGGGTAGCCCGCCGCTTCGTGCTCGCTGATATCGAGTCCACGTATCTGGTCTTCATCGGAAGCCCGCATACCGATCGTCATGTCGATGAGCTTGAAGACGATGAATGAAGTCGGGAACACGAACAGGAACGCCGCTGCGACACCTGTGATCTGGACTCCGAGCTGCGCCAGACCGCCGCCGAAGAACAGCCCGTCGACACCTCCGTAGGCGGATGAAGCGAACAGGCCAACCGCAACCGTGCCCCAGGCACCGGCGAACCCGTGGGCCGCAATGGCACCCACTGGGTCGTCGACCTTCATTACCCGTTCAAGTAGAAGCACGGCTCCAACAACGACCATTCCACCGATGAGACCGGTAAGTGCGGCCATGCCCGGGCTCATGTTCGCCGTGCCCGCGGTGATGGCGAAAAGTCCACCGATAACGCCGTTCAGAGTCATCGATGCGTCGAAGCGTTTCCACAGGAGGTAACTGAGCGATAGTGCGCCGAGAGCACCGGCTGCAGCAGCCAGGTTCGTGGTGACCATGATGATAGCGATCGACGCATCGTTGCCTGAAACAGTCGATCCGGCGTTGAAACCGAACCAGAGGACGAACACACCGAGTGCTGCAAGTGTTATTGAGTGACCCGGAATCGCGAGGGGCGATTTGTCAGCGGCAAATTTGCCAAGACTCGGGCCCACAACTATCGCACCGGCCAGGGCGGCCCAGCCACCGACGCTGTGAACAACAGTCGAACCAGCGAAGTCGATAAAACCGTTCTCCCCGTGTCCGCTCAGCCAGCCTCCGCCCCACACCCGTGAGCCGAGGACCGAGTAGATGAAGGCCGTTACTGCAACCGTGTACACGAGGTACGCGATGAACTTTGTTCGTTCGGCAACAGCACCGGAAATGATGGTAGCCGCGGTTGCCGCGAACACTGTCTGGAAGATAAAGAACGCAAAATCGAACATCCCTTCATCGGTCGATGGGTCGATTTCCGACAGGAAGAAGTTGTTCGTGCCAATCCAGCCGCTCTTGTTCGCTCCGAACATAAATCCGAAGCCGACCATCCAGAAAACAAGCGACCCAATGGAGATGTCCATCACGTTTTTCATGATGATGTTCGCTGCGTTTTTGGCCCTGGTCGCGCCAGCCTCGAGCATGGCGAAACCCGCCTGCATGAGGAAGACGAGCGCTGTTGCGAACAGCACCCACACGATGTCGAGGTGAATGGGGTTGTATTCCATCGCCCGAGATTCCTTTCAGACCAGATCATCTCTGGTCAGCTCAAATATGACCGGTGATTTGGCGCCAACCTGGTCGACATTCGCCGGGGTCACATCCGCGAGCACCAAATAAAACTCGGACCTCGCTCCGTCACCTCAATCCACGCTATGAATCGAATGTTTCACCGTGTTTGCGGGATTGTTGCGCTATTTAGTCGAGCAAGTAAAAGCGATGTTTCGATCGTGTGCCATTCAGCCCGGGAAGCCGTTAGCTGGATGCACGTTTCGTCTTTCGCGAGTACGATTCGCCGAGATTTCGGAATCACCCAATTCACCACTGCAAAACGACGGGAAGACCATGGCAAAGCGAATCAACCGGGCGATCGAGTTACTTGAGCAGGACCAGCCGATCTACTACGACGGAGGGCACACGGGTCACGTGCTTACCCGCGAGCAGGGGATGAAGGACGCACACACGTGGGCCGACTACATCAACGTGGGCATGGAGCACGGTGCATTCGATATGACGGGACTCGACAACTACATGCAGGGCCTGATCGACGGTGGCCCGACGGCCAGCGGCCACCGGACTCCGGCGGTCATTGTCGAAACACCGGTCGAAGGCTCTTCAGAGGAAATTATCCGGTTCAACGCCTGGCAGTTCCGGATGATCCTCGCGCGTGGCGTTCACGGAATCCTGCTCTGCCAGGCTGAAACTCCCGATGCTGTCCGGGCGTTCGTCGAATCGTGCCGCTACCCGATCAACATGACCGGTGTCGGCTACGGGCTGGGTCGGGGAACGCGTGGCACCGGGTCGCAACCTACCTCCGCGCCTGTGTGGGGCGTCGATGCCAATACTTACACCGATAAGGCCGACCCCTGGCCCCTGAATCCCGATGGCGAGTTGCTTCTGGGGGTGAAGATCGAAACGGTCCGGGCGCTTTCGAACTGCGAACAGTCGCTGGCGGTGCCGGGTCTTGGTTTTGCCGAGTGGGGTCCGGGTGACCTGCACATGTCCTTCGGTATCAAGCGAGATCCAAACGGTCCCCTGGACCCGCGCCTGGCCGAAGCCCGCGCAAGGGTAATTGCTGCCTGCAAGGAGAATGGCCTTGCGTTCCTCGATGGCTGTACGCCCGAGAACGTGGCGGACAAGATAGACGAGGGTGTGCGGGTTATCGCGGGTCATCGCGAGGATACGGCGGAGATCGGCAGGGCCCACTCAAAACGCACCATGCCCGTGTAGTCGGATCGCCACCTTTCCTGAGGTGGCATTGCCACGTTTGCTGAGTGGCCGATTTATACTGGCTGAATCGTCAGGTTGAGCTTAGAACTGGTGGCTTGGGTGCGTGTGGGAATATTGGGTGGAACGATGATTGATCGCGATCTGTTGAACAACGTAAGGCCGTGGATCGAGTCAACGCTTGGTTACGAGTTGCCCAAAGCCGGAGATTTTGGGCTCAGAATTGGCGTAACCCCAGACAGCGACGATGCCATGCCGTTGTACGCGGTCCGCGTCGACAACACTGTGGCCGTGGCTGCTCGATCGGAGTGGCTCGTCGAACTCCGACCGATACTGGTCGATCTTCACCCCGACTTGTTGTTCTCGGTGGCTGGAACTTACGAGCTCAGCCGGGTGACACTCCACGATGGCGTTGCCGTATGGGGTCCGGTTCCCTCCTACGTCGCCAACTCAAAGACCTGGCGACCGGTTTCTTCGGGCGCGGCCGTGAGGCTCGATGAATCACAGGTTGCTGAAGCCAATTGGGACGTGTTCTGGCACGTTGCTGGTCCTTCCGGTATTGCGCAGTTCGGTGTGTATGAGGGTGGCGAACTGATGGCGGTGGCTTCGGTATCGGACAAGGGTCACAACATCTACGAGATCGGCGTTGAAGCACGCCCTGACTCGAAAGGGCGCGGGCTCGGGAGCATCGTAGTCAGTGCCGCGGGCGACTGGATACTTGCACAGGGAGCGGTGATGTTTGCAAGTGCGGCCCACTGGAACGTGCCGTCGGGTCGAAATTTGCGTCGATTGGGAATGCAATACACATACTCGGCGCTGATCAGTTGGGAGGGTGAATTCCAGGTGCCGCCCCAACCGCTGGGTCAACCTATCCCGGGCCAACCGGTGTACAACCGCTATCCGACGTGGGCCATGAACCAGGATATTCGGGAGAAGCCCTAGCGGACTAATGTGTCAGCCCCCATAGGAGCGGTTCCGGGGTGAATCCGCGCCCACCGATTGCCGGGGCGTCACAAGTCGACAACGACCTGCGTTCGGTCTCGCATGTAGAGCTTGGACAGCACACGCTTCACGTGGGTTTTTACCGTGCCCTCGGAAATGAACAACTCCTCGGCGATATCGGCGTTCGTGTCGCCGTGGGCCATGAGCATGAACACTTCCTGTTCGCGTGCAGTCAGTTCGGCGATCGGGGTTAGATCGGGGGTACCCTCGGGCATTAGCTCCGATGGATTCGGGACCGGGGTCAGGATCGCCGCGACGGGTGCTGAAACTGGCGGATTAAACCGTTTCGGAGCCTCCGTTTCCGGGGGCTCCGCAGTCGGGCTTTCGCTTTCCTGTTGTTCGATGGGTGGCTTGGTACCGATCTCACCAGGTACCGCGATCGTCGAAGGCTTCGGTGGTCCGTCTCCCTCGGGTGTCGGTATCGGTCGGGCAACGATTCGGGTTGAACGTGACCCGAGCATTAGCTTCGCCCACCAGCCATGAAGTGACGAGAATGCCAGAATCATGTGGGATGCCAGTACGAGTCCGAAAAGGCCTATGGGGGTCAAAAGCAAACCGTCCAGTGGCGAGTTGATTGTGTAGGTCCAGCCGATCTCACTGATGATGTGGAACGGTTCGTTGCTGTAGAGGGCAATGATCGGCGAGAAAATAAGTGCGAGCACCACCGCGCCAGTGGTCACGATGCCTACAAACGCCGCGATTCCGAGCGGGAACTGGGCGAACAGGTAGATCAGGCCGGTCCAGGTCGTGGGGTCAACCAATCTCACTTTCACCTGCGATCGGAAATTGCTGACGCCTTCAAGCCTCGACGGTGGGCGCCTGATCTGGGTCTGGTTAGCAAACCCGGCCATTAGCGCTTCGAGATCGCCGAGCCATCGTGAAACAAACAGCACACTGAGCAAAATTACCGGTCCGACGAGAGTCCAGATAAGTGCACCGCCGACTGACAACGAGACGACGAGGAGCACGAAGTACGCGATGCCGAGTGGGAACATCAGCAGTATGTGGCCCGCACGGACGTAGGTGCGGCAGTCGATAACCGGCTGGAAGATTTTGCCCCGCGGTCCCCGGTCGGACGGATAGGCAGCGGCGAAGGGGTTGTACTTGTAAAACATGCCGGTAGTTTCGGGTGGCTATAGCTTATCTGCGTGCCCCCGCAGGGGTATTTTTGGTACCGGGGTGACGGCGATTTAGAGTACAACCCAACTGAATGCACCTCAGTACGCAAATTAATTGCCAATCTCTCAGAGAATGTGGTCAGCTACCCCACACACCGTCGACGGCATCGAGGCAGGTCTCGATTGTGAGGCCTGCCGAGCCGGGGGCGAACGGGCTCACTCCTACCTCGTATCCGCCTTCTTCGTAGGCGATATCAGTTGGCAGGTAGGCGTAGTGGCCGTTGCTGAAGCCGGAAAATACCGTGTTGGGCGCGAGCGAACGCCTTTTGATTTCGCCTGCCAGTTCAGCGAACGGCTCGACCGGGGCAGACACGAGCACCGTTTCGCCGATCCGCATCGACTGTATTTCCATCGGAATGACGCCGTCACGGTCGTACTTCTCGTAGTTCCGTGCGACGTTCAGGTAGATGTTGGCCCGCATCACCTTTGATACTGCGCGCTGGATTTCATCTTCGGTAGCCCCGGACGCCCGAATCGCCTCGAGTTGTTTTTCGCCGCGTTCAAACTCGGCCTGGGCCTCGTCGACCGATGCCACCTTACGACTCGGCAGGGCGACTGTGAGGTTGTGGACAGCCACAGTGTCGTCCGACTCACCGACCGGGACATCCGTGTAGATGCCGAGATCGGCCCCCGAAAGCAGGATCTGATCGAGTCGTTCTTCACGCTCAAGCGGGTCGATACCAAGCCTGACTCGGGCAGCTTCTGCGCCCAGCCTTGCGCCGGCTTTCCGGTAGACCCGCAGATCGCCGGTAAAGCCATCGACCGGTCCCTGGTTTCCGCTGGCTCCCTGCAGGAAAATGCACAGGCCGCCGACAGCGTGTTCGACCACCGAACGCATCGGCCCCGGAAAGTCGGGCGTCACCCACTGGTTTTCGTGGCCCATGATCGTCGGGTGCATTGCGTAGTTGACGATCGTGGCGATCGGGTTGCCATCGGCATCGTCAATCCCGACTACGTCTACATCATGGTCTACGAAGCCATCCCAGTTTCGACCGGTAAACAGCTCGCCGTTTTTGCGTGCGGGACGGCGGTTGATGTTGATGTCGCAGCTGCCGCGGCCAAAGCCGGTTCGGGCAGGTTTCAGGGCATTTTTCGCTTCGATAACAGCGCTTGCACATGCATCGGGTATCCGGCCCCACCATTCGTTGGCGAGGTCGATTCCTTCCTTGATCCACTGTCCAAAAGTTATCGGTGCCGAGTGTGTGTGGGAGTAGGCGAGACGGATGTTTTCGAACGGGATTCCCGATTCTTCGGAAATAAGCCCGCGTATCAGGAGGTCCTGGTCGCCGGTGAATATTCCGATGTCTACATCGACGATCGCCAGCTCGGTATCGCCATTCGCGACTGCAAGCGCAGTCACCAGTAGCGGCATGTCGTTGCCGAGCGAGACCTGGTGGGTTTGCGCACCCCAACCGCCGTGGGCGGTTCCGACCTCAGGGCTTATGTCGACTCGACCCACTCCGGCGCTAAGCACTACGAAAACTCCCTAATTACGAAGGTATCAGGCGCGAACTTTGCTTTCGAAACCGATTTCGTCGTGGGAGTCGTCGCAGTACGGCTTCATCTTTGAAGCGCCGCACCGGCACAACCTCAGTAGACCGTGATGCCGGTATGCGTTGCCGTCGGCGTCGACCAGGTCGAAATTGCCTGTTACCTCGAGGGAGTCATCGTCTTTTATTCGGATTTCGACTGTCATTAGATGGCCCTCGATGAGTCAACAAACTCACATGCCCGGTGCGACCCGGTGCAGAACGGTTTTTCGGTCGATTCACCGCATCGACACAACCACGCTTCGTCGGTAATTTCGAGCTTGTTGCCCGCACCGTCGATTAATACGAAATCACCCTCAACGTAATACGGCCCATCGTCGCCGGGCGTGATCGTTGCTTCTGCCATATGTAACTCCTGATCCGTGCGCTATCGGGTTCAACAAGATCGCTCTTTCTACAACCCGTTCGATGTTCGTTTCCTGCAGCTGGTTGCGAATTCCTACCTCAGGTCGCACTCGATTCCGGCCTCGGCACAGTACGACTCGAACCACTCAATGACCTCTCGATGGTACGGGATGCCCCCTTTTAGCCGTTCCTTCTCGTCTTCGTCTTCCTTGAGGCCCGCATAGATGACCCGCTCGAATCCCTTTGCCGGTGGAACGTCGGCGATGAATTTCAGAAGAGAGTCCATGTCATCGAGGAACTTTTCGCGGTCGGTGAAGGCCTCAATATCGTAAGCCTGGAAAAAGTGGCCGCCCGGAGTGCCGTTCACCGGACCCGGGCCGTAGCCGGAAAGCTCGTTACAGATGATTTCGTTCATCAGCGCCAGGCCGAACCCCTTGTGCGATCCGTTCTCACGCGTGCCGCCGATGTGGAGCAGGTAGTACTCACCAATATCGGGCGGGTCGATGTTTTCGAGAATCGGCTCGCCGTCGAGATCGGTAATCCAGCCGCCCTCGATCTGCGCGCCGTTCCTTCGAGCCAGGCTGATCTTGTTGTTTGCAACCTGCGTGGTTGCGACATCGAACAGGAACGGCGGCATGTTTCGGGCCGGAGCCGCCCATGCGATCGGGTTGGTACCCATGACGGGTTTAGAGCCGAATGTCGGCACCGTCTGGTGCGATCCACCGGCTGTCATGCAGTGACCGATCATCCCCTGTTGAGCGGCCATCATGGCGTAGTAGCCGCAGCCGGCAAGGTGGCCCGAGTTCGTAACCGCCACCGCGCCCATCCCGAACTCCTTCGCCTTGTCGATCGCATGCTGCATCGCCCACGGGCCCACGTGCGTCCCGAGCGCCCGGTCGGCGTCGATGGTCATTGTGGTCTTTGATTCGCGCACGACTTTGAATTCGGGGGTGGGGTTCAGTTTGTTCGTACCGTAATCGGCAACGTAGTGCCGGAGCATGTTCGAAACGCCGTGGGATTCGACGCCTCGGAGGTCGTTTGTAATCAGCACATCGGTCGAGCGCGCAGCCTCGTCGACCGAAACACCACTGTGTCGAAATATCGCTTCGGTCGCGGTCCGAATCTGGCCTTCCGCCACGTATACACGGTCTTTTTCCGGAACCTTGAAGCGTTCGAGCATTGTTAAGGATCCTTTTCGGTATTAACAGTTGGCGATACTTGGACATCGACGACCAGCAATGCTTTTAACGGCGGCAACACTTTACAGGGATGTCGGGGGAGTGCGCGCTCGGGGAGCAAAGCTCGGGCCCGACAACAAAGGGAATTTTGTATAAAAGACCTATCATTATCAGGTCGGAAGTGACCATGGGCCAGATCAAGTTTAATCGCGCGGGCGACGATGAAGAACGGTCGGGTCCCACCCTGGTGATCGATGGCCGGGTGCTTATGGGTGGGGTTGAAATAACTGATTGAACGATACGTGCAGGAACACGTCTCCGGGCAACTAAATAACTGTCATCCCGCCGTCGATAACGAAGTTGGCCCCGGTCGCGAATGACGCGTCGCCGGTCGCCAGGAAAGTTATGAACGGTGCGATGTCTTCGGGTGTTCCGAGCCTGCCGAGCGGTATTTTTGCAACCATTTCCGCTCTCCTGCCAACGGGATTCGGGTGAAGATCGAAATCGGGAGTTCGCTCGAGTGCGCCGGGGCTGATGCTGTTGGCGCGTATGCCCTGCGCACCGTAGTGCACTGCGATGTGGCGGGCAAGGTTTACGATGCCGGCCTTACCGGTTGCGTAGGCAACGTTCGGCGTGGTGCCACGTAGAGCGGTGATCGAAGCGGTGAGAATAACGACTCCACCGGTGCCCTGCTTCACCATCTGGGCAAGCGCGTATTTGCATGTGAAAAACTGGCCCTTGTAGTTCACATCGTGGGTGCGGTCCCACACCGCCTCGGGGAGTTCGTGCAGGTTGCGGTCTTCGCTGTGCATCTGGATACCGGCATTCGGGACCGCGATGTCGAGGTGGCCAAACGTTTCAACGGTTTGCGACACTGCGGCCTCAACCTGATCGGGGTCCGAAACATCAGTGGGAATTGCAATGGCCGAACCGCCCGACGCCGTGATTTCCGCGGCGACCGAGATCACTCCGTCATCTGGAATACCAGTTATCGCAACAGCCGCGCCTGCTTGTGCCATCAAACGAGCTGTCGCCGCGCCGATACCAGAACCGGCACCGGTAATAAGCGCCACTTTGCCTTCGAGTTTTCCGTTCGTCACCTGGCCCTCCTTAGTCCATCTGTATTCCCACTCACCCAAACTCTCTCCCTGAATGCAGGGGGTTTCATATCGCTGCGGAACTAGCTGATTTTTTCCTTCTTCTCGGGGGGATGGAAATGCGAATATTCCGCGCTCGATCAGTAACCCACCGCCCGGGCAGGCTTGGCGAACGGGCTGAGACCGCTTTTCCAGCCGTTAATACCTTCGTCGGAATGGGTGATCCCGTTGGGTTCCGCAAACGGCCACAGGACGCTTTCCTCGGGCGGGAGTCCGTAGTTGTGCCCCCGGCGCTTGAGTTCGAGAAGCACATCATCGCCGAACCTCGGGTCGATCACAGGGTCATCGGATTCGACGTGGAACCTCGGTTGCTCGATCGCCTGCTGCAAACTCATCCCGAAATCGACGTGGTTGACGATCACCTGGACCACCGCGGCCCAGATGCGCCGCCCCCCTGAGCCGCCGATCGCGAGCACGGCACGACCGCTATTGTGAATGATCATGGGAGTCATGTTGTTCAGGGCGCGGGCCAGTGGAGCGATTGAGTTTACGGTTCCGGGGACAGGGGCCGACCAGCTCATGGCGTTGTTCATCATCACGCCAACACCGGGATTCACGACACCGCTGTAGCCGACATTCGTCTGGGTCAGTGCCACCATGTTTCCGTGTTTATCGGCGGTCGTGATGTGCGTAGTTCCGTCATCGGGTGCCGAACCGGCAGATGCCGGGAAATTTGCCGGTCGATCGGCCCCGGCAAACGGCCACGGATCGCCGGTAGAAAATTCGGTGGCCGTTGACATGTCGATCGTGGCCGCGCGGCTCTTCACGTAATCAGGGTCGACCAGGGAATCGATCGGGAAACCATATATCGCCGGGTCGCCCATGAAGTTGAACCGGTCGACCGCGGCGAGTTTTACGGCTTCGATCAGCGTGTGCAGGAAATCGACGCTGCCATGACCCATTCCGGCGAGATCGAACCGGTCGAGGATGTGCAGAATTTCGAGTGCCGTCGGTCCGCCGCATGGCCCCCCGACCCCTGACAACTCTAACCCGCGGAATCGGCCGTTCAACCCGTTTTCACGGACGATTGGCCGATATCGCTCAAAATCTGAAAGTCGCAGGTAGCCGCCGTTCTTTTCGATATCATCGGCGATCCTCGCAGATGTTTCGCCTCCGTACATTTCGGACGCACCGTTGCGGGCCAACCGTTCAAGCGTTTCGGCATGTTCCTTTTGCACAAAATGTGCGCCGGGTCCGTATGGTGAACCGTCGTTCAGATAGAGATCGCCGGTGGTTTTGAACCGTGAGAGCAGAGCATGGCCCGCTGCCATAGCGAGCGCCACTGTGCGCGAAAGGGGAAACCCTTCCCTGGCTATCTTGATTGCAGGGGCAATAGCCTGGTCGAGGTCGATCGTTCCCCAATTTTCGAGCGCCGTTGTGAGACCGGCCACGGTGCCGGGGATAGATATCGATGTGTAGCCCTGAGTGTTGGCGTTATCTTTCACTTTCGGCCATGAGAAACGGCGGGATGGTCCCTGTATATCTAGAGCACCCGGGCCAGTTTCAAGCTCGAACATTTCGGCGTGCGCAAGACCGGGCGCCTGCATTCCAAAATCGATCGAGCCGCCGCCACCTCCATCGAGGTGAACGATCATCACGCCGCCCCCACCAACGCCGTTCCAGATCGGGAGCAGCACGCCCGTAGCGAACGCGGTAGTTACCGCCGCATCGACTGCGTTGCCGCCGTGTTGCAAGACTTCGGTGCCGATCTGGGCCGCCAGCAGGTGCTGGGCGACCACCATGCCGGACGGTGCGGAGATTTCTGCGTGGGCGTAAACGGGTGAACTGGTTATCAAGGGTTTTCTTGTCAAACTCTCAGAGGGCGAAGATGTGCTGGTCGGCGACATGTTATTACGTTAGGACGGTTGCGCAACGGACAATCTCGCAGGCGCGTACGATCGCATTGCGCCTGAGTAAGCTATCGCGCTGGAGAATTGACTGGACATTGATAAATGCCCAACAGGACATCCATAAAACGGTGGTGGCGATGCTGGCCGCCGGACTGTCGTGCACAGCGACCGACCTGGTCGATGGACAGGTTCACATCACGGTGCGGAGTCCCGATGCTCACGAAAACCCGGCTCACCGACTGTTTCCTCCTCATCCCGGCAAGATCGGGATTGCCTCGATGGGCACCGGTGGGATCGTGTGCGTCGATGAACCACACAGGAAGTGGGCCGAGACGGAGCTGACAGCATTGAGAATCGTGGCGACTGGTACAACGCAATTCACGAAGACCCCAGCGGTACGGCCTCCCCACGATGGTCGCGGCAATTGCCGAGCAAGATGGCAAGGTCGTGGGAGTCTGCGGGGCGTCGGCAGATTCGCCGTACATGTGGCAACTCGGCAGTGACGTTCGCCGGGGCACAAGGGACGTGGCATCGCGCCAGCCTTGACTTCAGCAGTTGCCAGGGTAGTTCTCGATACAGGCAAGCTGCCCTATTACGGCACGTCCGCCTCCAACGTTCCTTCAATGAGAACTGCCCTTGCGGCCGGGTTCAAACCGACGTGGGTCGAGGTATTATTGCGTCCGTTGTCATGAGGGCGTCCTGACCAAATCTAAAAATATTATTTCCGTCCGTAGCAAACCCGCCTGGAGCGCAGAATGAGATTCGCAATTCTCGGTATTTCGCACGAGACCAACACGTTTTCTGAGGTTCCAGCAACCTACGAAAAATTCGAGGAAGCTCTGATGCTCCGCGGGCAGGAAATCGTCAAGCAGTACGTTGACGCCGAGTACACGATGACCGGGTACCTACAGGCTGCGGAAGAGTTCGGGTTTGAGGCAGTGCCGTTGATGTATGCCAACACCGGCCCTATCGGCACCATTACGAAAGACGCCTACGACCGCATAACAGCCGAAATGTTTGGCATGCTGCGCGACCAAGGACCGTGGGACGCCGTGTTGATATGTAATCACGGGGCCGCTGTTTCTGAAGAATTCCCAGACATGGATGCCGAATTCACACGGGCCGTCAGGGAGATCGTAGGCCCCGAGGTGCCGGTCGGCATGACGCTCGACATGCACTCCAACATTTCAAAGGAAACGATTGCCAATACCGATGTGTGCGTGGTGTGGCGAACCTGCCCGCACCTTGACTGCAGGCAACGGGGTCACAAGACTGCCGAGCTGATCTACCGTACGGTGAAGGGCGAGATCAACCCGGTCCAGTACATCGAAATGGTCCCGATGCTCGTCAATATCGTGAAGCAGTTCACCGGCCAGGATCCGATGAAAAGCCTCGTCGACGACTGCGTTGAGGCGAATGAACGGAAGGGTATCCTCGACACCTCGATCGCCGAGGGCTACCCGTATTCCGATGTCGAAGAGATGGGCATGTCGTGGATCGCAATTTCCGATGGTGATGCGGAGAGCGCAAAAGAGGCCGCAAAGTGGATGTCAGCCCGTGCATGGGAGAAGCGGGCCGACCTGAACAGGCCGGTACCCAGCATCGAAGAAGCGCTGAAGATGGCCGACGAGAGATACGTCGGTCCGAAGCCCGCTGGCGTTGAAAACTTCCTGCCTGACGACGGTTCTGCACTTGCCGAAAACGTGCCGTCAGAACATTCCCACCTCGGACCCATCGTGTTGATGGATGTTGGCGACAATATCGGCGGTGGGTCGTCGGCTGACTCGACGCACATCATGAAGGTTGCCCGGGAGATGGGCATCGAGGGCTACCTGCAGACGCTGTACGACCCCGAGGCAGTAAAGGCGATGGTTGCGGCAGGGGTCGGGGCCGAAATTTCACTTGAGGTTGGTGGTAAGACCGACAATATGCACGGTGAGCCGGTTCTGATCACGGGCACAGTAGTGAATATCGATGACGGCCCGTACGAGGAGACCCGGCCGACGCACGGCGGGTTCAAGTTCTATGACGATGGCCAGAGGGTGCGCTTCAACACCGTCGATGGCATGACGATCTTGCTGACCACCAACCGATCGGGCAACACTGCACGCGAGCAAATGTACTCGATGGGAATAAACCCCGAGGATTACCGCATAGTGGTGGCGAAAGGGGTTAGCTCGCCCCGTCCTGCGTACCAGCCGATTGCTGCGGAAATAATCATTGTGAACAGCCCCGGCGTGACCTCGGCTGACCTCGATACGTTCACGTTCAATCGTCGCCGAATCCCGCTCTACCCGTTCGAAGATCCC
>Ga0066376_10003108_pt1 | contig 15127 bp, 19 predicted proteins | sample Knorr_S15_td_Bot_FD_77009 | JGI IMG/M metagenome (GOLD analysis project Ga0066376, IMG submission 77009) | Marine microbial communities from Southern Atlantic Ocean transect - Knorr_S15_td_Bottom_ad_5009_LV_A | ecosystem: Environmental > Aquatic > Marine > Oceanic | place: Southern Atlantic... | reverse complement strand
TATAAATCGTAAAATCCGGCCGATGATATTAACAGAAAAGGAATTTATAAGATTAAATAAACCCCTTGATATTAAACATGCTCTTCCAATCTGGAGTGATTGAAAAAAAATAGTTTTATTAAAGCTTTAATAGTATGATGTACTGACAACCTTTATGGTGTCTTTAAAAAAAAATAAGCAAACCCTGTAGGTTCCAAAATGTGACTGAAAGGGCGGAGCCTTATCAAGTATACTATTAATAATATTCTTTAAATAGAGGTAAATATTGGATATAAAAAGTGTAATAGAAAAAAATATAATAGTTAAAACTAAAATGCTTGAAGAATGTGTGGCTCTCATTGAACTCGCAGCGTCTCTGATGATTGATGCAATAAGAGATGGGAAGAAAATTTTGTGGTGTGGGAATGGCGGTTCTGCTGCAGATGCACAGCATATGGCGGCTGAACTTATGGGTGGTTTAAGAGATCATGATCGTAGACCTATAGCTTCAATCGCCTTGACTACTGATACATCTTTTATAACAGCATGGTCTAACGATACAGATTATGCATCAATATATTCTCGCCAAATTGAAGGATTAGGTAATGCTGGTGATATTCTCGTTGCGATATCAACTAGCGGAAACTCTATCAATGTTATTAATGCGATATATTCTGCACAAAAAAGAAATATAAAAGTGATTATATTATCAGGAAAATCAGGTGGTAAAATGGCAGGTATGGGAGATGTAGGGATAATGATTCCAAGCGATGATACCCAGAGGATTCAAGAAGGCCATTTATTAACTGAGCATATTCTTTGTGAAATGGTGGAGGAGCAGTTTATTAAATTTTCCATTAAATCCTGATGGAATTGATAAATAATTAATAAAAAAATGTTACTAACACTAATCGTTTATGATTTTGATGGTGTCATGACAGATAACAAGGTCTATGTTGACCAAAGTGGAAGAGAAATGGTGCAGGTCAATCGGTCAGATGGTTTAGGAGTTTCTGAAATCAAAAAGCTAGGGATTGATCAAATCATCATTTCAACTGAGAAAAATTCTGTGGTTTCTGCAAGAGCAAGTAAACTTAGTATTCCTTGCTTACAAGGTATTGAAAATAAAAAAGATGTTTTAATAAATTATTGCAAAAAAAATGATATTAATCTAAAAAATATTGCATATGTAGGTAATGATATAAACGACAAAGAAGCCATGGAAATTGTAGGATATTCATTTTGTCCAGTCGATGCGCATGGTAGTATTAAAAAAATATCAAATCATATTTTAGATACAAAAGGCGGAAATGGTGTGATTAGAGAATTATTAGATTTTATAAACAACAAAAAAGGAGAATAGTATGTCTATATTTATTACTGCTGAGATTGGAATTAATCATAATGGTGATTTAGGTATCGCTAAGGACTTAATTGATGTTTCAGTAGAAGCTGGTGCGGATGCTGTTAAATTTCAAAAAAGAACAATTGATTCAGTATATGATAAAGAAATGTTAGATAGTCCAAGAGAGAGCCCATGGGGGACTACTCAACGTGCACAAAAAGAAGGCCTTGAATTCGGTCTAGATGAATACCAAGAAATTGATAGTTATTGCAGAAAAAAAGGTATTGAGTGGTATGCATCGGCATGGGATCTAGAGAGCATCAATTTTCTGAAACAGTTTAATTTGAAATATGACAAGATTGCTTCAGCTATGATTGTTTATGATGATTTATTAAAAGCCGTCGCAAAAGGTAAGATAAAGACTTTTATATCTACGGGTATGAGTAACGATGAAGATATTGATAATGCTGTAAATATTTTTAATAAAGCTGAATGTCCATATGAATTATTACATTGTGTTTCAACTTATCCGATGAGGGATGAAGATGCCAATCTTAAATCTATAAATACTCTTCGTAATAAATATAATTGTAATGTTGGATACAGTGGACATGAAGTTGGACTTGCAGTCTCCTATGCTGCTGCTGCAATGGGGATAACATCGTTAGAGAGACATATAACATTAGATCGAGCAATGTATGGGTCTGACCAAGCTGCATCAGTGCAGCCAGATGGATTTAAAGAGCTTGTTTCAGTTGTAAAAAAAATAGAAAGTTCTATGGGTGATGGTAAGCTAGGATATAATCAAAAAGAAATAAGTATTGCCGAAAAACTTAGGGCACACATACCCTGGGAATCCAGTCAAATCAAATAACTATTACATCTCCAAGACGATGAACAAATGAAAAAAATCAATCTAGCAATTTTAGGATGTGGTGTTATTGCTAGCGATGCTGACGAAGACCCCAAAAAACGTCATATATATAGTCACGCAAAGGCAATTTCATTGATTCAAAAAATTCAAATAACTGCCTGCTGTGATATTGATGAAGCAGCTCTAAATAAATTTTCTAAAAAGTATAGTATAGCGAACAAATATACTAATCTTGATGAAATGTTTGCTGAAGAGGTGATTGATATTCTTGTTGTTGCAACACCAACAAAATTCCATTATGATCATGTAAAGAAAGCTTTTTTAAATAATATAAATGTGGTTTTCTGCGAAAAGACACTAACTTATGATCTAGAACAGGGTATTGAGATATCAAATATCGCAAAAAATAAAAATGGTCTTTTAGTTGTAAATTTTATGCGAAGGTGGGATAATTTTTATATTGAATGTAAGAGACTTTTAGATAGCCTTGAGCTCGGGCGATTAGAGACAATGGTGGTTTATGCGGACACAGCACTCTATATGAACGCAAGTCATATGCTTGATCTAATTGTATACTTTGGGGGCGATGTCAATTCAGTAGTTGGCCATATCGATAGATTAAACAAACCTAGAATTGTACATGGGAAAGATGATTCTGGTGCCAAAGCAATGATTACCCATAAGAACGGTATAATTACGTTTCTGAAAGCGACAGGTGAATCCCAAAGAAATCACTACTGTGAAATGGATTTTCAATGCACAAAAGGAAGATTGAGAATTTTGAATGATGACATAAAGTATGAGGTTTATAAATTTGAAAAAAGTCCACAACATAAAGGACTTGATGAATTAAAGATGCAATATACTAAGTTGAATAATCATAAAGATGAGCGAGTTGTTAACGCTTATTTGGAAATCATCGAATTCATAGAACACAAGAAGCAACCAAGGTATACGGCATTTGACTCACTAAAATCGTTGGAACTTATCAAATTAATTTATGAATCCGATTCAAAAAATCATTTTCCTGTATATTCAAAATTATAGCTACATTAAATGAATAAAGATACACTGGCCATACAAGGAGGCAAACCTGTCCGGGATAAGGAATTCAGATCCAAACCATACTTAACAGAAGAGTCTATAGAGAGAATTGTCTCTTTAATGCGGGAAGGTAGACTGACGAGGTTCGTTGGCTCTCCAATTCCTGGGACTAAAGAAATTATCGGGCTTAATAGTAATGAAGTCGAAAATATTGATTATGATTTTTCCGTTTTAGGAGGGAAAAGTGTAAGAAAATTCGAAAGTGAGTGGTCAAAAATCCATCAAGTAGATTATGCAGTTTCTGTGAATTCTGCCACATCTGGTCTAATAGCGGCAATTTTGGCATTAGATATTGAGCCCGGAGATGAAGTGATATGTTCCCCGTTTTCGTTTACGGCTTCAGCTACTTCCATTATTGCAGCCAATGCTGTACCTGTTTTTGCTGATATTGATTTAGATACATTTTGCGTATCGCCTATTTCTGCCGAGGAAGCTATCTCTCAACGGACAAAAGCTGTCATGCCTATCCATTGGAACAGTAACGCTGGTGAACTGGATTCGATCATTTCATTAGCAAGAAGTAAAAGACTGAAAGTAATAGAAGATGCTTCCCAATCACCAGGGATGGTATATAAAGAAAAATATTTAGGCACTCATGGCGATGTTGGTGTTTTTTCACTTAATGAACCTAAAAATATAATGACAGGTGAAGGTGGGATTATTGTCACCAATGATAAGGATATTGCAGTAAAGTGCAGACTGATTAGAAACCATGGTGAGGGTATTATTGATGAGGATGCATCCAAGAAGTCTTTAATTAACTGTATCGGGTATAACTTTAGATTGGTGGAGTTATTGGCTGAAATCGGTTGCGATCAACTTAATCATCTTGAATATTTGAATACTATACGGAAAGATAATTATTCATACTTGATTAAAGAATTGGTTAGTGAATTTGGTGAGCATATTATTCCACAAAAGATAACCCATCTTGAATCTTATTTCCCTTACACAGTAGGTTTACGCTGGATAAGTGAAAAGTCAAGTATTCATAGGAATACCGTGGCCGAAGTTTTACGAACTGAAGGCATTCCTGTTGCAGCAGGAATTTCGAGGCTTATGTCTGATAACCCAATGTTCCAAAAGCAGGTAGCATTTGGGAAAAAAGGTTTCCCTTTCTCGTTTTACAAAAATGAGTCCAGCAGAGAATACTTTATCCCGGACATGCCAAATGCAACGAGATTACAAAATGAAGAATATTTGGGATTCTTTCAAGTTGGTTGGCCTAATACTATTGAAGATATGAATGATATTGTTCGTGCTTTTAAAAAGATATTTAACAATAAAAATAAATTGATTGGTAAAAATAATATAAAAAAAACAAATAATTATATTTCAGGAAGATGATATATGAAGCATGAAATTTTAGCTGTTATCCCAGCAAGAGGAGGTTCAGTTAGGGTCCCCAAAAAAAATATTAAATTACTAAATGGTAAGCCATTAATTGCATATGCTATCGAAGCAGCTAAAAAATCTAAATATATTGATAGAATAATTGTCTCAACAGATGATAATGATATTAAAGAAATAGCTCTTCAATTTGGAGCTGAAGTGCCATTTAAGAGACCTAAAGATTTGTCAGAAGATGTTCCTACAGAAGACGTAGTTTTACATTCAATTAATTGGTTAGAAAAAAACACATCCTATACTCCGAGTATTGTTGTTTGTTTAGAACCTCCAGTACCATTTAGAAAAGCAGAGCATATAGACAAATGTATTGAATCAATTATAAAAAATAAAGAAGTTGATTCTGCGATTACTGTAACATCAGTTGGAGGGATGAGACCTGAATGGATGGTTCACATTACAAAAGATAACTTGATTGAACCTTATACTAATTATTTCAAAAAAGAAGGCGAGGCCCTGTTAAAATTCCCAGCAAGTCAAGAAATGGATCCTTTATATAAAACAACAGGTGTTGTTTTTTCCTGCACAGTTGAAGCATTAAAAAAATACAATAGTTTAGTTGGAGTTAAATGTGCGGCGGTAGAAATTAAAATGAGTGAAACATTTGATCTAGATTATCCTGAAGATTTTATTCTATGCGAAATGATGATTAATAATAAAAAGTGAATTAATAAAATTTATTAAATGCCCAATTATCTTGAATTAAACTATAGTAAAGAAGAATATGATGTTAACATGTTCCCTCAGAAACTATGCGACTATATTATTGATAATTATTTTAATTATACAAATAAATCTCCGAAAACTCTTCTTGATATTGGATCAGGAAAAGGAAGTGCACTAGTTGGTTTTAAAAGACGAGGATTAGAAGTAAATGGAATAGATAAACGCGATGAATGCCTTGAAATATTATCTGATTTTGATATTAGAGACTGTAATCTTGAAAATGAAAAATTCCCCTTCGAAGATAATACTTTTGATTATGTCTATTCAAAATCTGTTTTAGAACATGTATATAATACCCAAAATATTATTGAAGAGACTTATCGTGTTTTAAAACCAGGAGGGATAACTGTTCAACTAACACCAGACTGGTTATCAGATTATAAAATATTCTGGGATGACCCTACGCATGTTAAACCATTTACTCGCAAAGGACTTCAGAATGCTTTTGAGTTAAATCATTTCTCTAATGTTAAATCAGAAAGATTTTATATGTTACCATTTATTTGGAAATACCCGTGGTTAACTTTTTTAGTTAAAGTTATAGCCTTAATTCCCGCTAAGTATAAATGGAAAGATGAGAAAGAACTAAAACAGAGAGTATTAATACGTCATTCAAAAGAAAGAATGCTACTGGTGAGTGCAGTAAAGCCAAAAGATGGATAATTTAGTTGGAATAATGCAAAGGAGATTGCTTCCGAAAATTTTGGGATGACTACACACATGTTAAGGCTTGGACTAGAAAAGGATTGCAAGATGCGTTATGCATGGTTTTAATGATATGAATGTATCTTTATTCCGACAATTACCTATAACATGGATATACCCTATTTTGAGTATTTTATGTGCGATTACATCGGTATTACCTGAATCATTTAAATGGAAAGATAAGGAAGAAAAATTATTCAGAAAGTGGATACGTTATTCTAAAGAGAAAATGTTATTAGCAACAGGAACCAAATAATTTGCACAAATTAGGTATCATGCAGGGAAGATTGTTACCTGATGATCCTAATACTCTTCAGTATTTCCCTCAAAATAGCTGGAAAGATGAATTCTCTATTGCTGAATCTATAGGTTTTGATTTTATTGAATTATTATTTGATATTAATCAAAATAAACATAATCCATTGGTGAATATTAATGGGATAAATGAACATATAATAGAATTGTCAAAAACAAAATTATCGAATTATTCAATATGTGCAGATTATTTTACAAAACACTCTTTTATAGTTCAAAATAATAGCTCAACCAAAAATAAATTAGTTGATCTTATTAATAAAAGTAACAATATTGGTGCTTCATTAATTATTATACCGCTGCTTAATGATAATAATTGTAGCAATTATGATGCTTTTGATAGCTTCCTTAAGATGATAAAAGGCTTAATGAATAATGGAATAAAATCAAATATTAAAATATGCTTGGAAGTTTCATTAGATGCTAAAACTGTATTGAAAGCCTTAAGTAGTAATCAAGTCAATGTTTCAATATGCTATGATTTTGGTAATGCAACTGCATTTGGCTTTGATATTTCAGAAGAAATTATATGTCTCAAAGACTACATAGCTCATGTTCATATAAAAGATAGAAAAAAAAATGGTGGTCTCAATGTTCCTCTGGGAAGTGGAGACGCTGATTTTAGTTCAGGCTTTAAAGCTTTAAAAGAGATTAACTATACTGGTAGTTTTACACTTGAGACTGCTTTAGGCGCTGAACCTATAGAAAGTGCAAAATATAATTATTCATATACAAAAAACCTTATATCTACCTTGAAATGAAAGCCTTGTTCATAGGTCTCGGTTCAATAGGGCAACGCCATTTACAAAATTTTATTGAATTAAGGCCACATTACACACCAGCCCTAGCTTACCGGACATCAAAATCAAATAATGTAATAAAAAATGGAGATATTGTTCCTGATAAAACATTGTCTAATTACTATAACATTCTCGAGTTTACGAAAATCGAAGAAGCTTTAGATGAGAATCCAGATGTAGCCTTTATCTGCAACCCTAGTTATTTACATATGGAAACTGCATTAAGGATTGCTGAAAATAATATCCATTTTTTTATTGAAAAGCCATTGGCCGTGACTACATCTGGTATCAAAGATTTAGAAAATAAAATTAATAAAAATAAACTTATAAATATGGTTGGTTACCAAACTCGTTTTAACCCTGCTGTTATTGAAGCCAATGATATAATCAGTTCATTGAAATACGGTAAAATAATAAGTGCAGAATTTAAATGGTGCACTTATCTGCCAGATCACCATCCGTATGAGGATTACCGTAACGGTTATGCAGCGAGAAAGGATCTCGGAGGTGGAGTGATATTTTGTTTAATCCATGAATTAGATATAATTCAATGGTTTTTTGGTTGTCCAATTTCTGTCTATGCTGTTAAAGGTGCCCAAAGTAAACTTGAAATGGATGTTGAGGACGATGTTTCTGCTATCTTAGAATTTAAATATGACTCAAGTGTTTTTCCTCTTAATTTGCATTTGAGTTTCTCTCAGAAAGTTGAAGAAAGATATTTTAATGTTTTAATGCAGGATGCTCTTCTCAAGGTAAACTTAGTGACTAATGAAATAGAAATTATTGAAAATAATAAGAATTTCCATTATCATCAAAAATACGACAACTTGGATCGCAACAGCTTTTTTAAACAAGAACTGGAAGAGTTCATCAAAGCATGTGAAAACAATGAAAAAACTAGTATACCAGTTTCTGAAGGTAAAAAAAGTATAATAATAGCTACCGCTTTACATGAGTCAATAAGAAATAATAAAAGAATAAGAATATGAGTAAAATAAAAAATAAAGATTTATCTAATAAATATGATTCAATCTATAAAGATGGAGCATATAAAAATTACTTTACTTTTAGTTTTTTCCCCGCTGAGCAATTAATTATAAATATGTTAAATCATTGGTCAAATTTAAATGTAATTGATATAGGATGTGGTGAGGGAAGACTAGGGGCTATGCTGAGTTTTGCTGGTGCGAAGAGTGTAACCGGGGATATATTTTAGTGAAGAGGCTATAAAAATTTCTAACAGCACTTTTAACATAGAAAATGTTAAATATTCTTGCACGTGCTATTAGAAATGAATTATAATAAAAAATTATTTTCCTGTTACTTTACATATGGATTATCTCCAGAGACCTTCATCTCGCAGCTGTAAAATAATTGGAAATTTGGGATACATAATGATGGATTTAATTAATTCTAATTTAGTTCTTCAAAAATATGGTAAAGATAAAAAATTATATAGTTTTAATAATTTAGATCGCAATGAACTCTTTTTGAATGAATTAAAACATTTCTTCGATTGTACCGCTACTCGCAAAAAGTCGCTTGTTACATTAGATGATGGTATCAACAGTTTAAAAATTGCTTTAGCCATAAAGGAATCAATGAAAAAAAAACAGTATTGAGCAATTGACTAATAAAAATAATAATAAACATAATATCAATAAATTATTTGATTTATCTGGTCGAATAGCAATTATAACAGGCGGTGCAGGTTTGCTTGGGTTTCAACATGCATCAGCTATTGCTGAGGCTGGTGGTACCCCAATCATTGTTGATATTAATGAAAAAACAGCAAAAGAAAAGTCAAAAATAATTAGTGATAACTATAATGTCAAATCAATTGGAATAAGAACAGATATAACTATAGAAAGTGATGTAAAAAATCTATTAGATAAAATATTAACAACTTTTGGTCAAATTGATATACTCATTAATAATGCCGCTATTGACCCTAAGGTCAATTTGAAAAAGAATATAAATTTATCAAGGTTAGAAAATTTTTCTATTGAGCAATGGAATAAAGAATTATCAGATGGATTAACTGGGGCAATGATTTGCAGTAAAATCATTGGTAGTCAAATGTCAAAAAGTGGAGCAGGCGTAATTCTTAACATTTCTTCTGACCTAGGTGTTATTGCTCCAGACCAAAGACTTTATAAAGAAGATGGATTGCATGAAAGTCAACAATCTGTAAAACCAATTACTTATTCTGTAATTAAACATGGATTAAATGGGTTGTCAAAATATCTAGCCACTTATTGGGCGGATAAAGGAGTCCGAGTAAATTCCATATCACCTGGGGGTGTTTTTAACAACCAAGATTCAGAATTTGTGGAGCGACTTTCAAAATTAATACCTATGGGTAGAATGGCTTATAAAGATGAATATAAGGCTGCTATTGTGTTTATGGTTTCAGATGCATCATCATATATGACAGGTGCAAATCTTGTAATAGATGGTGGTAGAAGTTGTTGGTAATAAATAACTAATAAATTTATATGACTAAAAAGGAATCTTATTACCATGTATATATTGTTGGAAAATAAAATGATTACATACATATTATTTATTTTTACCTTATAGACAATCATCAAATTATACTTGTTTTTACATGAAAATTATATTTTGGCAATATTTTTAACGTTTTTAATGTTATAAAAAAATCAAGTTACATTTTTTGTTTTAAGATAAATGGCTATGATATTTAATAAAAAACTGATATTCGGCTCTCCTCCAGAAAGCAAGGTTATAATATTTGATGAGGCAAATAGTAATTACATTGAAGAATACATATTAAATAATATATCGAGCTTCATATATAAAATGAGGCCCGAGAATATTTATATTAATTCCAGAATAATTTTATGCTTTTTAAGGCGCCTTACGGATATCATTTTGAAAATATTTAAAGAAAAAAACAACAAGCTAGGTCTAAGCCTCCTAGAACTATTACATTATTATCGAATGGCAACTATTGAAATTATAAATCCCAATGTTATAATTACCTATATAGATAATTCTGATGACTACCATCACCTTTGTCGTGATTTTAAAAATGCTCAATTTTTTGCTATTCAAAATGGAAATCATAGCAACCGCGAATTTGAGATAAAAAACAAAAAATTTTACTTACAACATTATTTTTGTTTTGGAGATTATGAAAAAGATCGTTTTTTAAAGTTCGGGCAAGTTGTGCAAGATTATTATCCAGTAGGATCATTACCTTTTGGCATTTATAGATACCATAATAATCAAAATTTTAAAATAAAATATGACATTGGTATTGTCTCTTGTTTTAGAATTAAATCTAAGATGAGAGATAGTCAAAAAGATTTTTTTATTTCTTTGGATGTAATGCACAGCTTTTTAGCTAGATATATTGATGAACATAATTTACGAGCGGGATTTTTTATGCGTTATCCTTTTGACAACCAAGAGGAAATTCAATATTATAAAAAAATATACGGTAACAATGTTGATTATGTGGGTAACATTAAAGGGAAGTCGACCTATCAAGGTATAGATATGAGTGAAATAATAGTATCATCACTTTCAACTACAATATGTGAAGCTATGGGTTATGGGAAAAAAATACTATTTTGCGATTTTACAAAAACTGATAAATATCATGATTACGATTCAATGATAATGTTTACGGATAATAATTATATTTCATTTAAGAAGCGCTTAGATGGTTTAAGGTGCGAATCCTATGAAAGTTATAGAAATCGTACTAAACAATATGCATCATATTTAATGAAATTTAATCCAGATTACCCACCTCATATGTATATTAGAGATAAGCTAATAGGTTATTTATAGTTTTCAAGGAAATGTTCTTTGTTTTTTAAGAATTATCATTTTAGATAAATAATAACCTTGTTGCTAACTTAATATTAAAAAATTTACAACATTTTATTGAATATATTATGACTCAACTTAAACTCTCAAAACGGTATCATACAATTGGCAAACCAATTAAAAACGCCAAACCTGCTCCAGAACTTTATCAGATTTATAAGGAATTTGATGAATATCAAAGGGAAAATTATTCTACTCTTCCGGTTCTTTGCTTATGCGGTAATAATAACTCATATCTTATATCTACAGTAGACAGAGAAGGATGGGAATATCAATTGGTGATATGCCAATCTTGTGGACTGATTAGAACAAGAGAATATTGGGATGAAAAAAGTGTAAACGACTATTATTCTAATTGGTATCGTAAAAAATACGGAGCAGAGGAAGACCCAGATAAGATTTACTTCAACCAAGCTGCACGATCCAAATCAGTCTGGAATTACGTCTCACATTTTACAAATAAATTTAACGGACGATACACCGTTGTTGATATTGGAGGTGGGGCGGGGGGTAAATTAGATTTATTCAGAAATGAGAATAATTGTTATCTCTTCGACTTTAATAAAATCCTGTTAAAAAAGGCAAATTCGATGGGAATTAAATCTTATAAAGGAGGAATAGAGCAACTTCACAAAATTGATGAAAAACCGGATTTAGTCATTTTATCTCATGTTTTGGAACACTTTACTAATGTTGACAAAGAACTTAAAGCATTAATATCACATTTAAAGACTGGATCATTGCTGTATATTGAATTACCAGGAATAGATTCACTAAAACACGGTAGGCGAGGATATGACTTTCTTGGAGATCTGCACTGGCCTCATGTATTTTATTTTTCTCTTAATGTCTTGAATAATCTAATGGGAAGATACGGATTTAGTTGCGTCAAATCGAATACAGACATTGCCGCTTTATATGAATACACTGGACACATTATTGAATTAGAAAACTTTCATGATAGTGTCTCTTCTTTAATAAAGAGCGCTGAAATCAAAAGGAAATTAGGATTTCCGTCTATCTTGCAATTAAAGTATTATATCTCTGGAATTTTACCGAGAACGTTAAAGGACAGAATTAAAAAATATTTATGACTTTTACTATAATGTGAGAAATGACCTTGGTGGTATTCAACTAGGCTATGTCTGACAGAACTTCAACGGGTAGTTATTTTCTAAAAGATTCTTCAATTTATCTATCAGCGTCTGCTTTTACTACGGTAATTACATTTATCACATTGCCTATTTACACTAGGTATCTTTCACCCGCAGACTTTGGTATTATTGCTTTATATGGCATGTTTGGGATGGTTGTCTCTGGGTTATTGTCCGTTGCTATTCAAAGTGCAACCTATAGATATTATTTCGAATACAAGGAAGACCCTGAGCGGTTTAAATTACTCAACTCGACAAATTTGATATTTCTACTTTTTGTTTTTGTCGTCTCAGGTATTTGCATCTACCACTTGGCTTTTTGGTTTTCTTCAACTCTGTTTAACAACCAAATTACGGAGGAAATAATTCGTTTGTCCTTTTTAAGTGGGTGCGTTAATTATTTTTTTACCTATATAACACTCCTTCTTACAGCACAAACAAGGTCAACTACATTCGTAACAATAACTATTTTTCGGATCATGATTAATGCTGGCCTATCGTTCTATTTCATTTTTATGTATTCGTTAACCTATATGGCTCGTATATATGCATCACTCCTAACACAATTCTTAATGGTAACTATCTTATTATTTCTAATCAGAGACTGTCTCAAAATTAAATTTTCTATTTCTGAACTGAAAATATCTCTAAATTATTCATATGCACTGATTCCAAGGCGAGTAATTGGTTTAATTTACAATTCCTTTGATAAGATGTTGCTTAATAAGTATAGCGGAATAACTTCAGTCGGTCATTACTCGATTGGAGCACAGTTCGCGACCTCAATAAAGATGATTATGGATTCCATCGGTAAAGTTTACACCCCATACTTCCTAAGCACTGCAAAAAAAAATACGGTAGATTCTAAAATAGAAATCGTCAAACGCTACTATCAAATAGCCTTTTTCTTAATGTTTTGCGGCCTCGGTGTCAGTTACTTTTCTGAAGAGTTGGTCAAACTGTTAACAACAAAGCAATTTTATCCTGCAATGTATGTAGTTCCCATCTATATATATTTCCATCTATTCGGCATTCTTGGTATGATAAGTATTTGCCAAATGATGCATGCTAAAAAACTCGCATCTGTTTTGCCATCATCCATAATTGGTGTAATTATAAATATTATCTTAAATATACTATTAATTCCATCATTAGGCGTTGTTGGCGCTGCCATTGCAACGGCTATTGCTGCTCTAGGTGTTGGCTGTACAAACTTTTATTTCGCCCAACGGGTATATCCTCTACCTTTAAATATATTTAAATTAGTAAGACTGTACTTGTTTATTGCTCTTTTCACACTGTTTATATACCCTTTGATGATAATGGAAGTTAATTTTTTACTGAAAATAATTATCAAGATGATATTCCTTTCATTATTTATTATTATTGGTTTACACTTTAAATACATCACTAAACATGAAATTACCGTGATCTTATCCAGGATTAGAAAAAAAATCAAAATCAATGAAACAATTTAACTTTTTGTTTTATGGCGATATAACCTTTGGTAAAGGTTCAATAGATGGCATTCACAATATATTAAAAAATGAAAAATATAATAATTTAGGCTGTGTAATAGATCATAGTTTATTGGGCCTGCCATTGATAAAGAGATTAATAAAAAGTCTAAAAAAAGACAAACATATTAAAATAATTGAATGTGGTATTACCGAGTCTACCCATGAAAAATTAGAAGAAAAAAGATTAAGCTCAAAAGATATAGATTTAATCAATGCTTTTCCTGTATCACTTAAGTTGTTAAATAGGTCTGTTTCCCTACCAATTGCTATTAATATGGTTGATAATTTTCCAACAAAGATTAGAGAGACTCTCATGTCGGTTCTAAAATAATGAAAACGCCATCAATATCAGTGATCATTCCAACATACAATCAGGAAAGGTGGATTGGAAGATGTTTAAGGTCGCTATTAAATCAAACGATGAAGCGCGATGTTTATGAATTAATTGTCGTAGATGATGGTAGTAAAGATCGGACCGATTTTGCATTAGAATTATTTCGCGATGAGATCACCCTGATCAAATATTCAGAAAATAAGGGGCTCCCATCAGCATTAAATATTGGTATTAAATCATCTAAAGCCAAGTACATTGTTAGAGTAGACTCTGATGATTTTGTTAATGAAAATTTCCTTTTTCTTTTATATGAATTTATGGAACATAATAAATATATGGACGCGGTAGCTTGCGATTATTTGCTGGTAAATAATAAGGAAGAAACAATTGATAGAAAAAATTGTATGAAAGACCCTATAGGTTGTGGTATTATATTTAAAACTAGTCAACTTTTTAAAATCGGTCTGTATGATGAAGAATTTAATTTGCATGAAGAGCGGGATTTACGGCATCGTTTTGAAAAAATATATAAGATACATCGTTTAGAATTACCGTTATACAGATATCGGCGCCACGAAAATAATATTACCAATGACAAAGAGGCTCTTGATCAGCACTACCAAAAACTGAAAGTAAAACACAGGCTAAAATGAATGGGAATATGAAAAGTATCAAACTTGGTGAAAGGGTTATTTATCCAGACTCAAAACCTTATATCATAGCTGAAATCGGCGTGAATCATGAAGGCTCAATAGATCAGGCCAAAAAACTCATAGACTTGGCCAAAGAAGGTGGTGCTGATGCTGCTAAATTTCAGAGTTATAAAGCAGATACGTTAGCTTCTAAAAATTCACCAGCCTATTGGGATACTACTAAAGAGTCTACAAAAAGTCAGCATGGACTGTTCAAAAAGTATGACCAATTTGAGCCAGATGATTACGTTACTTTATCTGATCACTGTAAAAAAAATCAAATTGATTTTATATCTACCCCTTTTGATGAT
>Ga0066376_10003107_pt1 | contig 15127 bp, 14 predicted proteins | sample Knorr_S15_td_Bot_FD_77009 | JGI IMG/M metagenome (GOLD analysis project Ga0066376, IMG submission 77009) | Marine microbial communities from Southern Atlantic Ocean transect - Knorr_S15_td_Bottom_ad_5009_LV_A | ecosystem: Environmental > Aquatic > Marine > Oceanic | place: Southern Atlantic... | reverse complement strand
GTTTTCGGGAGCGCAGCTGGCAGTCGCTTCCCCGGCTGTTGTCCATGCCGTTTTTCAAGCCAACTGAAAGCAACATGACATCGGGCAGCGAAGGGTCACCGGGTGAAATGGGGAAAGAATGAACCGCACTCCTGAGCCGGAATTGATGCTGGGGCAAGAGCAGGCCCGAGCTTATTCCAAAGCCGATTTTGAGGAACCTCATAGCCGCTTCATAGAGCTGTTCGCAAGGAGTTTTCCGGGGGAGGCTGCGGCCGGCAATGTGCTCGATCTGGGTTGCGGTTCTGCCGACATTTCGTTGCGCTTTGCTCGCGCCTATCCCCAGGCCAGGATTGACGGGGTGGATGGGTCCGAGGCCATGTTGAGGTTTGGGAAAGAGGCGGTCTGCCGGGAGGGATTTGAAGAACGAATTCGACTCATTCACTGCACCCTTCCCACGAGGGAGCTGCCGCAAAAGAGTTACGATGGGGTGATCAGCAACAGCCTCCTTCACCATTTGCAAGATCCCCAGGTGCTCTGGCAGACGATCAAGCAGTTTGCGCGACCTGAAGCACCTGTCTTTGTCATGGACCTGATGCGTCCGGCCAGCGAGGTGCAGGCAAAGGAGTTCACCGAAACCTATGTCGCCAGTGAGCCTGAGATTCTCAAGCGGGACTTTTACCACTCTTTGAAGGCTGCTTACCGAGCAGATGAGATTCGGACTCAACTGGATGAAGCGGGCTTGAACCGCTTCACTGTAGAAATGATCAGCGATCGGCACATGATCGTTTGGGGAAATGTGTGATTAGAGACCGTCTACTGAGGCGGTTCGGTGGGACCCAGTGTCCCTTTCAAGGAAAACAGCCATAGGCTGTCTCCTCGAGGCCCTCTTCCGAAAAGGTTACCGGCCGAAAGTACCGTGATGTATTGCTGGCCATCCTGTTCAAAAGTGGTGGCCGGTGCGTTGACACCGGCATCGGTTTGGAACTCCCACAGTTGCTGACCGTTGCTGGCGTCAAGAGCGACGAATTTACCGGTGCTTCTCCCCACAAAGACCAGCCCGGCGGCTGTCACCACCGAACCGCTGTAGCAGTTCTCCGGCCATCTTTCGCGCCAGACGATCCGGTTTGTTTTCATATCCATAGCCGCGAAGATTCCACGCAATTCAGGCTGCACCTCACTGCGTCTGAAATGTCCACCGATGTAGGCGTCACCCGCAGGGGGTGGAATCTCATCCTTTTCGCCACCGTTAAAAAACGCAATCCGGTTGTTTGCGCAGACGTACAGATAGTTGGTGGAAGGGTCATAGGAGCTGGGGGGCCAGTTGGCGCCTCCAAAGGAGCTGGGCTTGGCCAGAATACCCTCCGTCCAGAAGGGAGTAAAAATTCGGCCTTGATTGACGAGAGTGCCTCCCTCAATCTTTTCGGTTATTTCCTGGGGTGAGAAAGCGTCTCCTATGGGGTAGGGCTGGGTGGGGGAGGTCTTCTGGCGAGGTTCCTGGAGCACGGGCCTTTCCTCAATTCCCAGCAGTGGCTCTCCGCTGATTCGGTCCAGAATGTATACCCAGCCGGTTTTACCGGCTTGAGCCGCAGCCTTGCGCATCACTCCATCAATCTCCAGGTCAAACAGAACAACAGGATTGGGGGCGTCATAGTCCCACAGGTCATGGTGGATCTCTTGAAAATGCCATCGATATTTCCCGGTTTTGACCTCGATGGCCAGGATGGAGGAAGAGAAAAGATTGTCTCCGGCCCGGAAGCTGCCGTTGAAATCCGGCCCGGGATTGCTGGTCGAGAAGTAGATGAGTCCAAGTGCGGGATCGACAGCAGGCGTGTGCCAGACCGCCGCGCCGCCCTTTTTCCAGGCATCCGAATCCTGAGGCCAGGTTTCATGGCCAACCTCGCCTGGACCGGGAATGGTGTAAAATCGCCATACCTGGCGGCCGGTGCCGGCGTCGTAGGCGGTGACCCGCCCCCTGACACCTCGGTCCCCACCCGCGGTTCCCGTGATCACCAGGCCGTCGTAATAAAGGGGAGCACTGGTAATGGTGAAGCCTTCTTGCCAGCGCCCGACCTGAGTGGACCAGACAGGCTCTCCAGTTTCTTGGTCCAGAGCCACCAGCAGGCCATCCAGTTGTCCCACATAAACTTTGCTATCGCCGAGGGCTACCCCTCGGCTGGTCCATCCACAGCAGACGGTGGTGATGGACGGGTCTAGATTGGCTTTGTACTTCCAAATGATCTGACCCGAGGTGACTCCGACAGCGGAGACCTCGTCAGCGCCGGTGACGATGTAGATCACTCCTTTATGGACGATGGGCTGGGCTTCTCCCGAGTACTTGCTTTCCAGGCCGGAACCCAGATGTACCCGCCAAACCGCCTTGAGGTTCCCGACATTGTCGGGTGTGATTTGGGTCAAGGGCGAAAATCGTTGGTTGAAGACAGTACCCCCGTTGGTAATCCAGCTATCGGTAGGTAAAGCCATCAGCTGATCCGCCGAAAAGGCGGGGGCCGGCGAAACCTGCTCTTCCGCGAGGCCCATAAAGGACATCGATGCAATAGCAGCCAAGAAGAGAAGCGGGGTCAAGGTAGGACCAAAAGACCGAAAACCTGTGCGTTTTGCCAAGTGTTTTCCCCCTTTCAAGAGTCCACCATTTTAGGAGGTGATGCACCCGTTATCAAGCTCGCTCCGCTCGCGTTCCAGGTTCCAAGTTCCAGGTTCCAAGTTTCGAGGTTCAGGTTCCAGGTCAGGTTTTGAATTTGGAATTTGAGATTTGGAATTTGTTTGGAATTTGGGATTTTGAATTTAGGATTTCAGCCGGTCTTCCGGCTGTGGTCTGTGGTCTGGTGCCCGCAGGGCCCGATGAACCTCGTCGAACTCCTCTTCGACTCCCTCCGGAACCTTGGTGAACAGACTCACCCCCACAGTCAGGCCGAATCCCACCAGGAAACCGGGGATCATCTCATAAAGATCGTAGGACCACTCCTTAAAGAGCAGCACCCAGATTATGCTGGTCAAAAAGCCACCCACCATTCCGGCCACCGCTCCGGCTCGAGTGGTACGCTTCCAATAAAGAGAACAGAAGATCACTGGAGTAAAGGCCGATGCCAGGCCGGACCAGGCAAAAAGCACGAACCAAAAAATCACTCGGACCTCAGCCAGAGCGAAGACCAGAGCACACGCGCCGATGATCACGGTGGTGAGCTTCCCGTAGAAGGAGAGGGACTTTTCCGACAGGTCGGGATAAAAGATCTTCTGAACCAAATCACGGACCACCGCTGATGAGGCCAGCAGAAGAAGGGAATCGGCTGTAGACATGATGGCGGCCAGAACGATCACCAGGAAGATCCCGGTGAAGAGGGCGGGGAAAAGCTCCGCGCTCATGGTGGGGAGAATGGTTTCAGGATCGTCCAGGGCGGGGAAGAGAACCCGGCCGGCCATTCCGGAAAATACCGCTCCCGTCTGAAAGACGACCATGCAGATCACCGACAGCAGGCTGCCCGTGACGATCTCTCCCTGATCTCGTGCTGAGATGAAGCGGACGAGAATCTGGGGAACCCCCAGGAAGGCGAAGCCAATACTGGCAAATCCGAGGGCACTCACCACACCCGGCACCGAAAATCCGAATTTGCCCATGGGCAACAACAGGCTCGGGTCCACTGATTGCAGTTGAGACATCAGGGAGGTCCATCCTCCGGCAGCAGCAATGCCCACAACAGGGAGGATCAGCAGGCCCAAAAACATGAGGGTCCCCTGCAGCAGATCGCTGTAAGCCACCGCTTTGAAGCCCCCCACCGTGGTGTAATACAGAATCACCCCTGCTCCGATTAAAACCCCGGTGAGATAGGTGGTACCCAGGAACGAACTGAAGGCCTTTCCGGATGCGGTCAACTGGGCCGCCGTGTAGGCAATCACCATGGTAAAGATGATTCCCACGCTGAGAAGCCGGAGCAGATGTTGTGAGTCCCGGAATCGAGCTTCCAGGTAGTCAGCAACGGTAATGGAGTCGTAGCGGTCGGTGTATGCCTTAAAGGGACGTGCCACCAGAGTCCAGGCCAGGGCAATGCCCAGGACTTCTCCCAATGTGATCCAGAGGGCGTGGATTCCCACCAGATATCCCACTCCGGTGAGGCCGAGCAGCAACCATGCGCTCTCGCCGGTAGCATTGGAGCTGAAGGCGATGACCCAGCCAGGGAGCTTCTTCCCGGCCACGTAGTAACCGGCCACGCTTGTGGACTCACCACGTCCCCAAAAACCGATCACCAGGAGGATGATTAAGTAGAGGACAAGAACGGAGATGATGGTGACATCGGGATTCACTCTGGCGGCTCCGGGACCCTCGGCGCCCGAAGTTTTCGATGACGGAAGTAGAAGTTAAGCTCAACCATGAGGCCCAGTCCCACTGCGGCAATCAGCAGTAGCCAGGCCGTCCAGGGGAGCCCGGCAATCAACGGCCTTCCTCCACACGACGGCAGGCTCGGCCAAGACGTTCCAGACCCTCTTCCACCTCAGCTTCCGTGATCAGCATAGAGGGGCCCAAACGAATCACATGGGCTTTTCTGCCACCGATCCCAACCAGGAGGCCCTCCGTTTTGGCGGCTTCCAAGAGAGCATTAGCCTTTTCAGGACTCTCCTTCTTGGTTTCTCGATCCTCGACCAGCTCCAGTGCCTGCATCAGGCCCATTCCCCGAGTCTCTCCGATCCACTCATACTCCTCTGCCAGGACCTCCAGTCCTTCCCGGAGTTGCTTCCCCCGAAGAGCCGAACGCCCTGGTGTGTCCTCTTTGACCATGACATCGAGTGTGGTGGCGGTCGCAGCCATAGCCAGGGGGTTGCCGCCGAAGGTAGAAATACTCTTGGTCGTCCAGGACGCTGCGATCTCCTCCCGGGTAATGGTGGCACCCACGGGAAAGCCGTTGGCAATTCCCTTGGCCATAACCATGATGTCCGGCTCAACGTCCCAGTGCTCGATTCCGAACCATTTTTCGCCGGTACGGCCGAAGCCGGCCTGGACCTCATCGCAAATAAAGAGGCCCCCATACTTATGGATAATCTCAACCATTTTCTGGAAGTATCCGGGGGGTGGGACGATATAGCCAGCCACTCCCTGGATGGTCTCCGCAATGAAGGCGGCCGGGTTGCCGTTGGTGGTGGTCTGGATGGCCTCCTCAAAATCCCGCGCAAAGGCCTCCGAACAGCTCTCGTCACAGGGTCTTCGGAAGGGGCATCGGTAGGGATAAGGAGACATCACGTGCTTGATTCCTGCGATGGAGCTGGGCAGAGGACGCCAGGAGGCGTTCCCAGTAATGTTGGTGGTCAGGAAGCTTCGGCCGGAATAGGAGTGGCGTAGGGCGAGTATTTCGCTTCTGCCCGTGTAGCAGCAGGCGAGCATGACGGCGGTTTCCACGGCTTCGGTCCCACTGTTGGTGAAAAAGGAGCTCTTGAGTTCCCCGGGAGCCATGGAGGCCAGACGTCGCGCTGCGTCCACCTGATTTTCGGTGAGATAGAGGGTGGAGGTATGGCCCAGGATCCCCGCCTGTTGCCGAATCCGTTCCACCACTTCCGGATGGCAGTGGCCTAACGAAGCGGTAAGAATTCCGCTGAAAAAGTCGAGAAATTCCTCCCCTTCGGAGTCCACCAACACCATTCCTTCTCCCCGGACGAAAACAAGTGGGTCCTGGTAGTAGGGGGCTACCGAAGGAAAGATAAACTCCCGGTGCCCGGCTTTGACATCCTCTGCTCTGGTGACGGGTTCTGATACGGTTACTTCTTTCATGTTCGACCCTCTTTTTTGATCACGACGAGGGTCTGATCGTCAGCCAGGCTTTGATTTTGGCTGAAGTTTCCCACGTCCTCCATGATAATGAGGTAAAGCTCACGGGCCCCAAGACGGCGGTTGTCCTGGGCCAGTGAAATGAGGCGCTCACGCCCATATTCTTCACCTTCGCTGTTGTTGGCCTCGAGAATGCCGTCCGTGAAACACAACAGGATGTCATCCTTTTCCAGCCGGGCCTCACCTACTTCGTGGGCCAGGGGAAGATCTCTGAAGGCTCCGAGAACAAGCCCCCCCGCATCCAGCGACATCAGCTGATCCTTTTGGAGAAGGACAGGACTGGGGTGCCCCCCGTTGACATAACGCAGAATCCCGTTCCTTTGCAATTCTCCATAGAAGCAGGAAATATACTGGTTGCGTTGAGAGGATCGGCACATCCTGCGGTTCATCTTTGTGAACAGCAACGAGGTGGTGTGTTTTTCGTAGTAGGATTGGAAAGAGATCCCCATGTAAAGGGCGGTGTTGAAGTCTCGAATCAACATGGCGGCAGCCAGGCCATGACCGGATGCGTCCGCGATCACGATTCCAATCTTGTTTTGGATATTGAACCGGCCTTCCAGATCAATAAAATCGTAGTAATCCCCGCCTGCAATGGCAGCGGGAATCGTCTTCCCATGCATGTCATAATCCGCGAACACTTCGATCCGATCCGGATCGGGCATGATCTGCCGCTGCATTGCCGCTACCATGATGAATTCTTCGTGGAGGGCGTGCAGGGGCATTCCCAGAAGTTCAGTGAGTTCTTGTTCAGCGGGGCTTTGCTTGGCCATGGGTACCCTACAAATAATAGCAGGAAAGGTGAGGAAGAATCGAAGAAATCCAGGGTTCAGCCGGATGTTCCAGGGACGAGCTGGGCGATTTTGCGGTCATGAGCCACAGACCCCATAAGGCAGAGGGAATCACCGATAGAGCAGTGATCCACCACAATACTCCGGACAAACCCAGTGAAGAGTCAAGGCCGAGACCGACAAGGGATATACCGGCAGCGCTCATAAGGGTGAAAGTGGCAAACTCGGTAGAAAACACTCGACCTCGAAAGAGATGGGGTACGGACTGCAAAAGAAGTTGGGTCGAGAACACCCAAAGCATTCCACCTCCGATCCCCCGGAAAAGAATTCCCACCAGAACGGTTTCGAAGTTGAGCAGAGGTGCGGTGATCAACAGACCCAGGCTGCTCAGCAGATAACCCAGCAAAATAGCGACCCGCAGAGGGCGGCCCCGATCCCCGGTAAAGCGGCGAGCCACAATGGGGCCTATGCCCGTTCCCACTCCTGCGATACCAAACATCAGGCCCAGGCTGATACCGCCTCCTTCCCCAATCGATCGCTTTCCCACTGGATGTTCTGGAAGGAAAGGAGGTCATGAAATACGAGTTTGCCCACGAGTCCTATCTGCTCACGAGGATGGGTGAACTTACCGTCGTGGCCTTTCGCTTGCAGGGAGATCAGGGAAATAGAACCTACCATCAAGTCAGATCGAGTCCTTTTCGACTAGCCGACGATCAAGGTGGGCTGTGGGATGAATTTTGGAATGCCGTCAATGAGACGGGCGAAAAGCCGAATCTTGCGCCGGCGGATGGTTACATGACGGAATGGTACGAATGGGTCAGCGGCTATCCCGAATCTCAGATTGCCGATTGAGGGATGACTGGTAGAATGAATTTACCTATGGCAGTAAGAGAGGACTTCTGGTTCAAGAGAGTGGCGGTTTTATCTATTCTGGTGTTTCACCTGTCTTGCGGCAGCGCCGGGTCGGCGATTTCCTGGCAACCCTATACCCCTGATATTCTGAATCAGGCTCGAGAGGAGGGCCGTCCCGTCATGCTTGATTTCTACGCCGAGTGGTGTGTGCCTTGTCATGAGCTGGAGCGGTACACATTCAGTGATGAAAGAGTGGTTGAAGCCACCGGATCCTTTTTGACGGTCAGGGCTGATGTGACCGACTACGAGACCCTCGATTCCGAAGGCGTGTCTTTGGAGTCCGAGCCGTTGCGAAGACAGTTCAACATGATTGGTCTGCCCACGGTGGTCTTCATTGATGCTCAGGGAAATGAAGTTCGGGAGGCTCGTGTGACCGGTTATCTGGACCCCGAGAATTTGCTCCCGCTCATGGAGCTGGCACTGGGATCGTAGTGGGCGACGGCGTCGCCCACCTAGAAAAGGGGCACCTTTAGAAGAAGTAAAAAACGATTCCCCCCGCGGCTTCCAGTTGTGCAGAATGCCACTGACAGGGGAAAAGATTCTCCCTGGACCTGAAGAGCTCTCTTCCAGGCCATAGCGAGGAATCGGACTCATGTGATCCTTGAAATCGAATCGGAGTCCCAGCCAGCGATTGAGGCGGGCCTCGAGTCCGCCACTCACCGCAACACTGATGTCGATCGAGGAAGTGAGTAGGGTCGGGTCGGCCAGAAAATCGCCACTGAGAGCGGCCAGCTTGGCCTCATCCGTGGGGTTGAAGCGAACCGCACCCAGGCCGAAACTGAAAAACGGCCTTATCCGGCTCTCATTGTCCGTGAAAAAGCGCACGAAGTTGAGCTAAACTTGGCCAACGTTGACCTTGAAATCTCGTTGCTCGATGACGCCTCCGATGTCCTGGGTGATGCGTTGGTCGTTTCGACCGAAGCGGTAGTCTCCTTCCAGAGTCCAGTGTTTGCTCAGGTCCAACGAGCCACGCAGGCGAAACTTGCCTCCGTTAGGAAATTGGGAGACAAAGGAGTCACCATTCAAATCGAAGGAGCGCTCCCCGGCGATAAATGAACCTCCGAATAATATCGTGATACGTGGGTTGGGGTGGGCCAGGGCGTTGGGAACAACCGCGGCGGCAACCAGAAGTGCGCAGGCCACCCATCCCAATAATCGTTTTGGATTTATTGGGTTCATCTTGTCCTTTCTTTATGTCCTGTTTTGCAATGCTGGGACTAACTTAGCGGTATTCAGGAAGCGGGACAGTGACGGTGGTCACAGGGTAGGGCGCCGGTACTATCTCAGCAATCGGTTGACCTAGGTTGGGTGAGTCGGGGCGCACGGTCGTGCGCCCTATAAACTACTGGTAAGGAAGGGTTTGTGGGGGCACAGCTGTGCACCTCTACAGGCCTTAATCAAAATAGAGTGGGGTCTTGAGGCAGCATCATCTGTGCGTACCTGCAGGTCCTGTTGCCCTACTTGGACATGGGAACAATGGTTCTTCGATGAAGTCCCTTGCCGATGATTTTCTCGCCCTCCTTCACTTGAACCTCGAAAAGGAGTTTTCGTCCATCTGCCTCCAGAACTTTCGTAGACACGGTCAGTTCGGACCCCAGTAGGGCAGGAGCTTTGTGCTTGACCTGTACTTCATAACCCACAGTGGCGAAACCGGCGGGAAGAAAGGGCCGAACTAAATCGGCGGAAGTGAGTTCCATCCAGGCAATCATCATGGGGGTACTCAGGACGGAAGTGCCCGCTGGAGCCACGGTGTGTTCCTCTTCCACAGTGAGAACACGCTGATCGGTTATTCCTGGCGTAATGCCGTCAAACTTGTCCATCCCGTTTTGAGTTCTCAGGGAAGGATAGATCAGACACTCGTGGAAATCAATTCACCTCGCCGTGAGCCAAAAACCGCAGAAGGTGGTTCTGATCCTGGGCCTCACAGTGAAGAAACTGCACGGCCACTGAGTTGAGGACTTTCCCATGACGCTCAACCGGGGTGACTCGCAAGACCCAGCCGACGACATCGATTGGATTGCTAGGGCTGAAATGGATTCTTGTCGCCAGCCGATCTCCCCTAATGAGGGAAACAGGGGTGTCAAAAGCCAATCCGCCTACACTGATATCCTTGGTCATACAGTCAAATTCCTCACCGACGAGATAGCGTTCGGAAGCATCGATGACGGTACAAGCCAGACGGATTTGCGTGCGCACCCGGTACGACTGCCTGCGCTGCACGGTGATCCCTCCCCCGCGCAACTTCGCCACGACGTTGTGCTTGGATGCCTGGACAATTTTGGCTTCCCAGAAATAGGCGATGGCTTGCTCATCCCAGTATTTGATCCGCACTCGTGATCCCTTTCGAAAAGGGAGCGGCCAAACCGGTCGGGCCAGTTCCAGGCTGACTTCGTTGGGAGAGCTCTGGGTCACCGAGGCCGGAATCTCTCCCTTGGATTTTACGTGAATGGATATGGCCAATCCTGTCTGTGGATAGGCACCGGGACTCCTTTTGGATGGTTCACCCTCTTTCACATTCCATGCCTGAGGATGCTCATTAGACACACTCTGATTTTCTAGATTCATGCTTGTCCTCCCTTGCGCTTTTATCAAGCAAGAAAGAATCCAACTTTCATGGAATGAGTTAAGTTAATGAGATATAGAAACTTATGAGATCCAAGAAGGGGTCTCTGGAGAGGGATTATGACCATTTATGTCAACCTGGGTTGATAATTCTGGTGATTTTTCGTGTTAGCCCGGATTATGCACAGGTTCTTGTCACGAAGGGGTGAAAGCGCCGGCCTGACAAGACGCGCGACGGAGGCCCTCGCAAACGTACTGTAGGGTACGTTGAGGAGGCCGACCGAGCGCAACGCTGGCAGGACGGATGGTTTCGCCGCTGCAGTAGAGAATTTATGCATAGTCCGGGCTAGGTAGGCAGGTGATGAAGGAGAGAGGGGTTGGACACCGAGGCTGCAGGGTACGGCCACGGTGTCCACTTGATTAGAAGTTGTTCGCGCTCTCGTTCCCCATTACTGAGTTCAAAGCGGCGGCTTCCAGGCCCTTATTGACGAGTATGCGAACCTCAACTCGTCGATTCTGCTGGCGGCCCTGGGAACTGGAGTTTTCAGCCACAGGGGCCAACTCCCCATATCCGTGGGGCGTGATCATCCGTCGTAATGAAATCTGGTGATGCTCGATCAAGTAGCGCACCACCGTTTCTGCTCGGCGCTGGCTGAGTAGAGCGTTATAGTTATCGTCTCCATCTGATGAAGCAAATCCTTTCACTTCAATCAGATAACCCTTCACGTCGTTGGTTTGACGGGCCAGTCGGTCGAGTTGAGCTTGGGCATCTTCCGACAGGCTGGAACTGTTGAAGGTAAAGGCGATGACGAGCATGTGGGTTTCCTGATACTCATCCAGGGCGGAAACTCGCGTGTCGGTATTATCGGCCCGGGAAATGGAGCGATCGGCAGTGCGTTGAGCCTGACGGGCTTCACTACGTGCTACACCGAAGGCCTCATTCAGTTCCGTGATCTCTCCGGACAAGATCTCGGTGCGCTCTTCGAGACGATCCTGGCGGTTGTGGACTTCCTCGACGCGCATTTCCACCGGCGACACTCTTGACGAGATAATCTGGGCGACCCTGAGATTGTCCTGAGTGAATTTGATCTCCTGGGCCACGAGTTCCCCCGAAGAGGTGCCATGCCCTTTCACCTCGAGTTTAAGGCCAAGAAGAAGATCTTGGGGAGTGTAGCTGTTGGCCTTACGAAAGAAATTCTTTTTCTGCTCCTTAATGACAGTCTCGTCGGTCACGGCGATGCTCATTTCAGAGCCCTGCTCATCCCGTAAGGTAAAACCATCGGTTGAGCGCTCGACGACGACACCGTTGGTCTTCATGACGCCCAAGGGAGCCTGAGTTTTAGGCTCGCTGTTGGTGTCCTGGGCGGCGAGCATTCCCAGGGTGGCGAAAAAGACCACCAGGGGAGCAATAAACAAATGACGTGTAATCCGTTGCATAACAATTCCCTCCTTTTCTAAAAAAGGTTCAAAACGATCATGATCAATTTTATGAAAGTTATCTGACGGTATACCGACACCTTGGAGACGATGCGGGTACCAACCCGCGTCCTCCTGAGCGGCTCGGATCCCGATGATCTCCGATTCCTATCCTTAGATGCTCGTTTTTCAATTTTGTTCCCTGAAACTCGCTTGCAAGGTAACACAGAGGAGTCCATCTGTAGATAAGTCAGAATGGGAGAAATCAGTGGAAATCGTTGATTCTAATGATGGTAAAGACAGTTGTCTCACCTTGAGTCACAGGGGCCCATCGAACCACAAATCGTGGAATGAACGAAGGGTCCGATGTTACAAACGTTACGAAGGGGAGGCCTGTGTCATCGGAGCCCAAGTCCCCAGTATCGTGCTTCGAGCCTTCCGGAAAAGCGGAAAATAATGAAGCAGGATGCCATCCGCTTGGGGCACAAGCGAACTGTAAACTAAGCTTGTCTCAACAAAATCATCTGGTTTTCGGATGCTGAAGTTCACCTCTCTGTAACCCTCTGATTATTTGGGGTTTATGCTTATTTGGATCACTTGCCTTTGCTAGGCCCTCAGGCTTGGCATCCCCTGTGCTTGCAATGTCCTGTCAGCGGTCTAAATAGAGACGATTGAGGTATGATAATTCTGAGACTTAATGAGGATATTGAACCAAGCAGCTGAAGCGATCCGATGAATGAGTTCGATTACCGTAAAGCGGTTTTAGTATTCATCTTGTTCTTGGTAGTCGGTCTTTGCCGCAGATGTTTTCGAATGCCCCCGCTGCTCGGGGCGAATGAGGATTGTTCATCCCCCGCAGGCGATCCGGGCAATCCTGAATTGCCTGGTGCCGAAGCGTCCTTCCGAAGCTGGTGACAATGTGCGTCTCAGGTGCCGCAGAAGGTTCGGTAGCACCCTCGCCCTTCCGGTGCAGGTTCGGCAAAGGCGGCAAACTCCGGCTGATCGTCAAAAGGGCGCGAGAGGATTTTCAGCAAGGTCTCGAAAGGCGCGTAATCGTCGCGCTCCACAGCAGCACTCAAGGCTTCCTCAACTCGATGATTGCGCGGGATGAATGCGGGATTAGCACGCCGCATCGCCTGTGCACGCACCAACGGTGTCACCGCCTCGCGCGCAAGTCGCGCCCTCCAGTGTCCACTCCAGAGATCGAAGGCCGACGGATCGTCAAACAGGGCGCGCAGCGGTTCCTCCCGGCCCAGGGCCGCAGCGGCGAGGTAACGGAAAGCCAGCGTGTAGTCGACTTTCTTGCCTTCCATCGCGGTGAGAAACCCCGTGGCGAGGTTGAGATCGGCCTCTTCCTCACTGACCAGTCCGAGCTTCGCGCGCATGCCTTTGAGCCAATGGCGTTCGTAGTGTTCTGGAAAGGCATTGACCACCTCAGTGGCTCGTGAGAGAGAGCGGTTTCGATCGGCATCGATCAGTGACAGCAGCGTCTCCGCGAACCGCGCCAGGTTCCAATGCGCGATCCTTGGCTGATTGGCGTAGGCATAGCGGCCCTGAGTATCTATGGAGCTGAAAACTGTGGCCGGATCATAATGATCCATGAAGGCGCATGGGCCGTAGTCGAAGGTCTCACCGGAGATGGCCATATTATCGGTGTTCATCACGCCATGGATGAATCCCACATGCATCCAGGAGGCAATGAGCGTCGCTTGTTTGTCGCGCACGCGCTCGAGCAATCCGAGGTAGGGGTTCGCGTCGGCCTTCAGGTCCGCGTAATGGCGATCGATGACGTAATCGGCGAGGCGACGCACTTTGGCCTGCTCACCGCGGGCCGCGAAAAATTGGAAGGTGCCCTCCCGGATGTGGCTGGCAGCAACGCGCGTCAAAATCGCGCCCGGCAGCGCACTCTCGCGAAAGACGGACTCGCCCGTGAGGGCCGCGGCAAGCGTACGGGTCGTCGGAATGCCAAGCGCGTGCATCGCTTCGCCGATCAAGTATTCACGCAACACGGGCCCAAGTGCTGCCCGGCCGTCGCCGGCACGTGAGAAGGGAGTGGGACCCGAGCCTTTGAGCTGAATGTCACGACGACGTCCGTTGCGGTCGATCACCTCCCCCAGAAGCAGCGCCCGCCCGTCGCCAAGTTGCGGCACGAAGCCCCCGAACTGGTGGCCAGCGTACGTTTGGGCCAGCGGCTCCGCTCCCTCGGGTATCTCATTGCCTGCAAAGATCCTCGCGCCTTCCTCGGAATCGAGAGCATCGGCATCGAGCCCCAATTCTTGAGCCAACTCACGGTTGAACTTAGCCAGACTAGGCCGCGCGACTTGCGTCGCTTTCCAGGTCACGTAGAAGCCCTCGAGTTCGCGCGCATACGTATTATCGAAAACGAATCCCGCGGCGGCAGAGTTGTTAGCGAGGTGCGTCTTAGTGTGACTTCCTGGGTCAGGTAGCATTAGTGATTCCTCAGCCATCATTCTGCTGGATATCGAGAGTAATATCTACACTGCCTGATGATTGTGCTTGGTTTCAATCAACTTCCCGTGTTTATTTTAGAATGTTCGCGGGGCGCGGTTTTCGGGCGACGGTGAGTTTCTGGATCAAGACTCGCTACACATCTCACAACCGCAGGTGCACGGCGGTTACTCTCTTCCGCACGGTCGAACCAGGCCAGCCGAGGTGATTTCAGTTGCTTGCCTGGAGGAGATATCTTCGTTTTCAGAGTTCAGGACTCGAATCGACGATCTACTTGTCCGCAAAATGCCCTACTCGCCCTCGGATGATTCCAAGAGGATCTAATCTTCAGGCCAGCGGTAAGGAGGCCGCTGACCATGAAGAGAAAAAGCAATAGAATTTCCAAGAAAGCTGCCGGGACCAACATCAGAATTCTGCTTCCGGATCTCGATCAAGCCAAGGTAGCCGTGCTTAACAGTTTGGGCTCACCGGAGTCACAGCGCGGGTATCAACATACCATCGACGAGTTCATTGGGTGGTATTGCTCTGAGCCACGCCTCTCCTTCAACAAAACCGTGGTGACCCGCTACAGAATCCACCTTGAGACTCGCCTACTGGCGCCGGGGACCATCAACGTGAGACTCGCTGCGGTGCGCCGGCTGGCCTACGAGGCAGCGGACTCCGGGCTGTTGAGGCCTGAACTGGCGGCGGGTATACGCCGGGTCAAGGGAGCGAAGAAATTGGGCGTTCGCCTTGGCAACTGGCTGACAGCTGAAGAAGCTCGCACTCTGTGGCAACTTCCGAATCCCGAGACTCTCAAAGGCAAGCGCGACCGAGCAATCCTGGCAACCCTGTTGGGCTGCGGGCTTCGTCGCCGTGAACTTGCTGAGTTGACCTTCGATCACTTCCAACGTCGTGAAGACCGTTGGTTGTCATTGACTGGGTTGGCAAAGCGGGCCATGTCCGGACGGCCCCCGTTCCAGACTGGGTCAGAAGAACCATCGACATATGGCTCACCGCAGCCGGAATTGCGAGCGGTAGACTATTTCGGTGTGTTGGTAGAGCGGGAACAGCCTGGGGCAAAGGCATGACGGAAAAGGTTGTGTGGCATGTCGTCAAACAATACGCCACGAAGCTCGGTGTGCCGAAGCTGGCACCGCATGACCTTCGGCGATCCTGTGCACGCCTCTGT
>Ga0066376_10003106_pt1 | contig 15129 bp, 12 predicted proteins | sample Knorr_S15_td_Bot_FD_77009 | JGI IMG/M metagenome (GOLD analysis project Ga0066376, IMG submission 77009) | Marine microbial communities from Southern Atlantic Ocean transect - Knorr_S15_td_Bottom_ad_5009_LV_A | ecosystem: Environmental > Aquatic > Marine > Oceanic | place: Southern Atlantic... | reverse complement strand
GCCGGGCTCGGCGCTGTCCATAATCGCAAGCGAGTCCTGATACGCATCCGGCCGGCCACCGAATACGGCTCCCTCAACGAGGATGCTGGCGTTTCCGCTGATGCGCCCCATTAACCGAATAAAACTTGCCCGCGTCCCTGTCACGACTCGCGCTAGCTCGTTGCGGCTCGGTCCGTCTTCGAGAAATCGCGCGAGTTCCTCATCGAGCAATCTCTCGACTTCGGCCAGATCCTGACCCGGCTGGGCCGTCGCATAGACCAAGAAGCCGCCGGCAATCTCGTCCGATAGCGCATAAACGCCGACATCGGTCGCGATCTGCTCGTCATAGACGAGGCGCTGATAGAGACGTGAATTTCTACCGTCGCCGAGAATCGAGCCGGCGAGCGACAGCCACTCGGAGTCGAGACTTCCCCATTCAGGCGCGGACCAGGTCTTGTAGATGCGTGCCTGTGGAACGCGATCCTCCACGACCATACGGCGGTCGTGGAGGATCGTCGGGATCCAGGTCTCCAGCCGTGCCAGCGGTGGCCCGGGTGGGATATCGCCGAAGTAGAGCTCGGTTTTCTCTCTGGCCGTAGCGACATCGATGTCGCCGGCCAAGACCAGCGTGGCGTTGTTCGGACCGTAGTAGGTGGCAAACCACTCCTGGACGTCCTCCAGGCTAGCCGCGTTGAGATCTTCCATCGAACCGATCGTTGTCCACGAATACGGGTGCCCCGGGGGGAATACATTCGCGGTGATGTAGTCGAACGCTTTGCCGTACGGTTGATTTTCGCCCTGGCGTTTCTCGTTCTGGACGACGCCGCGTTGTTCATCGAGCCTTTCCTGAGTGATAACACCCAACAGGTGGCCCATACGGTCCGACTCCATCCACAGCGCGAGATCGAGCGCCGACGTGGGCACGGTCTGGTAGTAGTTCGTCCGGTCTGTATTGGTTGTGCCGTTAATGTTCGTCGCGCCCACTTCCTGGAACGGCCCGAAATACTCGTCGTCGTAATTCTCTGTGCCGTTGAACATCAGATGTTCGAATAAATGGGCGAAGCCAGTCTTGCCCGGGTTCTCATTCTTGGAGCCGACGTGGTACCAGAGGTTGGTCGCGATGATTGGCGCCTTGTGATCCTCATGCACGATGACGCGCAGACCATTCTCGAGCGTGAACTCCTCGAAAGGAATATTCAGATCGTCCTGCGCCACGAGCGCGGAGGCGAACATCAGTGTGCACAGAGCAACGGCTATTCGATTCATCGTATTCTCATTCTGTTTCGAGTTATCAATAAAGACTTTCTCACCAGCGGGCTAGTTCCGCTCGACGCGAAGATGTCGCGACTGATTACGGTTCATGATATTCGCCTGAAAGCCTTTTACATGGGGTTTGACGAGGTGTTTGTTGACATAGAAATAGATCGGAATCATCGGGTAGCCGGCGAGCATGCGTTCTTCGGCGGCCAGCATGAGTTCGCGCCGTCGATCCAGGTCCAGTTCGTTAGCCGCCGCAGTCGTCAGCCGGTCGTACTCCGTATCGGTAAAGTTCATGAAATTCTGACCGTGATCCGAACGGAAGATTTCGAGAAAGGTGTGCGCATCGTTGTAGTCGCCGATTCACCCGAATCGCAAGATCTCCCAGGCGGATGGTGTCAGACGAGTCTGCAGCAATACTTTGAATTCCTCATTGAGCGGTCGCGCGATAACGCCCAGGTTTTCCTTCCACATCCACGCGACGGCGAGGGCGATACGCTGATGGTTGTCGCTCGTGTTGTAGCGAATCTCAACTTCCAGTGGATTTGTTTCGGAGTAACCGGCTTCGCGGTATAGTCGGCGCGCCTCGATCAAACGCTGTTCGGCATCGAGATCCGCCCAGGGATATCGATAGCCGGGGTAGTCGTTGACCCCGGGCGGGACGATGCTGAAAGCAGCTACCTCGCCGACGCCCGTGACCTGGTTCGTGATCGTTTCCCAATCGATCGCCATCGACAGAGCCTGACGGAGCCGGACGTCGTCAAACGGCGGTTCCGTCAGATCGAACGCATAGAAATAGGTGCTGAGATAAGGATCGGTGTGTAGCTCGTCGCCCAGGTTTTCCCGGATCCAGCGGAACTTTGTGTTGGGTATCTGGTCGGTAAAGTCCAGCTCATCGGCGCGATAGCGGCGCAACTCGGCGTCGATGTTTTCGGTCGCGTGATAGAAGACCGGGTCAAACTGCACATTGTCGTTATCGCGGAAGTATTCGTTTCTATCGATCTTGACGTGCGATTGAATAACCCACTCCGTGAGCCGACACGGGCCGTTCGAGATCAGGTTGCCGGGCCGCGCGAAGCGCCCACTATGCTCCGCGAGACTCGCACGGTGGATCGGATACGCGGCCGACTGAGATAAGAGGCCGAGAAAGTACGGGGTCGGCGCGCCCAATGTGATTTCAAGGTGGTGCGCATCCAGTGCCCGAACGCTCAGTGCCTCGGGTGGCAACTCGCCCTCTACGATAGCTTGGGCGTTCTGGATCGGGTAAAAAATTTGAGCGTAGGTCGATGCGGTGGCGGGATCGACGGTCCGACGCATGCCTGCGACGAAATCAGCTGCGACGACTTCACCGCCATTGGACCAGCGCGCATCCTCGCGTAACGCAAAGGTATAGATGAGACCGTCTGCGCCGACCTCCCAGGACTCCGCCGCGCCGGGGACGACTTCCGCTGCCACACCCTCGGACGTCAGTCCCTCGTAGAGATCTCTGAGAATGTTCGCCCCGCCGTCATCCTCGTTGCGATGTGGGTCTAGTGTGCTGGGCTCGCCGCCATTGCCGCGGTTCAACACGACGGCGCTGGCATCGCCGGCCGGAGAAATGGCATCCTGTTGTTCACAGGCTGCCAGAGCGCAGAGGCTGAGCGGGAGAACCAGGTTGCGCAGAGAGTTCATGGACTCACTCAAGACGATCGAATGTAGGAGTATAGAGCAACGAGTCAGGCGCCTTCTACGAAAGGCGGCCAAGGGCTGGTGACGCTACGCACGCTCTATCCCGCGCTGGAACCCTACGATCAGGGCTATCTGCCGCTGGACGGTGAGCATGCTGTCTATTACGAACAGTGCGGTAACGAGGACGGCAAGCCGGCCGTGTTCGTACACGGTGGGCCTGGCGGCGGTGGCGATACAGGCGCGCGCCGGTTCTTCGATCCGCGGCGCTATCGAATCGTCGTCTTCGACCAACGCGGCGCAGGCCGCAGCCGCCCGGCGGCGTCGTTGACGGACAATACGACCGCGCATCTGATTGCCGATATGGAGCGCCTGCGAACGCTGTTGGGGATCAAGCAATGGCTCGTGTTTGGCGGATCGTGGGGCAGCACGCTCTCATTGGCGTACGCCGAGGCGCATCCAGACGCGGTCAGCGAGTTGGTCGTACGCGGGATATTTTTATTGCGCAAGCAGGAGCTCAACTGGTTCTATCAATACGGGGCCAGCGTGTTGTTCCCGGACCAGTGGGAGCGTTTCCTGGCGCCGATCCCCGTCGACGAACGGAGCGATCTCCTCGGAGCCTATCATCGGCGGCTGCTGGGCGATGATGAGGAGGCCAAGCTTGCCGCGGCGCATGCCTGGTCATATTGGGAAGGCGCGACGAGCCATTTGCTTCCGGACCCCGCACACACGCTGCCGTTCGAGCAACTCGATTTCGCCATTGCGTTAGCGCGAATCGAGACGCATTACTTTGTCAATGCGGGATTTTTTGCAAGCGAAGATCAACTGCTCGACGGTGTGGACCGTATTCGCCATATTCCCGCCGTAATCGTACAAGGTCGCTATGATGTCGTTTGTCCAATGGAAACGGCCTGGGAACTTGCCGGCCGCTGGCCGGAGGCGAATTTTCGGCTCGTCGACAATGCCGGCCACTCAGCCTATGAACCGGGCATCACAGATGAACTCATCAACGCGACGGACGGATTCCTGAAGTGAGTAAGACCTTAATCGTCAACGGCACGCTCGTAAACGAGGGGCGAATCTTCGAGTCCGATATCCTGATTAACGGTGACCGTATCGAGAGAATCGATACGGGCCTGTCGGCAAGCGCCGCGGATGAGGTGATCGATGCGCAGGGGCGCCATATCTTGCCGGGGTTGATCGATGATCAGGTGCATCTACGGGAACCAGGTCTGACGCATAAAGCGACCATTCCCAGCGAGTCTCGCGCCGCGATCTGCGGTGGCGTCACGAGTTTTCTGGAGATGCCTAACACGAGCCCGGCGACGACGGACCGCTCGGCGCTTGCGGAAAAGTACGCGCGGGCCGCCGGCCGCAGCTTCGCGAACTACGCCTTCTATCTCGGCGCGACGAACGACAATATCGAGGAGATCCGGCGCGTCACATCTGCAGACGCCTGCGGCATCAAGGTCTTTATGGGTGCCTCGACCGGCAACATGCTCGTGGACGACCACGATACCCTGGAGAGAATATTTTCGGACGCGTCGTTGCTGGTTGCGACGCATTGCGAGGACACGCCAACGATCCGCGCCAATGAAGAGCGCTTTCGGCAACGCTATGGCGAGGATGTGCCGATGAGCGCGCATCCCGAGATACGTTCAGCGGAGGCGTGCTTCAAGTCCTCATCGTTAGCGGTGGAACTCGCGCAACGCCACGATACCCGGCTGCATGTCCTGCACCTGACAACGGCGCGCGAGTTGGATTTATTTGCTCGCGGTCCGATCGAGTCCAAGCACATCACCGCAGAAGTCTGTGTCCACCACCTGTGGTTTGACGAGTCCAATTATGCGGATCAGGGTGCGCGTATTAAATGTAACCCGGCGATAAAGACGGCAGCAGACCGGCAAGGGCTGATCCGCGGCGTCCAGAACGATCTGATCGATGTGATCGCGACCGATCACGCGCCGCATACCCGAGAAGAAAAAGAGCAGGCTTATTTTCAGGCGCCGGCCGGCCTGCCCCTCATCCAGCATTCACTCCAGATGTTGCTGCAGCAATACCACGATGGTGTGTTCAGTTTGGAACGGGTCGTCACGAAGGCCGCGCATAATCCCGCGCTATTGTTTGGTGTCGTCGAGCGGGGCTTTCTGCGTGAGAGCTACTATGCGGATCTCGTGATCGTCGATCTCGAGCAGCCGTACGACGTTACGCCAGAGAGTGTGCGCTATAAATGTGCTTGGTCGCCGCTCGAAGGACTAACGTTCAGTTCGAGTATTGTGGTGACGATCGTGAACGGCGAAATCGTCTTCCGCGACGGATTACTGCGTGATGAACCGCAGGGCCGGCGGCTGGAGTTCACGGCCGGATAGACTTCTGGTCGATAGTGGCTGGTAAAAAAAATGGGGGCCAGGGCCGGACATCCTTAACTCCGATACTACCCATAATTCCAATGCGCGCCGGGCGATAACCCCGGCCCCCAAAAGTGCCTCCCGGCGAGGCTTGGCCACACTGTCGGCGAGGGGGAGATCGCCGTATGGCCCCGTCAATCGGCTGTTAGCCGCGATTGCTGGCAAGTGAGCCTGCCAGCCTTAGCGGCGGTGTCACCGACTGCTTGAGATCGAATGCCAGATCCGCTTTGAACCGCAGCTCGACAGTCTTGACGAACTGGTTCATTTCGGCCCGAAAGCGCGCGTCATCTGCGCGGATACTCGCGGCTGCTTGATCACCGGTAACGGTGATCTCTTCCATCGCGGCCAGCGGTGCACTGATTACTCCGAGGGATACGATCGCCAGAGCGGTCCAGAAGCGTGCCAATGAGGTAATTTGTAGTAGTCTGTACAACATCGTCTTCGTCCTTAATTGCCGAGATTCCGAAAACATAGCTCAAGATGGAATCACGTGATTCTTAATACAATGCATATGCCGTGCCAACTTGTTAAACTAATTAAAACAATGTGTTATGGAATAATTATGTCACGGATATACGTTAAAACACGGAATACCGTTGACAAATATCACGGATATCCGTAAATTTGTATTATGTCTTCCGAGAATCGTTACCAGTGGTTGTTCCGTAAGAGTCCGGCGCTGTCCGTGTCGCTCGATCAGGACGGCTTCATCCTGGATGCCAGCGACGCGTGGCTCACACGGTTTGGATACGGTCGGGACGAGTTGGCCGCTCTGCGTCCACAGGGTCTCAGTAGCCCCGAGTCCGCTCGGCGCAGCGTCGAGGACTACATGCCGCTGTTACGCCGCGTCGGTTGTCTAACCGATGTGCCGATCGACCTGGTGACCAAGGCCGGCGAGACCGTTGCCTGCCTTGCGAATGCCGTCGTCGAGTGGGAAGAGGATAGTGGCGACTACGTGCTCACCGTGGCCGTGTACACGGAGATCGGAGCGGAAGCGCGCATCGAGCAACACTACCGCGATCTCTACAGAGACACGCCGGCTATGTTGCATACCGTGGATAGTGAAGGCCGGATCGTGTACGTCAGCGATCGCTGGTTGACGAAACTCGGCTATCGTCGTGAAGAGGTGATCGGCCGCAATATCGCCGACTTTATGGCAGCGGACTCCGTCGAGAATCCCGATCGACGCTCGCTCGAGAACATCATCGCTCAGGGCGAGCTCGATAACGCGCCTAGAAATTATTTAACCAGGGATGGTGAAAAGATCGAGGCACTGGTGTCAGCGCGGGCCGACCGCGACGAGAACGGTGAGGTCACTTACCTTTATGTGGCGCTAAAAGACGTCACCGACAGAAACCGTGCCGAAAGACAGCTACGGGCGGCGTTCGAGGAGAACGCGCGCTTGCGAGAGGAATTGGAGCGAGAGCGCGATTATCTTCGGGAGGAAGTTCAGGTGTCGATGAACTTCGGCCGTATTATCGGTGAGAGTCAGGCATTGAAGAAAATGCTGGCACGCCTGGAGGCCGTCGCGCAGACTTCGGCCAGCGTCTTGATTCAGGGTGAATCCGGCGTCGGCAAGGAGCTCGTGGCCCATGTCATCCACTCCCGTAGTTCGCGTCCCAATGGCCCGTTGGTCAAGGTGAACTGTGCTTCGATTCCGCGCGAGCTATTCGAAAGTGAGTTCTTCGGTCACGTAAAGGGCGCGTTTACCGGAGCGCACCGTGACCGTGACGGCCGCTTTCAACTCGCCGACGGCGGCACGATATTTCTCGACGAGATCGGCGAGATCCCGCTGCATCTGCAGAGCAAATTGTTGCGGGTGCTGCAGGAGAGTGAGTACGAACGCGTCGGCGATGACACGACGCTCTCCGTGGACGTTAGAGTCATCGCAGCGACGAATCGAGATCTGGAGAAGGTCGTCGAAGAGGGCGGCTTTAGAGAGGATCTCTATTATCGGCTCAGCGTGTTTCCTATCGACGTACCGCCGTTGCGCGAGCGTGGCGAGGACATTATTCAGCTCGCCAGCCATTTCCTGGAGAAGGCCTGTCTGGACTTCGCCCTTCGGCCGTTGGCCTTGTCACGTCAACAGTTCAGCTTGCTCAACAAGTACGACTGGCCGGGCAACATACGTGAGCTCAAGAATGTCATCGAGCGGGCCGTGATCCTATCGCAGGGGAAAGTTCTCAGACTCGACCTCGCGATGGCGGATATTTTGAGGCCTTCGCGCCAGCGCAGTAACAAGCCCGATCGTGCCGGCGTCGGGATAATGACCGAGACAGAACTCATCGCGTTGCAACGAGAGAACATGCTCGCCGCGTTGAGCCTCAGTGACGGCCGCGTCTCGGGGGCCGAAGGCGCCGCGAAGCTGCTCGGGCTCAAGCCCTCCACTTTCACGGATCGAATGAAGAAGTTCGGTATCGGTAGAAAGCGGGACGACCGATCGCTGACGACTTAATCCGCCGGATAGTCCAACGTCGGTGATTACATAACCTGATCGAGCCCGGGTGGTTGCAGTTGGTTCCCATAAACTGGTATATATTTACTGAATAGAGCGTTGTTTGCTGAAGTGAACGGCAATAAGACGCCCCGCGAAAGCGGATTGGATTGCCGCCACTAATAATATCGAGAAATAAAGGCTCCTATATGCCCTATCTGGCTGAGCGGTTTGAGGCCGCAGTGTCTGCCCTCGTTGCAGAGGGCTCGGTTAAAGATCGTCTCTCTGCAGCCTACTTAGAACACCTCGATGACCTCGAGACGAGTGAGCTACCGCAAGGGCTGCGGACGAAATTCGACGATCTCCACACGGCCCTGCACACGGTGCGGCCAATCGGCCGAGAGCCCTGTATCAAGGCCACGATTCGCAAGATGTCACGGCTGCAGGCCGGCAACCACGCCAGGACCATCGTCTCCATCTATGCCGAACTGATCTGCCGCGGCGAACGTGCGGAGCCGTTGAAGGCCGTCAGCGGCAAGCGCAAGAAAGCACCGCGGTTCGTTTCTCAAGGCGCTTAGCCGGACTGTCCCCGACCCTCGGACTTGGGCACAATAGCCGCCCATGCGTCGGTCGATCTTTCTTCTTCTGAGTTGCGCTGGAATCGGCGCCGGTGTCGCGGACGAGCTGCCCGACACGCTGCAACGAATTCTGAGTGGTCACGGGGTTCCTGCTGACGGTCTGAGTGTGCTGGTGCAGGCGGTTGATGCCGATGCGCCCGTGTTAAGCCACTACCCGCAGACACCGCGAAATCCTGCGTCGACAATCAAGCTTCTGACCACATGGGTCGCCCTCGACGAACTCGGGCCGACCTACACCTGGCCGACCGAGGTGTATTTTCTCGGCAGCTGGGACGGGCGGCGTCTCGATGGCGATCTCGGCATTAAAGGTTACGGTGATACCTATCTCGTGACCGAAGAACTCTGGAAGCTTCTCAGGTCACTAAGACGCATCGGTCTTGAAGAGATCACCGGCGATCTCGTCATCGACGCTAGTTACTTCGACGGCAACGGCGGCGATCCGGGAGCATTCGACGGCCAGCCGTTTCGGACCTATAACGTCTTACCGGATGCGCTGCTGGTCAACTTCAAGGCCGTGCGGTTTCAGTTTCTAGAGGATTCCGTTAGTCGAGGGGTACGCATCAGCGCCGATCCATGGCCGAGTAACCTCACGATTCGTAACGACCTCGTGCTTGTGGACGGGCCTTGCCGAGGCTATCAGGCCGGTATCAGTTTCGATCTGCGAGACGCTGCGACCGGTAGGACAGTGGTTTTTTCCGGTCAGTTCCCCGCGTCGTGCAGCCCTTATTCGTTAACCCGCAGCGTGCTACAGCACGACAGCTATGCGTACGGTTTGTTCGAGACGCTGTGGCGGCAACTCGGCGGGCGGATCGACGGCGGCGTGCGGCGTGACGTAATCCCCGTCGCTGCGGAGCCCGCGCTAACGTGGCGGTCGCGGCCGCTGGCAGAGACGATTCGCAGCATTAATAAGTTCAGTAACAACGTCATGACCCGGCAGCTGTTGTACACGCTATCCGCGGAGGCCGCCGGCGCTCCAGGGACCGAAGCCGGCGGAATCGAGGCCATCGAGGCCTATCTGCGCGAGCAGGGTCTAGATCCGGAGTCGCTGCATCTCGACAACGGCGCGGGCTTGTCGCGCCAGACTCGCGTCTCGGCGAAATTGCTCGCCGATGTTCTGCTGCTGGTGGCCAGAAGCCCTCACGGCCCGGAGTTCCTGGCTTCTCTGTCGCTGGGCGGGCTGGACGGCACGACGCGGGGGCGGTTTCGTCGCGGCAATGTGGCAGGCAACATGCACGTCAAGACCGGGCGCCTGGATCATGTGTCGGCGCTTGCGGGTTACGTGCATACGCCGAGTGCCGAGACCTATGTGGTTGTCGCGATGCTCCAACGCGCCTGACGTCCATCGTGGCCCGGGCGAGGAGTTGCAGGACGCGCTGGTTCGCTGGGTCCACGCTTTACCCTGAGTCGATCGTCGCGTGCCGTTCCTGTGTCGCAGCCATGGACGGAAAACCTTTCTATAATCGTTCCCTACCAGGCTGGTCATTCCGGTTCGTAGTGAGGCATAGCGTGACAAGGGTAGTTCTAGCGTTTCTACTGGCGTTCGGTCCGACGCTGACACTGGCGGATACCGCCTACGTTACCGATATCCTGCGATTAGGTCTGCACGAGGCGGAGGACACGAGCGACCAACCTTTCCGGACCCTGCTCAGCGGCGCTGAGCTTGAGGTCTTGCAGCGCGTACCGAATTTCTCCTTGGTACAAACGGCGGACGGGCAGCAGGGGTGGGTAAAATCTGCCTATCTCGTCGCGACCAAACCTGCCCAGCTACGCGTTTCAGAGGTGGAAGACGCTCTTGAAATCATGCGTGACGAACTTACCCTCGCTCAACTTGCACAGGCGGCAGCCGAATCTCAGACGGCGCAGTTAGGGCGGGATATTCGGGCGCGGGAAGAGTCTTCCGATGCGGTACTCGATACGCTGGAACGTCTCAAGCGCGATACGAAATCCTACGAAGCACGCTTGGAGGCGTATCGTAACAGTGTCCCGTTATCGTGGGTCGCCGTTGCGCTCGCGCTTGCGGTGGTCGGCGGATTCTTGGCCGGAATGTGGTGCTTGGACGTCCTCATCCGCAAGCGTTACGGTGGCTTCAGGGTTTACTGACTGCCAGTGTCCGGCGTCGTCGCGCGAGCCAGTCCCTGACGCGGAATCCCAACAGTACGATCAGAATTAAGGTATAGATCAGCGGCTCGAACGTCGTGACTTTGACCTGCCAGAAGAAGTGCACGACGCCGAGGATTCCAATCAGGTACACCGTGCGATGTAGTTTGACCCAGCGCCTGCCTAGACGATGTTGCATGGCATTGGTCGAAGTGACCGCTAACGGCACGAGTAGCAGCAGGGCGGTCATGCCGATCGTAATGAATGGGCGCTGCGTGACGTCGACAAATAGCGATGGCCAGTCCAGGCGTTGGTCGAGCACAATGTAGGTGACGGCGTGCAGCAGGATATAGACAAATACCGTTACACCGAGCGCGCGGCGCAATGTAACGAGCCAGTTCAGGCCGGTCATTTTCCTCAGTGGCGTGATCGCCAGTGTCAGCAGTAATAGATTGAGGCCCGTCTTGCCGAGCGTATGCAGTACTTCCTGAATGGGGTTCGCGCCGAGACTGCCGAGTCCTAGGATTCGCGCGACCAGGATGAAGAAAGGCAGCGCACAGGCGAAAATGACCAACGCCTTGATCAGCGTGAGCGAGTGACGCGTCATGATCTATCGTGCCGTCTGGGAATCTCTCAGTAATTGGCGACGAGGTCGAGGTCGGAGTACAGATGAGCGACGTCGTTTGCATAACCGTTGAACATCAGAGTGGGGACGCGCGAGGCAAATAAGCCTCCGCCTAACGGACGCTCGGAGGCTTGACTCCAACGCGGGTGATCTACGTTCGGGTTGACGTTGGAGTAAAAGCCGTACTCGCGGGCGTTCGCCAGGTTCCAACTCGTCTGCGGCTCGGTTTCGCTGAAGCGAATGCCGACGATGGACTTGATGCTCTTAAAGCCGTATTTCCATGGCACGACGAGTCTTAGTGGCGCACCGTTCTGATTCGGCAGTACTTGTCCGTAGAGTCCCACGGCCAAGATCGTCAGCGGATGCATGGCTTCGGCGATCGTCAGTCCTTCGCGATACGGCCACCGCAGCACGCGTTGACGCACTCCCGGCATCTGCTCCGGATCGTTCAGCGTGAAGAACTGCACGTATTTCGCGCGCGAGGTCGGATTGAAACGCTTCAGGAAATCCCCAAGTGGAAAGCCGACCCAGGGGACGACCGCCGACCAGGCTTCCACGCAGCGCAACCGATAGATCCGTTCCTCCAACGCGTACGGGCTGATCAGGTCCTCGAAGGCGAATGTGCCGGTATTCTCGGCTTCGCCGTCGACCGTAACGGTCCACGGGTGGGTCACGAGCGTATGCGCGTTGCGTGCCGGGTCCGTCTTGCCGGTACCGAACTCGTAGTAGTTGTTGTAGCCGGTCACGTCTTCGTAAGCGGACGGTGCCAAGTCGGGATTGTCGGGCCATTGCGTGACGTCGGCGAGCTGTCCGTCCTCGGCAAACGGCGGTTTGCGAGCCGGCAGGTCTTCCCGCGTGTACTCTTTGAGTTCCTGTGGGTAGGCGATAGCCCCGGGCACCAGACCGAGTGCGAGGGCCGCCTTCACGAGCTCGCGTCGGCGCCGAAATATCGGCTCCGGAGTAATTTCGGAGGATTTGATGTCATTCGGTTGTTTGATCAACATGATGGTGCTCGTCCGCTGTATGTGGAGTAGACCTTGAGACTCCGCATAATGTTGCAACTCTGGGAGAGAAATGACCAGCCCTGCCGGGTGTATATCGCACCAAAACGGTGCTGATTCCTGTCGAAGCCTGTGATCTGGCCGCTCAGAGTCGATCTTGCAGCTCAGTTCGCTACAATGGGTTCACTAACAAGAACGAGCCCAAAAGCGGGCACATCTTTCCAAGCAGTTTCGGGGATGCTGATGAAGCTACTAACAGCCGTGATCAAGCCCTTTCGTCTCGACGACGTACGCAACGCCTTAGCAGAGGTGGGCGTGCAGGGCATGACCGTGACCGAAGTCAGGGGATTCGGCCGGCAAAAAGGCCATACGGAGCTCTACCGTGGCGCCGAGTACGTGGTGGACTTTCTCCCGAAGGTAAAAGTGGAGCTGGCCCTCACCGACGACCTAGTCGATCGTGCGATCGAGGCCATCATCGAGTCGGCTAAGACGGGCAAAGTCGGTGACGGCAAGATCTTCGTTACGGATCTCGGCCAGGTTTACCGTATTCGTACCGGTGAAACCGGCGATCAGGCAATCTAGGGGGAGTCAGTGTGAAATCACTAACAAGAATAATGTCGGTTGCCGCCGCCGCCGCGGTGTGGCCGGCGATTGCGGTCGGACAGACGATCGACAGCGGCGATACCGCCTGGATGTTGACGTCCACGGCGCTCGTGCTGTTCATGACCCTACCGGGACTTGCGCTGTTCTACGCGGGCCTGGTACGGCGGCGTAATGCGCTCTCCGTGCTCATGCAGTGTTTCGCCATCGCCTGCGTCATGTCGGTTCTGTGGGTCGTTTGTGGCTATAGCCTGGCTTTCGGTGAAAGCTCGATGGGTGGTCTGGTTGGGAGTTTCTCTCTCGCCCAGCTCACGAATCTCGGTTTCGATACGCCAAGCTCGGTGTTGCCGAATATTCCGGAATCGGTTTTCGTCATGTTCCAGATGACGTTCGCGATCATCACGCCCGCGCTGATCGTCGGCGCGTTCGCCGAGCGAATGCGGTTCTCCGCCATGCTGCTGTTTACGAGCCTGTGGCTGCTGCTCGTCTACGCGCCGGTCGCCCACTGGGTATGGGGCGGCGGTTGGCTCGATGCGATGGGCTTCCGGGACTTCGCTGGCGGCGCGGTTGTGCACGTCACGGCCGGTAGCGCGGCGCTCGTTGCCGCGCTCGTCATGGGCAATCGGCGTGGTTTCCCCGAGACACTGATGCCGCCGCATAACCTGACGATGACGGTCACGGGTGCCTGCATGCTCTGGGTCGGCTGGTTCGGCTTCAACGCTGGTAGTGCTGGAGCCGCGAACGGTGCTGCCGGCATGGCCATGCTCGTCACACATATCAGCGCTGCGGTCGGTTCTCTGACGTGGATGGCCTGTGAGTGGGTCAAGTTCGGCAAGCCCAGCGTTCTGGGTATCGTCACCGGTATGGTCGCGGGGCTGGCAACGATTACGCCGGCTTCCGGTTATGTCGGCCCGCTGGGCGGTCTCATTATCGGTATCGTAGCGGGCGGCGGCTGTTTTATGGCCACGCAGTTCATGAAGCGGGTGATGAAAATCGACGACTCTCTGGATGTTTTTCCGGTCCATGGCGTAGGTGGAATGATCGGGCTATTGCTGACAGCGGTATTTTCGGCCGCGAGCTGGGGCGGAGTCGGCCTGGACGAAGGCGGAATGGGCGGCCAGTTTATGACTCAGCTCATCGGGATACTGGCCACGCTGGGGTGGTGTTGTGTAGTCAGCTTCGCGCTGCTGAAAGCGATCAACCTGATTGTGCCACTGCGTGTCTCAGCGGAGGAGGAGACTGATGGGCTGGATCTCGTGCTCCACGAGGAGAGCGGCTACAACCTATAACGGCTCAAGCGTCGGCGGGGAGTCTGAGAGTAATTTCCAGGCCCCCGCCGGCTCGATTTGCCGCGCTGACCACACCGCCATGCAGTTCCATGACTCTGGCGGTAATCGCGAGGCCGATGCCTTGACCCGCAGTCTTGTGATCCCGGCTCGCGTCCACTCGATAGAGGGGTTCGAAGATGCGCGTCAGATCTTCTTCGGCCACGCCGGGGCCTGAATCGCACACTCTGACTTCGAAGTCGTTCCCGGAGCGTTCGAGATGGACCTCGATCGGCCCGTCGGTGCCGGCGTAGGTCAGGGCATTACGTACGACGTTCTCCAACGCACTCTTAATACCTCGCGGATCACCTAACACTTTGGCCGGACCTTCGCCGTGAGATTCGATCCGCGCATCAGGGCGTTCGAAACGAGCGTCGCCGAGCACTTGGGCAATCAGCTCTTCGAGTAACAGCGGCTCGCGCGTTGGCTCCTGCTGCGTTCGCAGTCGCGACAGCGTCATGATCTGCCCGATCAGCTCGTCGAGCTTCTCGGCTTCTTTCTCTATGCGAGTGAGGTCGGGCTGCTCGGCGTCACTCGCCCGACGCTGCGTCAGTGCGAGCGCCATCCGGATCCTCGCCAACGGTGAGCGAAGCTCATGCGATACGTCTCGCAGCAACGTTTCTTTGTCGGTGATGAGCGCCTGGATGCGCTCAGCCATCGTGTCGAAGTCCCGGGCCAGGATGCCGACCTCGTCCGAGCGCCTGTTCGACGGGCTGCCGACACGCGTCTCGAGTACGCCCGCTGCCAGAGAACGGCTGGCGCGTTGCAGTCGCACGATGGGCAGGGAGATATAGCGAGCCAGCAATAGAGACGTCACCGCGGCGACGAGTATGGCGATGGTCACGACGGCGAGACGTGTCCCGGGCCAGGTCAAGACGCCGAAGACAGAAAAAAGCGGTCGTGTGAAAAGCAGGCGATACGCTTCCCCGTCGGGCGCGATCAAGTCGGGAGCCAGTTGGGCCGGACGCAGATTCGGCGGTCGCTGTCCCCCGCCGAAACCGCCACCACGGTTTCCGCCGTCACCACCGGGACCGCCACCGCGGCCACCGCGCTGCACTCCGCTAGCCAGAAGCCGCCGTACTTCTCCGGGCATGGCGCGG
>Ga0066376_10003105_pt1 | contig 15130 bp, 11 predicted proteins | sample Knorr_S15_td_Bot_FD_77009 | JGI IMG/M metagenome (GOLD analysis project Ga0066376, IMG submission 77009) | Marine microbial communities from Southern Atlantic Ocean transect - Knorr_S15_td_Bottom_ad_5009_LV_A | ecosystem: Environmental > Aquatic > Marine > Oceanic | place: Southern Atlantic... | reverse complement strand
TATCTGTTAAGGTATGGCGACAATGCCGTACTACACATCACTTGGCGAAATACCACCGAAACGACATATCCAATTCCGTCGACCTGATGGCGAGTTGTACTCCGAAGAAGTTTTTGGCACCGAGGGTTTTGTTGGTCCAACATCAACGATGTATCACATCCATCCACCGACCCAAGTCTCCGGATGGAAAACACTCTATTCAACAAAAACCGAATTCGTTGAAACAGATGTCATGAGGATGCGTCATCTTAAATCGATGGACATGGAGCCACACGGCGATCCTGTAACTGGTCGCGTTGTCTTGTTTGGAAACGCTGATGTTGAAATGAGCATTTGTATTCCTAATGAAGAAATGACCTATCATTACAAGAATGGGAGTGGGGATGAATGCATTTTTATTCATTGGGGTACAGGAACAGTCTTCACAAGCATGGGAACGCTTGAGTTTCATAAAAAAGATTACATCATTATTCCTAAGGGTGTGACATACAAAATGGAATTCAATGAGAAGGAAGAGGGTGATCCACCAAATCGTTTTCTCTGTTTTGAAACAATGAACACGAGTCACATTCTTCCACCACCGCGATATATTTCTAAAAAGACAAGCCAATTTTTAGAACATGCTCCATATTGTGAGCGCGACTTGCGTCTTCCTACTCTGCCTCTGTCGTATGATGAGCTTGGCGAATTTGAAGTTAGAATTAAGGCAAGAGATCGAGTACATTCGTACGTGTATGACTATCACCCCCTTGATGTTGTTGGTTGGGATGGTTGTTATTACCCATACTGTTTTAACATCGATGATTTCTCTCCCATTGTTGGCAAGCACCACATGCCACCTCCTACGCACCAAACATTTGAGGGACACAATTTTGTCATTTGCTCCTTCTGCCCACGTGTTTTAGATTTTCACGAGAAAGCGATTCCAGTTCCGTATCATCACAGCAATCTCGATAGTGATGAAGTGCTTTACTACGTCGAAGGAAACTACAAGGCGCGCAAAGGAATTGAATCTGGTTCGATTAGTTTGCACCCACAGGGTATTCCCCACGGCCCACATCCTGGAACGATTGAAGGGTCACTCGGTGCAAAGTGGACGGATGAGCTTGCTGTCATGTGTGACACATTTAGACCACTCCACCCAACCAAGGCAGCACTTGGAATAGATGATGAGCATTACCCTGCTTCTTGGTCAAAGTGGAAACCAAAGAACGGCAACGGTAAAACAATTGATACAGCGGATACTTGGTAGTTCCTTGTAATATAAAAACAAATTAAACGACCCGCGGGATAGTTAATTGGCGGGGAGAATGGCGCCCCAGCAAGAACCAAAACCGATGCGGATAGCGGAATCGGACTCACACCATGCCTTGATGGTGAGTTCGTCGCCGTCTTGCAAAAACTTGCGTTGTGTTCCATCAGGTAGATCAATTGGTTCAGCACCGCGCCATGTAAGTTCAAGGAGACACCCGCGGCTGTCCTTTGTTTCACCAGAAATTGTACCCGAGCCAATCAAGTCACCGCTATTCATCGGGCAACCCGTACTCGTATGGTGCGCAAGCATCTGAGCAAACGACCATGTGAGGTTTGTCAAAGAACTTTTTGTAAGTTGAATAGCTTTGATATTGTCATCACGCATTTTTTCAGATGAAATCGATACGCAACAATTAACATCAAGAACATCATCAGTCACCGGAATTAAGTAATCCAATAGTGCAGGGTCACCTTCTAGCCGAGCAGGTCCTGCCTGCCTAAATGGTGCCAGTGCGTCAATTGTTACAATCCATGGACTGATTGTCGAAGCAAAATTCTTTGCGTTAAATGGACCCAGTGGTTGATACTCCCATTTCTGCACATCGCGAGCAGACCAATCATTCAATATTACAAGACCGAAGATGTGTTCCATCGCATCGTCCATTGGTATACGACTACCCATAGCGTTTCCTGTGCCAATGAAAGCACCAAACTCCAATTCATAATCAAGCAACTTGCAAGGCGCGAAAATTGGGTCGCTGTCATCTGGCTTCAGTTGACCGTGTGGTCGAGTAATTTCTGTTCCAGAAATGACCACACTGCTTGCACGACCATGATATCCAACAGGCAAATGAAGATAATTCGGCATCAATGGGTCACCATCTGGTCTAAACATCTTTCCAACGTTCGTTGCGTGATTTCTTGCTGCGTAAAAATCGGTGTAATCGCCAATTGTTACTGGCATCACCAAATCAAGAGAGTCCAATGGAAGCAATAAACTCGGTTGCGGTTCAGAATCACTTGACAATAGTTTGAAAATTGCGTGTCTTGCATTTCTCCATGCTTGTTTTCCACAATTCATAAAATCATTGAGCGAGTCACTTGATAAAGCACATGCAACATCTCCAGACACTTCAAGAGTATCTGTTTCAATTGCACTTTGAATATTTAATGCTTGGTCACCAATTGCAACAACAATCCCATGTTTGCTGCAAACACCAAACGGTAAGTTTTGAATAGGAAAATCAATTCTTCCGTCCCCCATTTCCACCCAACTTGTCGCTGCCATATCATGAGTGTGATCAATGTGTGTCATGTCGATTCCTTCAGTAAACCCATTCTTCGTAAATCTTTCAGTGGTTCAACAATGGAACAAGAACCTAGTGAGTTAAATAATTCTGCCCGAACTTTTTCGAGTGCAGTATCGCTAAATGAAGTAAAGTCCGGCGTTTCCATGTTCAATATCGTTTCGACTTCTTCAACTTTTACACCATCAATAGAAGCCGCCACTGTTGCTTGCAATACCGACAGGAAACCAAACTCGACTACTCCAACTGTTTCGTTTTTACTTCGACAAGGATGGTGCATTCCTGCAGTTGCTTTAAATGGTTGTCCAGCAACAGCACAACTATGAACAAATCGAGCAAGATTCGCAGATGAAGGGTACAAATCTGGAGTCACTCCACCAGTTCTTACTTTCGCGCCTGCAATTGCTCCGGACAGTGATGCAATGAGCCCTCTTGGATCCTCATCGATTGGTAATTCAATGTACGGAAATAAATCATCGTGCAAAATTTCAAGTGCAGAATCTATTTCGTTTGTCGAAGTAGCTTTAAACTCAACTACATTTGCTACTGCACCACAATCTTCAACGTTGAAATCGATCGTTGTTTGAACCGCTGACTCAAATTGTTCACTTCCAGCAGGAGGAAGCAACACGCTGAGTTGCCACACTTCTTGCTCCTCGTGCGATGAGAGTAATTCCTTGGTGCATTCTTTAAATTCACCTAGTCTGTTTGATGGAATAATGAGACGAGCGAGCATCCAACTATCATCCGATTGCAAATAGAGCGACCAGTTGTCTACGACTGATTGCATATCTAATTCCGCAGGCGGGTATAAACCAGCGTAATCGAAAATACCTTCCAGCAAAATCTCGCTTTTTGTCGTTGTTGCAGTTTGAACTTCAGGCATCACATACACTCGCAAAATATTCTTGGCATCGTTCTAGTCTTTTCAATGATGATTCCTTACCGAGTAATACAAGGGTATCTCCGATTGGAGGGCTTACCGGTCCGCCTGCAACTGCAATGCGAACTGGTTGTGCCACTTTTCCAAAACTCCCGTCGGCTAGTTCATCTGCAAGTGAATGCAAACACGCATCTATGGACTCGGAATTCCATACTTCGATTCCTTTGAGCGCTTCAATAATTAAAGGCATACGCGATAAACCAGTGACTTCACCCTTGAGTAGTGCTTTCCTGACAGGTTTAGACTCCGGCCACGTCATTGATTCATCGTCTTCAATTAAGAAGTGCGACGTCACAATTGCATCTCGGAATGTTTTTGATCGCTCTTGATTTGCAGATGCAAACAAAGAAAATTGTTCAAGAGCAGCAAACTCAGGAGCATATTCTTGGCACCATGCAAGTAGTCGTTCTTTAAACTCTTCAGATGAAAGGTTTTGCAATGCATCCAAGTTAAATGCAAGAAGTTTTACCCTATCAAACTTGGCAGGCGATTTTACAATTCGTTCAAGTGAGAATTTTTCAACAAGGAAATCTGCGTCAAACTGCTCAATATTATCTCCTGGTGACCATCCCAGCAGGCAGAGATAGTTCAATAGAACCTCAGGCATGTAGCCAGCCTTCTTAAAGTCATCTACGTTGATTTCAGGGAGTTCAATACCAAGGGCGAGTGCTAGTTTCGTAGCGTCTTCGGTATCAAGTTGGTTGTCTTTGGATGACTGCCACGTTACCCAAGCATCTTCTGAGATGCAACTTTCGGGGGTACCGGGGGGTGACTCTATATTGTTTTCTCGAACAAACTTTCGAAGCTCTTTGTCTTTTTCACGCTTTGACATCTTTGAGCCATCAAGATTGAAAATTAAAGAAATATGTGCATATATTGGCTTTTCAAAACCAAGTGCTTCTTGTAGCAGCAGATGCTTGAAGGTGTTGTTCAGATGTTCCTGCCCTCGTAAAACGTGCGTTACATTCATAAGTGCATCATCTACAACAACAGCGAAGTGATATGTTGGATATCCATCACTTTTAAAAATAACAAAGTCATCGACCTCAGACCGTTCTATCGTAACATCCCCAACGACAGAATCTGTCATTGTCAATACCCCACCATCTGGAACTTTAAATCGTACAACATAAGGCTTGCCCTCATCAAGGTATTGTTGAACGGTTTCAGTTGGTAAATCCAGTGATGCTTTGTTATATTGGTATGCACGTTTTTCTTCTCGCGCTTTCTTTCTATCTTCTTTCAATTCTTCTTGTGTTTCAAAAGCGTAATACGCCATTCCCGAATCGATAAGTTTTTGAAGTTGTTCTTTGTATATTTCCAATCGTTCTGATTGGAAATATGGTCCTTCATCGCCACCACCCATTTCATCAAACTCAGGACCTTCATCCCAGCCAATATTCAACCATTGCAAATCACTGAAAAAACCAGTTGTTGCTTGTTCACTCGAGCGCTTCTGATCAGTATCTTCAATGCGAAGCAAGAACTTTCCATTATTCGCTCTTGCAAATGCCCAACAATAAATCGCAGTTCTTGCTCCACCAACATGTAAATGCCCAGTGGGGCTTGGCGCGAATCGAGTTTTCACTTGTACACTCACCACTCTTCACTCAACTTTTTTCCGCGGTTTTTAAACACATGAACTGGACCGGTTAAAGCATACGCAACGAATCCAATTGCAACAGTCTCTTGGAACCACCACATGCACAGGAATAAAATAATGACAAGAAAAGCGATAAATCTGAATGTTTGAGGTCTCCCTAAATATCGATTGAAGAAATGGTCGTATGGAATATTCGACACCATTGCAACTGCTCCAAGCAACATCACAATAGGAACTCCAAATGCATATGCTCGTCCAATCCAAAGGGTATCTCCACCGCTTGCGAGTACATGTTGATGTAAAAGAATTATAGAAGCGATTAACCCAGCTGCTCCTGGCGATGGCATTCCATGAAACGCCATGTGGTCGTTTGGTCCTTTTTGAGGTTGCGTTTCGACTGTAAATCGAGCCAATCGCAGAGCGGTGCAACATACATATACGGCTGCAATTCCCCAGACAACCTTACCCCAAGGTAAATCTGCATCTGGACCGAGGATTGTCAGTTGACCATCTGAGCCAAGATAACTCGCAACAAGTGAAAGCACCATAACAGCAGGTGCTACACCACAGGTTACCAAATCAGATAATGAATCAAGTGCTGCACCTAATTCAGTCACACTACGAGTGAGTCTTGCAACATATCCATCTATGCTATCTAGAAACATCCCCAAAAAGATAAGAGCACCTGCCATTGTCAAACCACTCCACCCCCAGGGTCCGTGCCAATCAGCACCCTTGTACGCATAATGGATTGCAGCAAAACCAGCGATTAAATTACCCAGAGTAAAAAGTAATGGCCACACTGTTTGTGGTGGGATGACTCTTCGCCGACGGGGTTTCCTAATCGCTCTAGATTGTTCTATTTTCTTTACCACTAGTGACGCATTCTACCCCTTTCAGCCACGTGGCATTATGTTTGCTTCTATGACTAGGAATTGCACGATATCTTTCTTTGCTGGTCCACCAAGTAAGGCTTCACCCAAACGTACTGCTGGTGGACCTTCATCTTGCGGACCTAATTTCACCTTAGGAGCAAACAAATGAGTAGCCACGATGATAGCTTCGCCATCTTGTAGTAGTGTTTCAAATTCAAGGTTCTTAAAAACTTTGCTCCGCAATGGTTCATTCGACTGTCCCACAAAGTTGGATTGTTGTTGGGGTACATGCCAAGTAGGGAGAAATTGTAAATAGAGATGAAGCCCATCTTCTCGTTCTAGCAACCAACTTCTACCTAGAAGTGATAAATACCCCTCTTGAATAAAGTATGAAATTCCTTGCTCGGAGATTAGCATGCCTTGTGGTTCGATGCGTCTTTGGTGAAGATCTCTCCACTTGAAAATTTGTCCATGCCATACAGACGATTCTTCGATTATCTCTCCAATTGAAGCGACAATAGCGGGAATATCTACAGTCGAAACTCTACGAACAAAGATACCCTCCTGTAGTAACTTAGAATGAAGTTGCTTTGCAATTGGCTGCCCAAAGAGATTCAATGTTTCACTAAGGATTTCTCCTTTTGGCTCAATTTTAATATTGATTACTGAAATACCGTCTGCAGTTGCATTAATCGAATTTGAACTGAATGATACTAATGTTTTTGTTTCCTGAGTTGAAGAACATCCAACGATAGTCATCAACCCAATCCACAGAATGGTTAGACCGTATCGCATGTGTTCACCATATCTATAAGTTGTCGCAACCTTCCATAACTCCTTCGTGTATGAGGTACGATTAGTCTTGATAAATCGAGATGATCGTTTTCACTTGGCAACGCCTCAGATTGCTGAATGGAACCATCACGGATAATATCACTGAATGAATCATTTAATCGCACAATGGATTCATCAGTGAGTCTAGCGTTTGTGCGAATCACATAATCTGAACGTACATAACGACTTGAATGATAAATCTTATAGAACTGCATGATGTGATCTACCGCGTCATTCGCTGACGAAGCAATGTGGAATAGAGATTCATCCTCTTCGCTAATCATGCCATTGCCAAGCAGATCTTCGTGAATATGTCTTGCCCAATTGGTCCAATAAGTATTCCCCTCACCAGAAATCATCACGATTGGAATTAGGTTTGATTTCCCAGTTTGTACAAGTGTTAATGCTTCAAATAACTCATCCTGCGTTCCAAAACCTCCTGGGCATCCAACGACGGCATCTGAATGTGACATAAACATCAATTTACGTGTAAAGAAATATCGAAAATTAATCAGTTTAGAGTCACCTTCGATAATTGCATTTGCGGTAGTTTCAAATGGCAACCGAATTGCCAATCCAAAACTTGCCTCTCTCTGAGGACCTTCGTGTCCTGCTTTCATAATGCCATCCCCTGCTCCAGTAATTGCCATCCAGTTTTCGTCAGCCATTAATCTTCCAAACTCAGCCGCTACTTTGTAATCTGGATTATCCTCTGGTGTTCTTGCTGAACCGTAAATCGAGACTTTGCGAATTCCAATATACCGGTTAAATACTTGATACGCATAACGCATTTCTTTCAATGCATAGGTCGCAAGTTTAATTTGCCCAGAATCATGGCCCTCTTTTGCCATTTTAAGACAAGCTTCAATCATCTGAATAATCATTACTCTTCGAGGATCCCCTTCTTCATGATCACAAGAAAGCGAAACCAATTCTGCAATCTGATTCTGTATAGAAACTTTTGAATTCATATGTGTATTGTATCCCCGATTCTAACTTCTCTCTTAATTTTCTAGTGGGGATAGAAAGGGTAGTGGAACTACGGAAACTTTTGGATCTAACAACTTCCCGGTCAAATCTATTGAATATAATTGGTCATTCAGCACCCCAGTGATTTCTCTAAGAATTGGCAAACCTGCTCTTGGGTGCAGCCTTGCTTGAATCTCAAACGTATCAAAATCGATTGTTCCTTCTCCCTCAAGTACAAAGCCAGTAATATCCGTTTCACTGCTTCGCAATGTGATTTCTTCTAAGATTATTGTGTCCCCTTTGATATAAAGATCAATTTCTGCACCTGTAATTGTTTTAGCTGAGGGGAATGCAAGTTGAAGAACTCTCATGGTTGTCAATGAGAATGGGTCTATCTCCAAATGACCATTCTCTACACGAATCCTTCCAACCCCTCGTCTAGAATCCGAATCACCTCTTACTCCTGCAATCGAGAATAATCCTCGCAGTTCACCCTGAAGAGAAGCAACTACCCCCTCACCATCTCCAGTTGCTAACTCTACTCCTGCAATCAATATTTCAATTTCATACTCTTTCGTTTCATCAAGAGCAATCCAACCACCTAATGTGACACCACCAGAGGAAGATTCACCTCGCATACCATTAAATACAAATTGCTTCTCTCTGGGGTTGAACTCCAAACTACCAGCGACATCCGTAATCGTTCTTCCTAATGTAGACATTTCCTCAAATGCTATTGACATGTCTAATGAGGATAATTTATCTTCATTATATTTCCCCGCCATTCGAGTTACGCCTTTGATTTTCTTCAATGGAATTCCAACATCCATCGAAACTTCATCGAGTGATATATCTCCATGAAACTCAACAGACAAATCATTCCAATCATTACCGTTGAATGTAACTTTGCCATTAGGTAGCGTACTTTGACCATCTTTTAATTTAATTGCAACAAACGTATCCCCAACAACACTTGGCAAAACAGCAAAAAGACTTTCGTCTCCTGTTGGACCAGACCAAGTTAAGTTGAATGACCCCTTAACAATCTCGTCAGATAAGATTTCTCCATCCAAAAAGAAATCGCCACTACCTAACGTGCCCGATAAATGATCGAAGTGCATTCCATCATTTTCAAATCGAATAATATTGTTGGATGGAAATTCATCCGCATCAAAAATTGCAACTGCTCTACGTTTATGAAACGTTGCTGATAAAGTAGTTGGCACAATTTCGATGTTATATAAAATATCTTTGTCTTCTCCGTGAGTTGTTAATATTGCCTTCGCAGTTGCAATACCAGTCGGTTGAATGGAGTCAAAGTACTCTACTGCCGATACACCACCTACGATACCAGTGATTGCACGGGTCAGTGGAGAATCAATGACAACCTCGTCCCAGTAAGCTTCTAACTCACCATTGACCTCACCCCTTATTTTAAGGGTTCCCTGAGGCTCTTCTGTTTCACTGAGTTGAAATTCCAATTCATTAAAAAATACATTCGTTTCCTCAACAATGATTGAGCCATTTTTTAATTTCAATTCCGTCGTTCGATCTTTACCCGTCACATTTAACTCTTTAGGTTCAATTCTCATATACAAGTCAGAATTATCTTCCGAATGGGACATCCAAATAACTGCATCCATCACTCCTGTGGGTTCGAGCCACCGCCAAGCACTTGATAATTTTTTAGACGATGATTGTGGCAAGACATCGGCAAATCGCGGGCTAATAGGTAGTGATTTTCCTCGCATCTTTAGATCAAAATCCCCTTTATTTATTTCCAAGGATGCTTCAAGAAAACCATCATCATCACATTTGCAAGTCACCCCTTTCATAATTACAACACCGTTATCAATATGGAGTTCAGCATTAATTTCTGTAAATTCAAAACCCTCTGGCCAAAATGGCCCAGTTACATCTAATGCTTCTGCAAGTTTTTCATTCGGTTTTGAAGTTCCATCAATAAGGTTTATGACTATTGATGTATCGATTGTCCCATCATTTTTGCCTATAACAGTACCCCTCATATTCAATTCGGAGGTTAATCCAAGCCCACCCAATATTCCCGCTGCAAGTTCATTCACTTCACCTGCTGCTTCTATCACAGCACTAATCAGGGTTGATGTTACTTCTTCACCATCTAATTTGATTGCAATCGCGGGAGCTGGTCCATCTTCTAAAAATAATATGGAACCATCCAAATAGCCCTTACCTCCACCATATCCTTCAATCTTTATAAGTGAATCTTGAACGTGCAACCCCGCCTCATCTAGAATAACTGACCCTTCTCGAAGTAATACAGGATAAGGAAATTCCTCATGTATGATGCCAATATCTTTAATTGCTATAGATCCTGTTGTCACGACTCCTGAATCAAGGCGACTATCGTGGACGATTCGTAAATTTAAATCTAGTTCTCCGCCTAATTCAAATCTGGATGAATAAGATTCATCGAGCAAATTGGTAATTTGCAAATACGCTTCTTGATGAATTAACTTATCCATCACTGTCGCAAGTTGTTCTGAAACTGCATCATGCAAAGCACCGTCAATTGGTGCATTCGCTGCAACTAGATAGAGTTCGACCAATAAATCATCTTGTGTTGCATTGATATTACCCTTGATGCCTACTTTTGCATCCCCACTTCCATCTGCTTTTAAATCTACAATTTGAATGTCGTTCTGATGGAAAGCGATTTTGGAGCGGATATTTTTTAGTTGGTAAGGGAAGTCAACATATTTACCTTTTTTTGCATCGATGGTTAATGTACCTTGAACGTCTATCTCCCCTTTAAACTCTGTTCGACCAACAGAAACTACGGCGTTCATATTCCAACTTTCCAACTGAAATATCTTTAGCATTTGAGCTGCAGCAAGTGGAACTCTCACTTCGCCTGGATGTCCTTCAACTGGGTTAAAGTCATTAATCGTAAAGCTTGCTTTAAAAGGCGAATCAGACAACATGGAATTCATCCATTCACCACCTTGTTGTGCACCTACACTTTGGAAGTCGTAGATTTTCATTTCTGCTACAAATTCAAGTGGTTCGCTCTTCTCTTGTTGCGGTGGCCTCAAGAGCCCCTTGATACCACTTAATAACACATACTGACCGTCGTAAATGATTTTTCCTTGTTTCACATCAAGAGAAGCATCACCACGAATTCGTTTCACCACCCCATCTTTGTAAGTAGCCCAAGGTACACCATGTTCTTCTGGTAATTGAAATTGCAGATCTTCTATGGATGCTTCAATATGAATGCCTTGTTCTGAATCCCACATAATGTCCAATGCACTAATACCACCATGCAATTGAGTTTCCTCGCACCAAGTTCTTGCAGTCCGTGGCAATAAACTAAAAATCGATTTGTCGAGTTGGACATCTCTAATCTGTGCGGATATTTCAAATGGTGAGGAACCAATTGAAAGTTTTATAGCAAGAGAATTATTATTATCAATGAGTTGAAGGGTTGTTTTAGTATCATCTTGAACAATCCCAGTCACTGTAAATATTATTGAACTATCGAGTGTCCAATCTCCTGCTTGCATTACACCAGTTTCTACAGTTAAACTTTGGAGTGAAACTTGAGGGGATTGAGTCTGTTTATTCGTCGATGTATCCTCTGTAAGTTGCGGAAGTGAAAAGTTACTTGATTTTATGAGATGCGAGAAATTAAATTCGCCTGGGTGTTGATTAGATTCTGCAAGCCGAATACGAATCGATTCAATATCTATTTCAGAGATTTCTGAACTAAAGAATGGCAGGAAAGAATCAAATTCAACGGAAACATTTTGAAGGGTGATGACATCGCTGGCTAAACCCTCTATCCCATCTGCCTTAAGGACGACCTCGTTCAATTGAACGCCACTACCCCAGCGCCAACTTGTTCCATTCACTTCTACTTTTGCTCCAAGTTCACTCTGCAAGGCAATAGCGATAATAGGCGAAAGAACAAATGAACGAGTAAAAACAAAAATACATAGAAATGGAAATAGAAAAATTGCGATGAATACCCACGTGCGTCTTCTTCTCCAAAACGAAATTGCCTTCATTTCCATTAGAGTATTTTACCTGATTACAGAATCATGATTGATGAAAGGCTGATTGGGCTAGTTCAATTGCCCTGCCAAGAGCAGCAGCTTTATTAATTGTTTCTTTCCACTCTAATTCGGGTTTTGAATCTATGACTATTCCAGCACCTGCCTGAATATCGATTCGCCACTTCCCTTCCTCACCTTTGTCTATTGGAATCACCATGGTTCTTAATGCAATCGCAATATCCATATCACCGCTAAAACTAACCATGCCAATTCCCCCTGCATATGGACCCCTTTTTGTCGGTTCTAATTCATCAATAATCTGCATTGCTCGAATTTTTGGAGCGCCACTGACAGTTCCTACTGGCAGGGTTGCTGACAAAGCATCCCAACAATCCTTGCCTTCTGCAAGTAAACCAACAACAGTTGAACTGAGATGCATGACATGGCTGTATCTCTCAACATCCATCACACTTTCTATTTTTATCGAGCCAAGTTCACAAACTTTACCTATATCATTTCTTCCAAGGTCGACGAGCATGACATGTTCAGATTTTTCCTTTTCATCTCCTAATAATTCAGCTTCCAATTCATGGTCTTCTCGAACCGTTTTCCCTCGCCGCCTTGTTCCTGCAAGTGGTCGGTTCGTGACAGTTCTATCTCGACACCTACATAAAATTTCTGGGCTTGAAGCAGCCAAGATACACCCTTCTGCTTGTAAATAAATCATATAAGGGCTTGGGTTGACAACTCGCAATGTTCGATAGATTTCAAACGGGTCAACAGTTGCATTATGTTCAAATCTTTGTGAGATGACAATTTGAAATGCATCACCAGCTGCGATGTAAGATTTACACGTTTCTACTGCTTCTTCAAATTCTTCCTTTGTCATCGTTGATTTTTCAGGAATTGGCGGTGGCATACTCAAATCCATCTCAATCGTTCCTACGGGAATATTTTGTGTCTCTGCTTGTAGCAAATATACAACACGATCTAACTCCTTGTTCGCATCTTGCCAAGTCTCTTCAGTTGACACATTTTGGTCATGCATGGCATTGTGAATAACATGCACTATTTTTGCGACGTGGTCAAAGACAACTATGGTTCGATAAAGTGCCATATGCAAATCAGGAAGATTTCGGTCATCCGTTGGAGCATTTGAAAAGGGTAACACATCAATTTCAAAATACCTTGCTGTGTCGTAACCAGCAAAGCCAACCCATCCTCCAATAAAACTTGGCAAGGGTAGATCACCTGTTGCGACAGGCTTTGAAACATCCCATCCTTGGGATAATTCGCGTATCAAATCAAGAGGATTGTCGACAACCTTGCGTTCCTCTGTCCCTTGAATATGGTCCCTTATGATGACTTCATCTTCATATGCAATAACCTCAAGAGAGGGTTCAGAACCTAAAAAGGAAAACCGGCCAACCTCATCGCCATTTTCGACAGATTCAAAGAGGAAACTGGGTGCTGTGCGATTATCCGCAGCGACAAGTCGCCGATATGCCAAGACGGGGCTCAAATGGTCAGCCATAATTCTTCTAACTACAGGAATGACGTTGGAGGTTGCTGCAAAGGATTCAAATACTTGGGAAGGCATACCCGAAGTGTAAAGCAGAGCGTAGGATGTATCCATGCCAGAAGATGACACAGTTGTAAAACTTCGACAAATCGAGCGAATCTATTACAAACCTGATGGTTCAGTCCTTGTGAGAGCCCTTAATGGGGTGGATTTAGATATACCACGTGGTCAATCCATCGCTGTCATGGGCTCTTCTGGTTCTGGAAAGAGTACCCTGATGAATATTCTTGGATGCCTTGACCGGCCAACTGGGGGTACGTATCTTCTTGATGGCAACAATGTAGCTTTACTAGATGACCAAATGCTCTCTAAAATTCGCGGAGAGGAAATAGGTTTTGTATTCCAATCATTTAATCTGATTCCCCAATTGAATATTGCTGAAAATGTAGAGATTCCCTTGTACTACCAAGGAATCCATCCATCTGTAAGAAGCAAACGGGCAGCTGAAATTCTTGACCGTGTCGGCCTTGGCGATCGAGTTGAACATCGACCCAATGAACTTTCTGGTGGGCAGCAACAACGTGCTGCTATTGCCCGCGCTCTCGTGACGCATCCTTCTATTTTGCTTGCAGATGAACCAACTGGAAATTTGGATACTGAAACAGGTGATGATGTCTTACGTTTATTTGACCAATTACATGAGGAAGGCTTAACAACTGTGGTGGTGACTCATGATGAAGAAGTTGGTAGAAGATATGAACGCATCATTCATTTAAAAGATGGCAATATTGACAAGGATACGATGAGTACATGAGGGTCCTTGGAATTGATCCCGGCCTCCGTATTGCTGGTTATGGTTGTATCGATTACAAACAATCTATGACTAATCCAATTCTGGTTGAAGCGGGTGCAATCAAATTAAACACAAAACAAACAGTTTCGTTCCGACTAGCCCAACTCTATAAAGACATTCAAGAAATAATCTCGGAATTGAAACCAGAATTATTAGCGATAGAAACAGTTTTTACACATGAACGACATGTAACAACTGCAACAATTCTAGGGCATGCACGAGGTGTGCTTTTACTTGCTGGAGAGCAAGCGTCTCTCCCCCTCATTGAACTCACTCCTGCTGAAATTAAAAAATCAATGACAGGAAATGGAAGAGCAACAAAACATCAAATACAACAAGCCGTTGCCAGCACACTTCAACTCCAAGAGCCACCAAATCCCTCGGATGTGGCAGACGCTCTCGCCATTGCAATTACCGCTGCTCTGCGGGGTGTCTAACACCAGTTGTCAGACAGCATTAACTGGAATTAAGTCTATTTTTTTGACACATTACCGAAATTTCGCTATAATTCACTCACAACCAATTTACCCCCGAAAGGGCTCGGTATGGCGCTTGCGTCTACCGGGCCTTTATCAATTGCTCGGTTTCGCTTTTCGTGTTGGGGTTTCTACGACTCGGGGAATAAACAATCCGCGGGATGGTTTTTATTTCCTGAGCAAAGCGAAGTGAAACTCATATTTTGCTTGTTTGGCGCTAGCGAGGCAAAGTAGTGCGCGGAGAACGAAGCAGGCGACCCTTTAGGGTCGTCGATGCAGCTCAACGTAGCAATGGCGAAGTGAAACAAGCCCAACGTGCAATAGACAAGCAGAAGCTGAGCAATAATAAAGGCCCGGTGGAGTCAAAGACCCGCACCGAGCCCTTCCGGGGGCATAATCGGGATCGCATAAGCGATGGGTTAATAATAACCAATTCAATGCTTAAGTCAAGTTATCC
>Ga0066376_10003103_pt1 | contig 15144 bp, 14 predicted proteins | sample Knorr_S15_td_Bot_FD_77009 | JGI IMG/M metagenome (GOLD analysis project Ga0066376, IMG submission 77009) | Marine microbial communities from Southern Atlantic Ocean transect - Knorr_S15_td_Bottom_ad_5009_LV_A | ecosystem: Environmental > Aquatic > Marine > Oceanic | place: Southern Atlantic... | reverse complement strand
TCCGCCTGAAGTCCAAGGTGGGTGAAATTACCATGGACAACGAGTTACTGGAGTCTAAGATCGAGCGCCTGGAGAACAAGCTCCCTTTAGCATCCCGGAGGTCGAAGCGATGAGCCAGACCCAGTCGTCCTCCAGGAAGCGGCCGTACGGGCTGCAGCGTGTGTGTCGGGTCTGGCAGTTTCCTCGCTCTACCGTCAACGAGCACCGACGCCGGGCGGCCCTGAATCCGGAAGAGCGGCCTGAGCCGAAGAAACGAGGACCCCAGGGGCCATGCACGGACGATCAGCTCGCTGAGAAGATCCGTGAGCTGTTGAAGGCCTCTCCCTTTCACGGGGAAGGCTACCGCAAGATGTGGGCTCAACTCCGAAAAAAGGGCACCCGCACCTCGCCGGACCGCGTGCGCCGGGTCATGGGTGAACATGGCCTGCAGGTGCCGCAGCGTGAGGGCCGGCCTCGCGGTCCACGGGCGCATGACGGGACGATCACCACAGAACGTCCAGACGTGATGTGGGGCACCGACATGACCACTACCGTGACCACGGCGGAGGGCATGGCCACGGTCTTCGTCGCCGTCGATCACTGTAACTCCGAGTGCATCGGTATCCATGCCGCGGCCACAGGCGATCGTTTCGAGGACATACATAACCGACCTGAGTTATCCCCAAATCAGTGTCCAGAAACCCAGGGCTTTACACATTATACCTACCTTTCTTGCTGAGTTTCCGAATCCTCCAAGCCCGAATCCTCCAAGCCCGAATCCTCCAAGCCATTGTGCGGGACCACCGGAGCTTTGTCAAGCATGCCCACCACATCCTGACGCCGGCCAGTTCCAACAGGTCCCCCTGCTGCAGCCCTGATGACGCCGGCGGCAGGAAGATATGATTGCCGTGCGCTCACAATTTGCGCCAGCGACGTCCTTCTCAATAAAAAGGAAGCGATAGACAGATGAGCAACGAAGCGCGTCCTCCTATTTTTCGCATGGCCCATGAACAGGCCTGGGAATTCCCGCGGCCGAATATGGACATAGTCCCGGAGTTGATAAAGTACTCCGCGGCAACCGTGTCGGTAGTTTCAAGAGGCATTGTGGGCACGCCGAGTACCTTTTTCAATGGGGTTTGTCCGTTATTCCGCGGCCAGGGGCACAATATCCTGGGGCCAGCCATTACGCTGCAGTATGGTCCTCAGCGCCCCGACCTCATGCCCACAGGCGAGTATGCAAGGATCGAAGACCAGAACCATCGGATGGCGGTGAACCTCACCCAGGAAGGCTACGTTCTCGTTGTCCAGACAGATGGCAATACCAGGAGTGGAGTTCTGGGCGGCAACATGCTAATGGCTTTGCAGCATAACCGGAAGGCCGCCGGCCTCGTCGTGCATGGCGTGATACGCGACTACGCGGAAGCCGCGCAGCAGGATTTTCCAATATGGACACAGGACGGAAAGACCACGACGGATTTTGACGCGCAACACGACATCGCCCCTCTGGCCGTGAATGTGCGCATCTCCGTCGCCGGAAACACGCTTATGCCAGGTGACTGGATTCGTGCCGATGACGACGGTGTGTGCTTTTTCCCCGCGGACAGGTTGGAAGAGGTTCTGGATGGGTGCAACAAGCACTGGTGGGAACCCGCGGCCAGGCACTATCTGTCGGACGGCGGGCACCTGGATGATTGCTATCCGCTGCCGGAGCGCCGCTATGTGGAAGCAGCGGCCTGGCAGCGCTCAAACGGTCACTACGTACCCGAGGATATCGGTTAGCGCCGCGCTGGATTGCGGCGATCGTGAAGCAGTAGGCGGAGATGGAGAGAATCATCCGGGAACTATTCTGGTGAGGGTCTCCAGTTCTTCACTTTTCAGTGATTCTCCCGCCTTTCTCAGGAAGCCTCGAGCTTCATCGAGTTGCTTCTCATCCACCAAGTACTCAAGATAGACTCGCCATGCCGTAAAGTGGTGCGGGTTGGCCTGGAGGGCTCGGTCCAGCAACTGAGTTCCAACAGGGAGGCCGTTGGACAGCGCGATGGCAGCCATGTTGGTATACGCCTCGAAGTCATCGGGGTTGCACTGGACGGCCCTCGTGTAGTGCTGCCACGCCTTCTTGGTCTGGCCCGTATGCGACAGGGACCAGGCGAGCATGCGGTGGGCGGAGCAGCTTTCAGGTTCGATGGCCAGGATGGACTCGAACAAGGGGATCGCCTCAGGGAACCTCCCGTCCTGAACGAAGCCCAGGGCCGCCTTCTCACGCTGCGGGTTGCCGAGGATCTGGCGATTTCGAGATTCGGCCCGCGCGGACAGGTCTGAAAGCTGAGAGGCCAGCTGTCCATCACCCTCGAACATGGACTCCCAGGAAGGCAGGATGTACCACAAATCGGCATGCCGCGTGGCGATGCTGCGGGCGATGCCGCGGACGATGTCCCGAGGCGCGAGGTCGGGAAAGATAGCCTGGAGCATGGAGAGATAGCCATCGGCGGCTGTGGGTGCCGCGGTCTCACCCGTCCCACGGTACATCTCAATGGGCGCTTGATACTCCAGCCACAGGTTGTCATCCGTGTTCACGATGGGCGACGTGAACGCACCGGCGTTGCCGGGAAAGGCCAGGTGGGCGCCCGCGAAGAGGTCGAAGGGGTTTTCCATCTGGATCGCCAGGAGGGAATTTCGTACCGCAGGGAACGAAAGACGCTTAGCATATCGCTCTGAGGAGCCCCCAATGGGGGATTCGGAAGCGATACAGACAAAGTCTTCGGAGACGTGAAACACCGCGACGTAGGGAAACTCGGAGGCCAGCGTGGTGAGCATGACGCTCGCCGTTTCGGATGAGATTTCGTAGGCCTGAATCCACTGGCAGAAGACGCCTCCCGGCTCGAGCCGCGCTCGTACTGCCCGATAGAATTCTGTCGTGAAGAGCGAACTGACCCCTGCTATCCAGGGGTTGGAAGGCTCGGAAATGATGACGTCGTATGTATTGCCACGGTGGCGCAGGAAATTCCGCCCGTCCTCCATGTAGCGTTTCACGCGGGGGTCTTTGAGTACTCCGTGATTGATCGAGTCGAAATACTCGGACGCGTCGAATACGCCCGGCTCGATTTCGACTACATCCACGGCCACTACATTCGGGTGTGTGGCTACCGCGTAGGCCGTGGCGCCACTGCCGTAGCCGATGACGCAGGCTCTTTGCGGCTTCGGATGAAGGAACATCGGCAGGTGCCCGAGCAGATACTGCGTCTCTATGTCCGAGCCGGTGGAGGCGTCCGCCTTGCCGTTGACCTTGAGCACGGTTGAATTCACGGTGCGAAACACGGTGACCGTGGCGTTGGTTCCCTCGTGAGCGTAGAGCATGAAACTCTTCGAAAGCGCGAGTCCCTCATCTGCCTGGACTCTTCGGAAAACACCCCTCTGAAGAGTTTTGAGATCGGTCGCGGGGAGAGCGAGGATGAAGGCGGGCAGTACCACTGCGAGAATGCCCGCCCACATGAGCCTCTGTCGGTTCGGACGGTGGCGATCCCAGAGAAAAAGCACCAGGGTGACCAACATCCCGAGGGTGGCCCCAAGGCGGATTAGTCCCGTCGCGCCAAGCCACGGCAGAAAGACAAAACCCGCAAAGACGGAGCCGAATATGGCTCCTGTAGTGTTTGAGGCGTATATGCTGCCGATCGCCCATCCTCTCGAGCCGACCTGGTTTCGCCATGCTGCGATACCCATCGGCAAAGTAGCGCCCATACAGCAAGCCGGGACCAGGATGACGGACGCCGCCAGGGCGCCCTGGGCGAGGAAGAGAAGCCACGGGCTGTCGCCCGTTCCCCGGGCCATGGCGGAAAACATCCGGGGCAACTCGTTCACGGCAAACAACCCTGCCAGGACGGAGAAGGACCCCAGCCCCATGGTGATGGCCACGGCTCTCCAGGAGGAGCTCTCTCGAAATGACGGGATTGCGGCGAGAAGGGAGCCGATGCCGATACCCAGAAGGACGGTGGTGAGAATGATGGTGAACGCGTATGCAGACGATCCGACTACGGGGACGAGCATGCGCGTCCAGGCGATCTGATAGAAGATCCCCAGACATCCGGCCATCGCCATCGCGGCCAGCAGCAGCCGGGGAATCTGCGTTTCACTATCCCGACTCGCATGCTCCGGAGAGGGCTCGCGCGGTCCCGCGCTGCGATCGAGCAGAAGTGCGCCGGCCGCAACGAGCAAACCCAGGGCAACGGCCACCCAGATCGTATGCGCAATCCCGAGCGCGGAAAGAAGAAAGACGCCGGCGACCAGCGTGCCGATAGCCGCTCCGAGCGTGTTGATGCCGTAGAAGACGGCGACGTTTCTGCGAAAAGTCTCTTCCCGCGAGACCGCCACGATGAGCACGGGAAGGGAGGCGCCCATGAGAAACGTCGGTACGACAAGCATGACGAATGAAAGCAGGAATTGCGCCAGAAGGTAGAAGGCGAAGTAGCCGTCGACGAGGCCGTACAACGGATCCAGGACCCGGGCGATATTCTCGAGAAGCGGCCCCGACACCATGCCGAAGAGGGCGATGCCCAGCTCCAGGAAACCGTAGACTCTCAAGGGTCTTCGAATTCGGTCCGCGCGGCGACCGGCCCAGGCGCCTCCAGACCCCAGCCCGGCCATGAAGCTGGCCACTACGGTAGCGATCGACCAGGCGGCGCTGCCGAACTCGAGGGTGAGAAGTTTTGCCCAGGCTACCTCGTACATGAGGGAGGTGGCACCTGAGAGCAGGAAGAGCAGGCCGGCACCTGGAAGCAGCCATTTTTGCCAGGAGGACGGCTGTGAATCGACGGTCATCCATTTCTCCAGCTAAGATCGGGCGTAAGATGCAGACCACCGGCACCGACCCGAGTGGCGCCTGCCCAGCTGAAGCCATCGCCCCGGCCAACCGCACTCACGCGTGTGTCACAAACGACACGTACGAGCCGGATTGCGTGTTAGTGTCGGGTACTACGGGAGAAGATCCCACCGGCGCTGTTCCCTGTTAAGGCCGCAAAGATAACCATTGGCGTGGGCGCAGGCGACCTGTATTGGCGGCAATCGACGACCCGATCGTGAAGAAGCCGGGCCCCGTGGACTGCCGGTACTCGTCCAGCATGGAGCGCAGATCGCGTGTGTAGATCCCGTGCGCCCATGCTGCACGTCGTTGTAGCCCTACAGGATACCCTGGCGACTTGCCGCGGCGTTGCTGGTACTGGTGTGCTCACTGTGCTTCCGCGATACTGCCGCAGCTCCCGGCCATCTCGACCTCAGCTTAGATAGAACTTAGATTCCCGGCACTGCCTCCACGCCGAGCGTCAGTCGCGCAACCAGATTTATTTACAACGAGATACGGAGTTTTTAGGAATGACCAGACCCAACATCCTCTTCGTCATGACCGACGACCAGACAGTTAGAGAGATGAGCTGCTACGGCCATGCCCTGCCGCCGACACCTAACATGGACCGCATCGCCAACGGCGGCACCCGCTTCGCCAACTGCTTCGCCACCAACGCTCTGTGCGCGCCTTCCCGGGCCACGGTGCTCACGGGCTGCCTGTCCCACATCCACGGCATCAGGGGAAACTCCGAGGGAGTGGATGAGATAGAGGAGTTGGATGCGGAGATCGCGACCTTCCCCGAAGTCCTGAGGGAGGCGGGTTACCGCACCGGGCTCGTGGGAAAATACCATATCCGTCAACAGCCACGCGGCTTCGACTACTGGTGTATCCACCCCGGACAGGGGGAGTATTTCGACCCCGTCTTCATCGAGAACGGGGAGAGTGTCCGCAAAGAGGGCTACGCCACCGACATCACGGGCGATCTGGCGCTGGACTTCCTCGAGAACTCAGACGCTTCGAAACCCTTCTGCCTCGTCTACCAGTTCAAGGCTCCCCACCGGCCTTTCACCCCTGCCCCCAGACACGCCAATCTGTTCGCCGACCTGGTAGTCCCCGAGCCGGCCACCTTCGACGACGACTACGCCACCCGGCGAATCGCCGGGCTCGCCCAGGACATGCAGTTCGATGTCAGTCTGGCCGGCGACTACGACGACCTTCCCTCGGGTCTCAGCCAACGGGAGCGCAAGAGCTGGATCTATCAGCGCTTCGTCGTGGACCGCTACCGCGCCATCGTCGGCGTCGACGAGAACCTGGGCCGGGTTCTCGACTACCTCGAAACGCGCGGACTGGCTGAGGACACCCTCATTCTCTACACCTCCGATCACGGCTACTTCATGGGCGAGCACGGCTGGTACGACAAGCGCTTCATGTACGACCCCGCCATCCGCATACCGCTCGTCGCCTGCTACCCGCGCCTGGCCCCGTCCGGTCAGGTGTCGGACGCCATGGTCATGAACATCGACTTTGCGCCCACCATTCTCGACTTCGCCGGCCTGCCACTGCCCGACTCCATCCAGGGGCGGAGTCTGCGCCCTCTGATGGAAGGGAGAGCACCCGATGACTGGCGCACTTCGGTGTATTACGCCTACTTCGAGGATTCCTGGTCGCTGCGCGATCGCGGCACAGAGGCTATGGCGGAGCCCTCCTTTCAGTACTTCACCCCCCACCGCATCGGACCGCACCGCGGCGTTCGCACCGACCGCTACAAGCTGATCGAGTATGTTGGCGAGGGGGATTACTGGGAGCTTTTCGATCTACGGGAGGATCCGGAAGAGCTGATGAATCTGTATGCAGATCCCCGGCATGGGGAAACGGTGAAGGAACTCAAGACTGAGCTGGCGCTTCAGCGCCGTCACTACCGCGATCTGGACTGATGGCTCCGCCCGCCTTGTTCGCCCGCCCCGCCGACACCTGGTTCCACCGTGCCGCGCTCGAGGTGGATGGGATGTAATTCGATGCCCAGCTCCCGCTGATAGCGGGTCACCAGCCGGGTCTCACGTGGATCGAGTAGGAGCACGGAACAGCCCTGTGCACCGGCGCGTCCGGTGCGCCCCGCGCGGTGGAGGTAGTCCTGGCTCTGCGTCGGTGGATCGAGATTGAAAACATGGGTGACACCGGGCAGATCCATTCCACGGGCCGACAGATCAGATGAGATCAAGACCTGGGCCTGTCCGCTGCGGAACGCCCGCAACGCATTCTGACGCTCGATCTTGCTGGCAGCGCCGTGGATCCAGACCGCGCGCATCTTGTGGAACGCGAGTTTACCTGCCAGTTCCTCCGCCCGGGCATTGCGGTGCACGAAGACCAAGGCGCGCTCGGGCTTGATGGCGTGGATCAGCCGCCGCACAAGGTCGGGTTTCTTGCGTTCCTCGATCACCACGTACAGATGCTCGATGGTTTCGCTCACCCTGTCCCCGCCAGTGTCAATCATGACGAGATTTGGCGCCAACGCGTCGGCCTGCTGACGGCTTTGCGCTTGTTGGGTAGCCGAAACAAACACCAGCTGGCGGCTCCGCGGCGTGGCGTGCAGAATCGCCTGGACAGTGCCCAGGACAGGATTGGTCAGCATTCGGTCTGCCTCGTCGATCACCACACAGCGCACCGTATGCACCTTCAGCTTGCGCATCTTTATCAGTTCGAGAACACGCTGGGCCGTGCCGGCAATCAGATGCGGCTTGGCCTTCAGCTGCTCAAGCTGGCGACGCATCGACGTCCCGCCCACCAGGACTTGCGAGCGGATCTCGCTGCCGGCCGCCTGCGCCAGCGTGCTTACCTGGCCGCGGATCTGCAGAGCCAGTTCATGGGTGGGAACCAGGACCATGACCTGCAGCGCCTTCCCCTCCGCGTCCAGTTGCCCCAGCAGCGGCAGCAGATAAGCCAATGTCTTTCCAGTCCCGGTCTCCGAACTGACGTAGGTATCACCTCCCGCCGTGATGGCGGCGATGGCCTGGCGCTGTATCGGTGTCGGTTCGCTGATGCCTTCGGCAGCCAGCGCATTCACCCAGGCCGGTGTCATACCCAGTTCGTCGAATTTCATAGGATATCCACAGAACGATTTCCGGTCCCAGGCTCCACTCGGTCAGGCTCCACTCGGTCAGGCTCCACTCGGTCAGGCTCCACTCAATTCAGGCCGCCGCCAGTCGAAACATCGGCGTGCTCTCCTTCGCGCGTTTTTTCAGTTCCTCCACCTCCGCCTCGGTGATAGGCGTGAAACTTTCGGCTGCGTCCAGCGCCATCCTGAACAGCTCGGGCTCCCCGGGAGGAATGGCCGCTGTTATGGGTTGCGACAGGCTGAATCGCAGGGCGAGTGACGCCAGCTCCGGATCGTCGATCGGTTCGTACCAGCACTTGGCGTAGCGTTTCTCGGCGCCCTCGGCCAGCTTGCCAAAAGCCAGCGCCTTCAATGCCAGCCGCGACAGTCCCCTCTCCTGGGCCGTGGCCACGACCTTCGGACCGAAATCCGCCTCGAAATAGTGCACCCAGTTTACCGGGAAGAGGACCGAGTCGAAGGTGAATGCGTCCATCAAAGCCAGGGCGATTTCGGAAGAGTGGGCGGAGAAGCCGATGTGGCGCACCAGCCCCTGGTCTCTCGCTTCCACCACCGCTTCCAGCGCCCCGTCCGGCCCCATCGCCTGATCGAAGTCCTCCTGCGTCGACATGCCGTGCAACTGGTATAGGTCGAAGCGGTCTGTCCGCAGCAGGCGGAGCGACTCCCTCAGTTCGGCGGCGGCCCCCTCCCTCCCCCGCTGGGTCGTCTTGCACGCCAGGAATACACTTTCTCGATACGGCTCCATCGCCGGCCCCAGACGCTCCTGGGCATTTCCGTATGTCGGTGCCACATCGAAGTAGTTGACGCCGCGATCCACCGCTTCGCTCACCAGCCGGCTCGCCTCCCGGGGCTCTACCCCGCTCACCAGGATTCCACCGAATCCGATGATCGACAACATGTCGCCACTCTTACCGTAGGCTCGAGTTTCCATTCGATCTCCTTTGCTCTCGCAGTCAGTATAACAACTGCACGCGAATCCCGGACACGAGCGTGACCACTCAAACGGGCGGCTGCGCGCGTCGCCACTTACTCACACTCACTCTACTCCCTCCCTCACTCACTCACGCGCACACATGCTCAGGCAATTGGCGCACCGGCTCACGCATTGGCGCACCGGCTCAGGCTTTGGCGCACCGGCTCAGGCTTTGGCGCGCCGGCTCAGGCTTTGGCGCGCCGGCTCAGGCGAAGATCCTCAGCCTCCAGCCACTCACCGTACACACGCGGCATAGGATCCGGAAGCCCGAGTCCGGCCTCTTCGCGCCAGCGCAGTAGAGGGTGGCTGCGGTCTGCCTGGGGCAAGTCGACCCGGCGGCCATACGCACCGGACTCAAGGATGCCCATCATGATCTCCAAGACGTGTCGCCCCTCCAGCCCGCTGCACTCGTGCTGCCGCCCCTGGTCGAGGGCCTCGACGTAATCGTCGGTGTAGCCGTAATCGGCCTCGCTGGCCGGACCCGATGGATCGTAGGAAGCCGGCAGAACCAACTCCAGCGGCTCCCACTGGCAGTCTGGGTTGCCGGGCTCGTCGTGGGGCACGGGAAGGAAGGAAGCGCCACCGGTGCGCCAGAACAGCCTCCCCTCAGTGCCGAAGACCTCGAGGCAATACGCCGTCGAGTCCACCTTCGGAAATCTGTGCTGCAGGAGCACGCCGGAGGCGTTGTGGTCGAACTCCAGCGTCGCCGTCATGCGCTCGCCCGCCACGTAACCCATTCCACCGGCAGCCGGAATCACGTCTTCGGGCGTTATCCGCTGGCCGCCGGTCAACACGGATGCCGTCACGCTGCGGCAGTGACCGGCAATGCCGATCATGTTGTTGAGCATGTGCGTGCCGATGTTCATCAGACCGTAGCCGGCGTAGTACCCCTTACCACTTCCCTGGAGGTAGCGCACCTCGCCAATACGGCCTTCACTGACCGCCTTCTTCAATGCCCGCATGGCCCCGCCCGCTCGGCCCTGGTGATGCACGGCGATCTGGACCCCTCTCTCCTGGGCCCTCGCCACCACCTCGTCGGCCTCCGCCAGTGTCGTGCACATCGGCTTCTCCACATCGATGTTCACGCCGCGGTCGAGCACTCCCATGGACAGATCGTAGTGGAACTCCGTCCCCGTGGGGATCACGACGATGTCGGGCGCCTCCTTCGAAATCATCTCGTTGTAGTCACTGTACCTCGCCGCGACTCCAAGCTCATCGCCCAGCGTCTGCAGCCGCTCGGGCAGCAAGTCACAGAGCGCCACCAGATCGGTCCGCGGATGTTGGAAATAGGCCCGCGCCGCCGCCGTCCCCCTACCCCGACACCCCAGAATAGCCACCCTGTATACTTTCAATCGTCAGCTCCTCCAAGATTTATCATGGACGGCCCATCGGCGATGTACTCACTCGAAGTCACCTCGTCCATGGTCCGCAGTCGCTCCGTAACCTCCGAGATTCGTTTTACCTGCCCCTCAATGGTGAGCAGTTTAGCCGTCGTCTTTTCACTCAGGTCCTTGTTCATTAGTCGAATCGCCTGGGCGTTGGTGGAGATGATACTGAGCGGATTGTTGATCTCGTGGTTGACGGTTATCACCATCTGCCCCACAGTCGCCAGCTTCTCCATTTTCACCAGCTCTTTCTCCAGTCGGGTTCGCTCGGTCACATCGGTCGACATGAGGATTGCGCCGATCGGTTCGCCGCTTCGAGCGCGCAACGGCGTAGCCTCTGTCGCCAGCACGAGATCGCCCGTGTCGGTGGAGTATTTTCGCTTGTCCTCCAGGGACCCCGGGCCCGCCCCGCTCACGGCCGCCTCACACATCTCGCGCCAGCGGTTTCCTGTTTCGGCTGGCAGCAGCTCTTGCGGCGATGCGCCGATGACATCCTCCAAACCCACGGTAATGCCCATCTGTCGGATGAATTCCAACATCTGCCGGTTAACCGAGGTGATCTTCAGTTCGCTGTTCAGCACAGCCACCCCCAGGGGAATATCCGCCAGGATCTCCTCCAGGTAGTGCCGGGCGTTTACGTGGATCTCCTCCGTCATGTGCTGGTCGGTGATGTCGGTGAAGACGACGGTGAAGAGACTGCCTTCATCCTCTGGGCCGCAGACAGTGACGTCGTAGGCGCGGCCCCTGCTCGTCCAGTCGAAACTCTCCTCCTCTCCTGGATTCAACAGCCGCGCCGTCGCCAGTGCCAGATGGTCTCCGAGTTCCGGGGCGTCGGTGATCGCCCTGGTGAGCTGATCTCCCCCCTCGCCCTCGACCTCTCGCAGTCCGAACAGTGCCAGACTGCGGCGGCTGTAATCGAGCACGGTCAAAGCGCCATCGACGACGAGTACAGGTCGGGGAAATCCCGCGAGGAAGAAAGCCATTTGAGAGGACTCTACGCAGTCTTGTCGTTCACATTCGAGGTATGTCGGTCAGCTCGTCGTTCATGCGGCCCATGACCGCCTGCACGTCTTTCACATCCATTCCCAGCAGATTCAAGGCGAGGGGATCCAGTCTGGGAATCCGTCGATCTCCCCCGCTGCCGAAGGCCTCGGCCCGGCTCAGGATATCGGCCAGGTGAACGATGGCGGTGCGCTCCGCGCAGTCCAGTTGCGGACGGAAATCACGCTGAGTTCCTCGGCATCGGGTAGACCGAGGTGCTCTGCGATGAACACACTCGCCCGGGCGCAGGCCAGAGAATGAGCCCACAACCCCGGGAGTGCCTCGTCCATCATCTCAAGCACCGAAGAACTGAGGACCAGGCTCTTTACCGTGTCAAAGCCCAGCATGGTCACGGCGTGGGTATGGTGGAGATAGGTTGTGAGAAGCCGTAAAACCCGGAGTTCACCAGCTTGAGGACTCGGGCGCTCAACACCTGATCCCGGCCGATCTCGGTGCCCAGCTGGCGGCCGGTGGTATCGGCGCTATCCACCATCTCCACGATTCGAGCAACGGATCCGGGCAGCGTCGGAAGGTTCTTCGAGCGCTCTATTCGCGTGCGTATTTCATCCTTCCGGGCCTCGGCTGACGGCATCTTCAGCTGCGTCCCTTAAGATGTTGCGCCGCGGTCTCCTTGATGGCCATCATCAGCTCATCTCCACCCCACGGTGAAAAGCGGTGATCGAGTTCGGCCGGAAGATCAGCCGGGTCGTCGGCCAGCTCAACCGCCGCATCGGGATCGTCCCCCTCGATTTTCAGGTAAGTGACACCCCACCCACCCAGGCGAGAGAGCACGGCGGCAGAGAGCTTCGCCCCCCTCGGTAGCAACACCCGCCCCTGGCCATTGGCCACGGGCTCAGCCACGATGTCCCCTACGCTGGCCTCACCTACGGATATCTCACGCATGTATCGTCACCACCACCTGAGAGTCTCAACCTGAGTCGGATAGTCTGCTTTTTCGCCAGTATTCGGTCAGCTGAACGCGCAGCCACTCGGCGGGGGCAAATCGCAGGGTATTGAACCCACCCCACGTCCAGCGCACAGGCCAGTCACGGCGACGGATCACCAGTCGAATCAGCTTCTTGCGCTCCCCTGTGGCCAGTTCCACCTTGCGGCTCAAGCTGGTCAGCGTCCGCTCATACGCCATGGTGACCAGGTTCCGCGCGTGACGCACCAGCTTCGCCGGCTCCGTGACCACTACCCGTGGGCAGATCATCCCCCCCTCTCGCCGCACGAAGCTGCGGATCCAGCTGTCGGGTACCTCTCCCTGGTGCCGCTGGGCGGCCGCTTCGATGGTACCCCGGTCCATCACCGCGTAGGTGCGACAGATGAGGGGCCGCACCGGATAGATCCCACACCGGTTGTCCTCGCCCAGGAAGGGGCACTGCCGCGGACGCTCCTCGGTAAAGCTGAACAGCTCATCCTGTCGCTCTTTAGAAAAGTTGCTCCGCACGTAATCGACGATATTGGCGTACTCAGCGCGGTAGAGAGGGAACATGGTGGCATACCCCTCTTCCATCTCCGAGTCGGTGAGCACGCAGCACTCGCCAGAACTGGCGCAGCATGTCGAGGGCACCTCGTCGTACAGGCCCTTCAGTTCGATAGCCAGACTGGGGACCTTGGAAGTGTCGGCCGTATCCACAACTGAGCTCATAAATCCCGCTTAATCGTTAGAGGAATGCTATGCGTTCTCGTCATCCTGGATCTCCGTATCGAGATGGGTGCTGCGTCCGTCCGATCATCGATCTTGTCTTCCTCTTCCTCATTGAGGCAATATGGCGCATGGCCTCGGCGCCCGCAAACCGGTCCTTGACGATTTCGGAGGGTGAATCATATAATTTGCTGTATCGCGATATGGTGGCGAATCGAAAAATCGTTGCGAACCGGAGCTGGTCGGGTGGCAGACAAGCGTAAGTTCCTCGGCGTTCACTTCAAATGCTGCAATGTGTACGCCCGGGCCTACATCAACCAGAAAAAGAGTGCCTACGAGGGCTTCTGTCCCCGCTGCCGCAAGCGCGTGGAAGTGAAGATTGGGGCAGGCGGCACCAGCAGTCGATTCTTCACGGCTCAATAGGATCGACACGGGCTGCTCGCGGCCCGTCGTCTCCCCCCGCGCCCAGCCCCTCTCGCTCACACGCCGGTCTTCAGGCGATCCAGTACGGACAGCGCCGCCCGGCGGATGATCTCATCACTCTCAGGTGCGATCATCTGCACGCTAGGGTACACTTTGTAGGCTTCGGTGCCCGCGGTGGTATTGAAGTCGTAGGGCGTCCCCACTTCGTAACCGCCGCGCTCGTATTCATCCGCGGTCGGCACGTACCCGATGCAGCCGTTGGCGTAGCCACACACCAGCGTCGGCTGGTGCGGAGAGTCCCGCTCGAGATCCAGCTGATAGCGGACAAACATCTCGCCCTCGAAACCGATGAACACCAGTGAACCGACGCGGATCCCCTGAATCGCGAAGGGCTGGACCAACCCCCTGGCGCCACTCCTGGCCAGCTCGTGCATCTCCTCCGCCCACGCCAGCTGTGCTCGGGGAATCAGCTGAGCCCAGTAGTCACTGTCGGCCATCTTCTTTACTCGGGCCTTCAGCCTAAGCGCTAGCTTCTCGGCCGCAATCCTTGCACGGGGAGGCGGATCGAAGAGAGGCAGGTCGACATTCGCGCTTTCGCTGGCGATCTCCCCTCCCTCCAGCACGCGGGCGGACGCCCGTCCCCTCACTACGGCGTCGCCCAGTTCGGCCCCCAGCTGATCGACGTCGCCAAACGTCGCCCCCGTCACCCGCGGGTTGATGTCTCCACAGGCGCCGTTCACGAAGAGGGCGAACCCCCCGGTCTCCCGTTCGACATAGCGGACCGCCGCCCCGGCGAAATCCGCGCTGATACTGTGGTTGGAGTTGCCGAGTACGACCGGATGACAGGCATGACTGAACAAAGTGCAGCACTCCCCCTCCTCGGTGGCCAGCCGCAGCGCATGCGCGTATCGAGCCACCGGACCCTCCGGGTTATGCCCGATAATAACGTTACCATTGCGACGCTGACGCCGATTGACACCCAGCTCCACCGGTGACCGCCAGTAGGTCGCCTCGACAACGCGAAGGCCCTCCACCGCTGCCGCGACCGCGTCCGCGACAGCTGACACGACACCCTCGAGATAATCGGAGTCCACCTCTCCCATGCCGCGAAAGGGCACCGTGAGCGGTCCGGCGTGAGTGTGCGTGCAGCAGACCATAACCGCTTCACCGTCAATGCCCGTACCAGCGCGAACCCGGACCCGAATCTCGGCCACGGTGCCCGCACTCAACCCCACGAGATCCAAAGCCACCAGACAGACCCGATCCGATCCCTGAGAAAAGACAACCGCCCTTGCCGTCAGCGGATCGTGCACATCGACAGCGCCCGACGACCTCCCCCAGTACCCCCCCATATGAATCCCCAACGGCGGCGTAATATCCCGCCGCCCCCACCCGGCCTTCAAATCACCGACCTCGGACATCTGACACCCTCCTTCTCCCCAAACCTGATCTGCGTTCCAACTCGGTACAGCAGTACGCTCTCCCGGTGGAGCTTCGCGAAGCGAAATTGCACTACAAGCACACCAACCATTCTGGTGAGTCACCATCAGGCACCCGCCGCAGTACGCTCTCCCGGGGGAGCTTCGCGAAGCGAACTCCACTCGGGTGCCTAACACACCAACCATTCTGGTGAGTTACCATCAGGCACCCGTCGTAGTACGCTCTCCCGGTGCAGCTTCGCGAAGCGACACTCCACTCGGGCGCCCCACCACACCCACCATCCTGGTGTGTCCCCGTCAGGCGCCCGTCGCC
>Ga0066376_10003102_pt1 | contig 15145 bp, 11 predicted proteins | sample Knorr_S15_td_Bot_FD_77009 | JGI IMG/M metagenome (GOLD analysis project Ga0066376, IMG submission 77009) | Marine microbial communities from Southern Atlantic Ocean transect - Knorr_S15_td_Bottom_ad_5009_LV_A | ecosystem: Environmental > Aquatic > Marine > Oceanic | place: Southern Atlantic... | reverse complement strand
TATGGCCTGGAGCGCCTCGCGATGTATATCCAAGGGGTTGAAAACGTTTATGACCTCGACTGGAACGGCAAGGGCGTCACATACGGCGATATTTATCTGCAAGCCGAACAGGAATTCTCGGCTCACAACTTTGAGCACGCCAATGTCGACATGCTGACGCGCGAATTCGAAGACGCTGAAAAAGAATGCATGAGCTTGCTCGCGTTGGAAAAGCCGCTTCCCCTGCCGGCCTATGACCAATGCATCAAAGCCTCTCACCGCTTTAATTTACTCGATGCACGCGGCGTGATTTCCGTCACCGAACGCCAAGCTTATATTCTACGTGTGCGGGCGCTCTCAAAAGGCTGCTGCGAAGCCTGGCTTGAGACGCAAGGGGAGGGAGAAGCGTAATGGCTGAACTCCTCCTTGAAATTCTCTCCGAAGAAATCCCCGCCCGCATGCAAGCTAAGGCGGCCGATGATTTGAAGCGCCTGGTTTGTGACGGCCTCAAAGACGCTGGTTTGGAGTTTGAAAGCGCGGTCACGTTTGTCACGCCGCGCCGCTTGACGCTCGTGGTCGATGGCTTGCCAACCGAAACACCTGATATCTCCGAAGAGCGCCGCGGCCCTAAAACCGACGCGCCGGAAAAGGCTGTGCAGGGATTTTTGGGTTCTGTTGGGCTAACACTGGATGAAGTTGAGAAACGCGAGACCGATAAGGGCGAGTTCTATTTCGCCGTGATCGAGAAAAAAGGTCAAAAGACAGCTGAGCTGTTGGTTGGTCTGATTGAAAGCGCGATGCAAGCCTTGCCATGGCCAAAATCAATGCGCTGGGCCGATCATGCTGTTCGCTGGGTGCGCCCAATGCAGGGAATTGTATGTGTGTTTGATACCAGCATCGTGGCGGTCAGCTTTGGTCCGATCGAAGCCAGCAATCGCACACAAGCCCATCGCTTCCTCACCAACGCGGTGATTGAGGTCAAAGATTTCGCCGATTACAAAAACGCGCTCGAGACTGGCCATGTGTTGATTGATCCATTGGAGCGCCGGGCGGCGATCAAAGGCGATGCGGATGCGTTGGCGGCTAAAGAAGGCCTCAAGTTGATTGACGACCCTGCGCTGCTCGATGAAGTCGCGGGGCTGGTTGAATGGCCGGTAACGCTGTTGGGCTCCATCGATGATGAGTTCATGGACGTACCGCCGGAAGTGCTGACCACGACGATGCGCAAAAATCAAAAATATTTTGCGCTCGAAACCTCTGACGGCAATCTCGCACCCAAATTCATTGTTGTTGCCAATAAAGAGACGCCGGATGGCGGCGCAGCAATTGTCGCCGGTAACGAGCGCGTTCTAAGAGCGCGCTTGGCGGATGCAAAATTCTTCTGGGATCAGGACCGGAAAGAGAAATTAGACACGCGCATTCCGAAACTCAAAGACATAACGTTTCACGCCAAACTCGGCACGCTTGCCGAAAAAATGGAGCGGGTTGGAAGGCTGGCAGTCGATTTAGCTGAAATTGTTGGCGCCGACAAAAAACAAGTCGCCCGCGCCGCCGAACTCGCTAAAGCCGATTTGACAACCGGCATGGTAGCCGAATTTGCCGACCTGCAGGGTCTCATGGGAAAATATTACGCTGAGCATGACGATGAAGCGCCAGAAGTGGCCACCGCCATTGCCGAGCATTATTCACCGCAAGGACCGTCTGATGCTTGCCCAACCGCACCGGTCAGTGTCGCCGTCGCACTCGCTGATAAGATTGATACGCTGGTTGGATTTTGGGCGATTGATGAAAAACCCACCGGCTCCAAAGACCCCTATGCACTCCGCCGTGCTGCCTTGAGTATCATTCGTTTGATAATCGAGAATGAACATCGAGTTTTGCTTTCAGATATTTTTGAAAGTGCTTGGAAAGCTGGCAAATACAAAGGTGACATGGCAGCTGTATTTGATGATCTTCTATCGTTTTTCGCCGATCGTCTCAAAGTTCATCTCAAAGAAGAAGGCGTGCGCCACGATCTCATTGCTGCAATATTGAGTTTAGAACTGGAAGACGATTTCGTTCGTTTGCTGTCCCGCGTTGGGGCGTTGACGACATTTATCAGTTCTGAGGACGGTGCGAATTTGCTGACGGCGTATAAGCGAGCCGCCAACATACTGCGAATCGAAGAGAAAAAAGATAAGACGAGCTACGCCGCCGCTGCCGATGCTGGCGCGCTCGATCAGGCGGAAGAAAAACAACTTCATAAAGTACTGACATCTGTCATCGGCGAAATTTCCCAGAATCTAGAGGCTGAGGACTACGCAAAAGCCATGTCCAAGCTTGCCTCTCTCAGGGCACCCGTCGACGCATTTTTTGATAAGGTCACCGTCAATTGCGATGACAAAGAACTTCGTGTAAACCGACTGCGGCTACTGTCCCAAATACGGACAACCATGAACCAAGTCGCAGACTTTTCTAAGATAGAAGGGGGAGAGCGTTGAGCAGCTCCAAATGGGTCTATTCTTTTGGCGGGGGTTCCGCAGAAGGCAAAGCAGAAATGCGCAATTTATTGGGCGGCAAAGGGGCGAACCTCGCCGAAATGTCGAGCCTTGGATTGCCGGTACCACCAGGATTTACCATCACCACGGAACTCTGCGCGCATTACACCTCGCACGACAATCAATATCCAGACACCTTGAAAGCCGAGGTCGATCAGGCTTTGGCGAGCGTTGAAAGCATTATTGGTGCGAATTTCGGCGATGCCGATAATCCGCTTTTGGTCTCCGTCAGATCGGGTGCCCGGGCTTCGATGCCGGGCATGATGGATACGGTTTTAAATTTGGGTCTTAATGATCAGACAGTTCTCGGCCTCGCAAAAGCCAGCGGCGACGAACGTTTTGCCTATGACAGCTACCGCCGTTTTATCCAAATGTACGGCGATGTTGTGTTGGGGGTTGAACACCACCATTTTGAGGACATCCTCGCCAATCATAAAGATGATAAGGGCGTCGCACTCGATACCGAGCTTGATGCCGAAGACTGGAAAATCATCTCACAGGAATTCGCCGCCAAAGTTGAAGAAGAACTCGGCACGCCATTTCCGCAAGACCCCCATGATCAATTTTGGGGCGCAATCAGTGCGGTTTTTGGCAGCTGGATGAATGAGCGCGCAAATATCTACCGTAAACTCAACGATATTCCAGAATCCTGGGGCACGGCCGTCAATGTTCAGTCGATGGTGTTTGGTAATATGGGCGACAGTTCCGCTACCGGTGTTTGTTTTACCCGCAACCCCTCGACCGGTGAGAACGCGTTTTATGGTGAGTATCTTGTCAATGCGCAAGGCGAGGACGTTGTCGCCGGGATCCGTACGCCAGAGCCTCTGACGATTGCCGAGAAAGCGCAGAACCAGACCGATCTTCCGTCGATGGAAGAAAACATGCCGGATATGTTTAAAGACCTTTGTGATATTCGGGAAAAGCTCGAAGCTCATTACACAGACATGCAGGATTTGGAGTTCACCGTTCAAGAGGGAAAGCTCTGGATGCTGCAAACCCGGAGCGGCAAGCGGACGGCCAAGGCGGCTCTTAGAATTGCAGTTGAGATGGCGGATGCAGGTCAGATTACCAAAGAAGAAGCCATCAAACGCATCGAGCCAGGCGCGCTTGATCAACTTCTGCATCCAACGCTCGATCCCAAAGCCCACCGGAATGTGCTGGGTAAAGGTCTGCCGGCATCGCCGGGTGCGGCTTGCGGCAAGGTTGCGTTCTCGGCGGCCGATGCCGAGGCCATGGTGGCCAAGGGCGAAAAAGTCATCTTGGTGCGGATAGAAACCAGCCCGGAAGATATTGGCGGCATGCACGCGGCAGAAGGCATTTTGACGACGCGGGGCGGTATGACGTCGCACGCCGCCGTGGTTGCGCGTGGCATGGGCCGCCCTTGTGTCGCCGGTGCGGGTCAAATTCGCGTCGATTACACCGCGCAGACTTTTGTTGCTGGCGGCCAAACTGTCTCTGCCGGAGATATTGTGACAATTGATGGCTCTCGCGGTGAGGTGATGCTGGGCGAGGTTAAAACCATTCAGCCGGAACTCACCGGCGATTTTGGTGTGCTTATGGGCTGGGTTGATGAAATCCGTGATCTCAAAGTGCGCACCAATGCGGAAACACCGGAAGATGCCGAAACAGCTATAAAATTTGGCGCCGAGGGCATTGGTCTTTGCCGGACAGAGCACATGTTTTTTGATCCCGAACGCATCATTCATATGCGCGAAATGATCCTGGCCGGTGACGAAGAAGGTCGCCGGTCTGCGCTGGCAAAATTATTGCCCTATCAGCGCGACGATTTTACCGATCTCTTCACCATCATGAAGGGCTTGCCGGTAACCATCCGTTTGCTTGATCCGCCGCTCAATGAATTTTTGCCGACTCAAGATGATGAAATGGAACAAGTTGCAAATGCAGCCGGCATTGATATTGCCAATGTTCGTGCACGTGTCGCAGAACTTCATGAATCTAACCCGATGCTGGGACTGCGGGGCTGCCGCTTGGGCATTGTGCATCCGGAAATTTATGAAATGCAGTGCCGGGCTATTTTCGAAGCCGCAGCCAATGTATCTGAAACAAGCGGTAAAACCGTAGTGCCGGAAGTGATGATCCCGTTGGTTGGTTCCAAACAGGAATATGACCTCATGCACGAACTGGTGCAGCGGGTGGCAAAAGAAGTCGGCGCAGAAACCGGTGCCAAACTTGAATATCTCACAGGTACAATGATCGAACTGCCACGGGCTGCCTTGCTGGCCGGAAAAATTGCAGAAAAGGCTGAATTCTTTAGCTTTGGCACCAATGATTTGACCCAGACGACCTATGGTCTCTCGCGCGATGACAGTGGCTCCTTCCTCGATCGCTATGTCGATCAAGGCATCTATGAACAGGACCCCTTTGTTACCATTGATGTTGAGGGTGTCGGCGAATTGGTCGAACTCGCGACGGAACGCGGCCGCAAAACGCGTAGCGATATCAAACTTGGGATTTGCGGCGAGCATGGCGGCGATCCAGCTTCAGTGACATTCTGTCACAAGGTCGGGCTCGACTATGTCAGCTGTTCCCCCTACCGCGTGCCGATTGCCCGCTTGGCGGCAGCGCAAGCTGCCCTCAATGCAGAGAAGCTTGTCGACGCTTAGCTGAATTAAGGGGACAGCATATTTAATTCGAGTTTAAATGGATCCTCCTGGTGTGCCGCATGGGAATTAAGTATGCTGTCTCCTTAATTCGAAGGGAGGTTCCATGCCAGATTCCACCATCACTGATATCGCGGGTTTGCGTGAAATTTATGCCAATCCAGCGGGTCCACCTACCAAAAAACTACAGAAACAATTGGACGAGCATAGCCGCCGCTTTATTGCCGCTTCGCCCTTTTTAGTCTTAGGCACCAATGGAGACGTATCGCCGAAAGGTGATCATCCCGGTTTTGTACAAGTGCTCAACGACAACACGGTATTAATCCCGGATCGGCGCGGCAATAATTTGATAGATTCCCTGCAAAATATCGTCGAAGACCCAACGGTTTCGTTAATTTTTTTAATCCCCGGTATCAATGAAACTCTTCGCATAAGAGGGTCGGCTGAAATCATCACTGATAGCGCGCTTTTAGAACCGCTTGCGGTAAACGGCAAAGTTCCAGCTACCGGCCTTAAAATCCACGTCAAAGAGGCGCTTATGCATTGCGCGAAAGCAATTATGCGCTCCAAGCTGTGGGAAGATGACAACAAATTGGACCGCAAGGAATTTGCAGCGACAAATATTCTCGCTGCGCATGTCGGCATGGATCATGACGTGGTCAAAGACAATTATGAAGTACATATGAAAGAGGCCATGGTCGAAGAAGGTCGGGAATAAAAACTATTTTCCATTAAAAATAATTTCGTCACCCTGGACTTGATCCAGGGTCCATTTCGTAGTTCTTATATCCAATAGTATTTTTCTGGATTCTGGCCTTCGCCAGAATGACACAAATGCAATTAGTCAAATAGGAAACACGATGGGTGATCTTTACCGCGGCTTTGACCAAGAAGAATTGGATGCACAGTACCGTGCTGCTGCGACCGTGCCGAACATGCAGGAATTCATTGATGACTATGTTTCACTGAGCGCGGTTGCACGAGAAACACTCGATCATGTGGCTGATATCCAATATGGACGCGGCGGCGAAGAATCCCTTGATTTGTTTCCGGTGCCAGGCAAAACCGATGCGCCGCTATTTGTTTTTATTCATGGCGGCTATTGGCGGATGTTGTCAAAAAACGAGTCGAGTTTCATGGCTCCCAATTTGGTCAGCCAAGGCGTCGCCGTTGCTGCGATTAACTACACCCTCGTTCCGGATGCCGATATCGATCAAATCGTTGCCGAGTGTCGGCGATCAATCGCGTGGCTTTACAACAATGCCTCTGCACACGGCATCGATCCAAATCGGATTTATGTTGGCGGCTCTTCAGCCGGCGGGCATTTGACCGGCATGATGGTCGCCGGCGGCTGGCAGGAAACGTTGGGTTTGCCGCCGGACGTTGTCAAAGGTGGTCTGCCCATCAGTGGTCTTTTAGATATGGAGCCGATTACCCAATGTTTCGTCAATGAATGGATGAAGATGACGCCCGAGGATGGCCTCAGAAATAGTCCAGATCGCAATTTGCCCGACACAGGCTCTTGGGGATGCCCGCTGATTGTTGCCGCAGGCGGCAATGAAACGGATGAGTTTAGACGCCAAAGTGAAGACTTTGCGGCGCTGTGGCAGAGCAACGGATGGCAAGCCGAATATTTGGAATGCTCAGGCCTCAACCATTTTAATGTGCCGATGGAGCTTTGCAAACCTGATAGCCCTATGACGCAAAAACTGCTGGCGATGATCGCACAATAATTAAGTGACAGTCACTTATTTACACCAATTCACAACTTCCTTAATTAAGTGGCAGCCACTTAATTAAGGTTTTACTTGCGGACAAAAATGACGAATTCGTTCGGATGCAGCAAATCGACCATTCGAATTTGGCCTTTAAGATATTTCTCACAAAAAGCGATGAAATGATCTGGATCGGCATAAAAAAGTGTCTTTTCGCGGAGCGGCGATTGCACGTTCAGCATGTTGAAGCCAAGTCCGATCCGTGTTTTGGACCATAGGTGGACAAGATTTTCCTCAATATAGTCGCGCCAATCCCGGTCATGGGCTTGCATTTTCATATTATAGGTGCCGGAGACAAATGAATAATCAGCTTTTTCTGTGGCTAGGTGACTGTTGATAAAAATAGCCCGAGGGTCGAGAATTTCTTTTTTGGCGGCAGCAATCATGGATCGGCTGATGTCATATCCAAAATAAGTGCCGTCCCGAAATTGCGGCAGTTCCTTGAACGTATCGAACATCGCTCCATACCCGCAGCCGAGGTCATTTATGGTTATGTCATCGCGGGCAGTATCATAAGCGAGGAGGCCGACAAATATATGAAAACGACGTTGTTGGCGTTCTTCATTTCGCCATGCCACCGCTTTGTGTTTCGGACCGTAGTGTTTCAACGCGAGATCGTAGCTTTTGGCAACAGGCGCCAATATCCCCGGCGTCAGAGGCAATTCATCTTGATCTGAAGTTGGCATTTAGAAATTGGCCCAATCTGGCTTATTCGGCGTAACCACAGAATCTCCGGCCATCAACGGTTCAGAATTCTCAAGAACCTCCAGGCGAATTAACGCGAGCCCAGTAGAGCCGGCGGCAGAGCGCGTTTCGCCGGCATTTTTGCCGGCTTGGGTAATTTCGGTGCCAGGTGCAGGAGCGCTACCCTCATAAGTTACCGGAATGAGACGTTTTTTGATCAGGCCCCGATGTTTGGTGCGGGCTGTCAATTCCTGGCCCATGTAACAGCCTTTGTCAAAATCGACGCCGTTGAGTTCTTCGAAACCGCTCTCAAGCAAGATCGATTTGTCGATCTCCAAATCTCGGCTGCTGTCAGGTAAACCCAAGGAAAGGCGAAGTTCATCATAGTCTTCAAACGATGCCGCCGAAAATCCTTCGTCGCGAAGCGCGATTTCAAACGAATCTGTTGGTATCATGGCACGGGCGCCAATGCCGGTGAGACGGGGGTCTGTATAAAGAACGCCGCCAAGCCAATCAAATGCACTGCCGGCTTCTTTTTTGATGCTCAATGCATCATGGATGTAACTGCCAAAAAACACAGCGACTGCCATATCATCGACAATCTCCAGCTCGACTTTGGAGCGCATCTTGTACATCCGGAGCCGTTTAAAAAGATCATCGATCCGTGAGGCTTCGCAATCGAGATAAAAACTTTCCGCCAATTCAGCAATAAAAAAATCGTGGAGGTACTTCCCTTGGGGTGTCAAAAGCGCTGCGTAAATTGCGCGGGTTTCTGAGACCCGATCCAGGTCATTAGAAACCAGACCTTGGAGGAAGTCTCTCGCCTCGTCACCAGATACTTTTAAAACGCACCTATCATCGAGACGTACAAAATTTAAATTATTCATGTCCTAAATATAACCGAGCAGGGCGTTAGCGCAAATGGTTACGGCTTAATTGCCATAACCCGTTGAAACTCCTATAAACGCTCCGCAAGGATAGAACGATGAATATTGTGATGATTGATGATTCTTACGCCTTTGATGGCGCGACGCCGGGAACGCGCGCCTTAGGCGGTGCCGAAAAAGCATTTGCCTGTCTTGCGAGTGCGTTATCGGCGCGCGGTCATGATGTGACGGCTATAAATCGTTGCGAATATCAATCGAGTGTCGAGGGAGTGCTCTGGGTGCCGTTTGAGACTCCGCGGCCTCCGGAATGTGATGTTTTAATCGCGTTTCGAAAGCCGGAATTGTTGGACGAGTTTGACAATCCGACCATAAAATCTGTTATGTGGATGTGGGGGCATCCTAAAACTCTCAATCAGCCAACGAACCAGAAGCTCTTGGAAAAACACGATCCCGCAGTGGTGTTCGTGGGCGATAGTCATCGGCGGAGTTGGAAATCTTGGCGAGATTTTAAAGAAGCAATGATCGTTCCGGGCATAGCCGAGAGCTATCTAGAAAGTGTTGTGGGCGAAACCGTGCCGCCTGTGGCAGTTGTGACAACCCATCCTCTGCACGGTCTGCAGAAAATCATCGAATTATGGCGAGATCGCATTCATCCGAAAAACGACAAGGCAGAACTTCACATTTATTCGGCAAGCTTATTTAAAGGTAATGTGGCCGCCCGTCTTGAGGGGATTTTAAAAGTAGTGACTGCTGCCCGTGACCAAAACGTGATTGTAAAATCTCCTGAAGCGGATCCAGAAATGGCGGCGGCCTATACAAATGCGCGGGCACATTTATACCCGGTTATCGGAACCGAGTTTTATAGCTCAACGTTAGCGGAATCCCAGGCAAGCGGTACGCCAGCCATCATCTATGCAAGCGATGGAAGTTCGACTATCGTCGCCGAGCGGATCCAAAATGGTCAAACCGGACATATCGCGCCCGATGACGATGCTTTTGTAAATTTGGCGCTCGATTTGCTGTCTGAAGAAAGCGAAATGTATCAAAGCCTAAGCCGAGACGCCAAAACATTGCAGAGCGGCAGAAACTGGCAGAGCGCTGCAATTGAATTTGAAGCTTTATGGAAAGTGTAAAAAGCTTAAACTACTGATATGAAAATCTTATTCGTAACATCGACGCGTATAGGCGACGCTATCCTATCGACCGGATTGCTCGAACATTTGCGGGCAGAGCATGCCGACTTGGAGGTCACGGTGGCCTGTGGCCCGGCGGCGGCACCTCTGTTCGAGGCCTTGCCAGGATTAAAGCGCATCATTGTTTTGGATAAGATGGTGTTCTCGCTCCATTGGCTGAGGCTTTGGGTACTGTCGATTGGCACGTTCTGGGATTTGGTCGTCGATCTTAGAAATGCACCGGCGACGTATTTTCTTGGATGTAAGAAAAGGCGGGGGATGCCCCGCAACGGAAGTGAAGGTCGACGCGTTGAACGTATCGCCCGGGTTTTGGACTTGCCTGAAATTGTGCCGCCAAAACTTTGGACGAGCATCCGCGAAGAAAATCTTGCTAAAGAATTACTGCCGGATGGCGGTCCGATATTAGCCATTGGTCCGACGGCAAATTGGCGGGCAAAAACCTGGCGGACCGAATATTTTGCTGAGTTAATCCAACGGCTAACTTCGCCTAGCGGCATATTGCCCGGCGCGCGTGTTGCGTTATTGGGCCGCGATGACGAACGCCCCATGGCACTCCGTTTGATGGATAGCATACCCGATGAGAAACGTATTGATTTGGTTGGTAAGCTTGATCTGTTGACGGCTTATGCCTGTCTTGCGCGCTCAGCCTTTTACATCGGCAACGATTCTGGATTGATGCATTTAGCCGCGGCATCAGGCGTGCCGACGCTTGGCTTGTTTGGGCCAACCAAAGAAGAATTGTATGCGCCCTGGGGTGAGAACGCCGGTATCGTTCGGACAGATCTTTCATTTGATGAAATTTTTCCAAAAAACTTTGACCATCGTACCTCAGATAGCCTTATGGATAGTCTGACCGTTGATATGGCTGAGGACGGTGCGCGGGCGCTGTGGCAAAAGTGCCATGTAAGCCAGATAGAGACAGCCTCATGAGCCAGCTGAAGCTTTCCGCTGTTATCAGTGTCCACAATGAAGAAAATAAGTTAGCGGCCTGTTTGGAAAAGCTCTCCTTTGCCGATGAGATCGTTGTCGTGCTTGATCGCTGTACCGACGGCACCCGGGTTATTGCGGAAAAATTCACAGATCGAATTGTTGAGGGCGCCTGGGACATTGAGGGCGATCGGCGGAATGCCGCCATTGAGGCATGCCTCGGCGAATGGATTTTCGAGATCGATGCAGACGAGCACGTCACCGATGAGCTTGCCCGCGAAATTTGTGATACGACCAATGCATCTAAATTTGATTGGCATGAAGTCCCGGTTGATAACTATATCGGAAATCGGCTCGTGCGGCATGGTTGGGGTGCGTCCTATGGCAAGGCGGCCTATCCGGGATTGTTTCGAAAGGGTGCCAAAATATGGGGAAAGCAGCGGGTTCACCCAAGTCTTATTTGGCACGGACAAAAAGGCGCAATGCTGACCCATCGCATCAATCACTACGTTGATCGAAATATCTCAGACATGATCAAACGCCTGGATTCCTATAGCTCGGCGCGGGCCAAGGATTTGAAAGAAAGCGGTGATATTGGGTCAATGGCCAACAATGTCCGGCGTTTTTTCTCACGCTTTATCAAATGTTATATATTTCGCAAAGGCTATAAAGAGGGCGGCTATGGCTTGCTGATTGCCTTGTTCGCCGGTCTCTATCCGCTGATATCTCATATCAAGGCAAAGGTCGAGTTGAACTGATGGCGCGGATAGTCCTCGCGGATGATGGCATTGAATTTGACGGCGAGAGCCCGCGCAAAGGCTCGCTTGGTGGCGTGGAGAGCTCCATCGTTAATTTGATGGTTGAACTTGCAGGACGCGGCCATGAGGTCTTCGTCCGCAACATGTGCGCCGAAGCCAAAGTAATCGACGGTGTTGATTGGGCGCCGTTATCAAACGGTTTGCCGGAAGTCGCTGATCTTTATATTGCCAACCGGGGTGACAAGCTTATCCGTTTGATGCCCAAGGCAAAACGAACAATATTTTGGACCCATAACCCAGCGCAGTATCTTTTAAAATGGCGCTATCTGTCCAAGCTATGGCAAGTGAAGCCGGCGATAATCTTTATCGGCGACTATCACGCGACGACCTATCCGGTTTGGGCGCCAGGTGGTGAACGGATCGTCATCCCTTATGGTATTGCGGATGAATTCCGAAAATTCTCACCCTTAGATGAACTGCCGCCGCGCCGTGCCATTTTTACATCGAACCCATTACGATCACTCGATTGGCTTTTGCAAATTTGGACCAGAGAAATTTATCCGAATGCTCAAGACGCCGAGTTACATTTATTTTCAGGATCACAGACCTATGGCTCCGCCGGGGCGGCGAAGGCTTCTGAGATGGAAGCAGTTTTGGAAAAAGCGCGAGGACTTTCTGATCATGGCGTCGTGCTTCGTGGCCCAGTGCCAAAGTCAGAACTCATTCAGGAGTTTCGTAAAGCGCGCGCTATGCTATATAAGGGCGATCTCAATGAGACATTCTGTCTGGCAGTGGGCGAAGCGCAAGCCTCTGGAGTGCCGGCAGTTGTTCAGAAATTGGGCTCGGTGGTAGAAAGAGTGAAAGATTCGAAAACCGGATATATTGCGGAAAATGATGAGGAATTTGCCAGTTCGGCCGTAAAACTTCTAAACGACGATGACGTGTGGCGGGATCAGCATAAGGCTGCTATCGAAACACAAGGCGCGTGGGGATGGAAGCAGGCGGCAATGGCATTTGAGGAGTTAATACCAGAATGAGAGTTCTGCAAGTTATGGCAGGGGCGGAATATGGTGGGGCAGAAGAGTTTTTCACCCGCCTTACGATCGCCCTCCATAAAACCAGTATTGAACAGCGCGTCGTCATCCGCCGCAACGAAGCGCGTGCCAAACGACTGGTAGAGGGTGGCGTTGAACCGCATCAATTGAGGTTTGGTGGCAGACTCGATTTTGCAACGCCTTGGTCGTTGAAGCGTCAAATCAGCGATTTCAAACCAGATATCGTAATGAGCTGGATGAACCGTGCGACGACGATGTGTCCTGCCAAAGGAGACTTCGTTCATATTGGCCGCTTGGGTGGTTATTATAATATGAAATATTATCGCAACTGCGATCACCTGATAGCCAATACCGAAGACATCGCAAGTTATTTAACAAACAATGGCTGGGCGACTGAAAAAGTGCATTACTTGCCGAATTTTGTGGGCGCCAAACGCACGGCACCCGTCGATCGGAAAATCTATTACACCCCTCATAATGCGCCTTTATTACTGGCCATGGGTCGCTTACACGAAAACAAAGCCTTCGATGTGTTATTGGAGGCGGTTTCCCGGGTGCCAAATTGTTATCTCTGGTTGGCTGGTGAAGGGCCATTGCGTAAGGATTTGGAGCAATATGCAGAAAAATTGGGCATCAAACCCCGAGTTCGTTTCCTCGGTTGGCGAGATGACCCCGAAGCCTTATTCGGTGCGGCTGATTTGTTTATATGTCCATCTCGCCATGAACCGTTGGGCAATGTCGTAATTGAATCTTGGGCGCATGGTGTGCCGGTCATCGCCGCAGATAGTATGGGTCCCGGCACGTTGATTACGCAAGGTGACACCGGTGTGCTGTTTCCAATCGATGATGTGAAAATCTTAGCTGGCTGCATTAAGAGATTGATCCAAGAGCCAAGCTTGGCCAAAGAGCTATCCGACAATGCAACATTGGAGTTTGAAGAAAGATTTACCGAGGACATTATTGTCGCCGAATATCTAGAATTCTTTGAGCGGATGATCGGCTAATGTGTGGTCTCGCTGGCATCTTGCTGCAAGATGGGAAGCCAGACAAAGCGGTAATAGATGCTCTTGCGAATGCGTTGGCTCATCGCGGTCCGGATGGCAGCGGCGCGTTTGCCTCTCAAGATATAGAAGTTATCCATACGCGTTTATCAATCATCGATTTAGAGACAGGCGATCAACCGATCCAGGATAAGCACGGTGCGGTGATCGTCGCTAATGGTGAGATTTACAACTATCTCGAACTGCGCGAAGCCTTGGGCGAGCAAAATTTTCAAACCAAATCAGATTGCGAGCCGCCGCTTTTGCTCTACGAATTAGAAGGAACGGCGTTCACACAATCGCTGCGTGGTATGTATGGCATTGCGATCGTCGATCCTCACAATCAACATATTCATTTAGCGCGCGATCCTTACGGCATTAAACCGCTTTATTATACCGAGTTCGAGGGCGGCATAGCTTTTGCATCCGAAGCCGGCGCGCTGCTGGATGCAGGCCTTGCTCCCAGAAATCTAAATACCGGAAAACGCCAAGAATTGTTGCAACTGCAATTCACCACCGGCGTTGAAACTATTTTCGAAAACATCAAACGTGTGGCACCCGGTGAAACGCTGACACTGAAGAGTGGGCGCATCACCCATCACCTGCACCACCGACCCTTGCCGAAAGGCGGGCCTGAGAATTGGACCGAGAAAGAAGCTCTGGAGAAATTGGATGAAGCTTTGATGGACAGCGTAATGGTGCATCAACGATCAGATGTCCCTTATGGCATGTTCCTGTCGGGCGGCGTAGATAGTTCGGTCGTGCTCGCTTGCATGCGAGATTTAAACGAGCAGCCTGTCGAGGCCTTTACGGCTGGGTTTTCCGGCACCGGTGTTGCGGATGAGCGTGATCACGCTCAAACCGTCGCCAATGCTGCCGGCGCAAATTTTCACGGTATCGAATTTTCCGAACAAGATTTCTGGGCGTTATTACCGGAGATAGCGGCCACTATGGATGATCCCGCGGCGGATTACGCCATTCTGCCGACCTATAAGCTCGGCCAAGCCGCCCAACAGGCAGGCCTTAAAGTGGTGCTCAGCGGTGAAGGCGGTGATGAGCTGTTTGCCGGCTATGGACGCTACCGCAAACAAATGCGGCCTTGGTTTTTAGGCGGACGCAAGATGCGATCTAAAGGCGTTTTTCATGGGTTGGGTCTTTTGCGCGATCAAAGCAGTGATTGGCGGAACAACTTTGAGGCGGTATGGGCCCGCGAAGCGAATTCCGGGCGCAGCAAGTTACAGATCGCCCAGGCTGTCGATTGCGCCGATTGGCTGCCACATGATTTGTTGATCAAGCTCGACCGTTGCTTAATGGCGCATGGCGTGGAAGGTCGGACACCGTTGCTCGATAAAAAAGTTGCAGATGTTGCAATGCTGTTGCCAGATGATCTCAAAGTGCGGGGTCGCATTGGCAAATATTTACTGCGGAAATGGTTAGAGCAAAAACTGCCCGAAGCGCGGCCGTTTGATAAAAAGAAAGGCTTCACCGTTCCCGTCGCCGAATGGATGGGTCGGCGCGGCGGTAAACTCGGAAAGCTGGTCGCAGCGCAAGAAAGCATCAAAGATGTTTGTGATCCGGTAGGCGTTGAAAAGCTATTTGCTTCGCTGGAAGGCAGCGCTGTTAAAAAAAATGGCCAGGCCGCATGGGTGTTGTTGTTTTACGCGCTGTGGCACCGCCGCCATATCGAAG